>Ga0208390_1001011_pt1 | contig 10215 bp, 8 predicted proteins | sample Knorr_S7_td_Surf_FD_185594 | JGI IMG/M metagenome (GOLD analysis project Ga0208390, IMG submission 185594) | Marine microbial communities from Southern Atlantic Ocean transect - Knorr_S7_td_SurfaceA_ad_6m_LV_A (SPAdes) (version 2) | ecosystem: Environmental > Aquatic > Marine > Oceanic | place...
TGCTTCAACATCAGCGGATGCATTGTGAGCCTGTTGAAAATCATCGTTAAATAAATACTTATATAGTTCAATAAGAGTTGGAAATTTGAATTTACCTCTTCCACCTTGTATTTTACATAGATTTGCAGTTTTTTCAGTACATGTGTCTAGAATGTTTTTTTCATTTAAGGAGTTGTCAATTTTCAAGCGAAAAAACTCAGCCCCAACTATATTAGTATCAAATTTTAAATTATGACCTACAATATATTTTGATTTAGATAAGTCAGAATTAAATATTTCAAGAACATCGTTTAAATTTTCACCTATTTTATTTGCTAAAACTGTTGATATTCCATGTACTTTTTCAGATTCGAAAGGAATGTCAAATCCATCAGGTTTAATAATTGAACTTTGACTTGATATTAATTTTCCGTTATTATCATGTAATTGCCAAGCTAATTGAACACACCTTGGCCAGTTTTCAGAATCAGAGATTGGAACATTCCATTTTTTTGGTAAACCAGTTGTTTCAGTATCGAAAATTAAATACATAAGTACCTTTTAAAATTACAGATCTTTTTTCTGAATTCAATGTCTAAAAAAAAAATAATTTTACTTGGTTATTTAATAAATTCATTTATTTTTGCTGTCCATTAATAAAGGTGGTTTAGGACCTCAAAAATTAATAATATGGCAGTAAGAATAAGACTACAAAGACACGGCAAAAAAGGCAAACCATTCTACTGGATTGTTGCAGCCGATTCAAGATCAAAAAGAGATGGTAAATTCCTAGAAAAACTAGGAACCTATAATCCAAACATAAACCCACCTTCAATTACATTAGATGTTAATGCAACTGTTAGTTGGATTCAAAAGGGTGCTCAACCATCTGATACAGCTAGAAATATCATATCCAAAGAAGGTGCACTTTTAAAAAATCATTTATTAAATGGTGTGAAAAAAGGTGCATTAACTGAAGATGAAGCTGATAAAAAATTTAATGATTGGATAAATGAAAGAGATAAAAATATCGAGAAGAAATTATCTGCACTAGAAAAAGAAGCTGCAGATAAAAGAAAAAAAGCTCTTGAACTTGAAAAAGAAGTTAGTGAAAAAAGAAAGGTAGCTGCTGAAGAAGCTGCTCTAGCTGCAGAAGAAGCCCCACAGACTGAAGAAGTACCTGCTGAAAAAGAGGCTCATGCTGAAGAAGCACCTGCTACTGAAGAAGCTCCTGCTGCTGAAGAAACTCCTGCTGCTGAAGAAGCATCTGCTAATAAAGAGGAAAAGTAGTATTAATTAACTACCTTTAATTTTAGTGAAAAATCAAGATTGTATTTATCTTGGAAAAATCTTAAAACCCTTCAGTTACAAGGGGGAGTTAAAGATCTACATTGAAGATTTTTATATAGATCAAATTAAGGAATTAAATTCATTTTTATTAAAGGTTCAAGGTTCTTATATTCCTTTTACAATTAAAGCAATAACAAAAAATAAATCAAATATTTTTAGAATCAGTCTTGATGGAATTGATTCAGAAGATTTAGCAAAAAAATTCGCAGGTGTTGAAATATACACTGAAAACAATTTGATAAAAAGTGCAATTTTAGAGAAAAATAACAACTATATTTTTATCGATTATTTGATATATAATAATAATTCAATTATTGGAAAGATTATTGATGTTGTAGAAAATAAAAATCAAGATTTATTTGAGGTTGTCTTTAATAAAAAAAGAATTTTAATACCACTAGTTGATGAATTTGTAGTAAATATAGACAACGAGAATAAGAAGATAATTATGAATCTACCTGAGGGTCTTACTGATCTATAAACTATTATGGAAACAAGAATAAATAAATATTTAAGTCAGGTTGGTTATTGTTCTAGAAGAGAAGCTGACAAGCTTATTGATCAAGGTAGAATTACAGTTAACAATAGTGTTGTTGAACATGGTTATAAAATAACTCAAGGAGATATAATCAAAGTAGATAGTGAGAAAATCAATAATAGCATTAAAAGTAGAACATATCTGATTTTCAATAAACCAAGAGGAATTGTTTGCACTACAGATACTGAAAAAGAAGATCAAAATATTATTGATTACATCAATTATAAAAAAAGAATTTTTCCAATTGGCAGATTGGATAAAATGAGTGAAGGGTTGATTTTTTTAACAGATGACGGTGAAATTGTAAATAAAATTTTAAGATCAAGATATATGCACGAAAAAGAATATTTAGTCACTGTAAATAAAAAAATAAATTCATCTTTTTTAGAAAAAATGGCTAATGGAATTCCAATATTGAATACAATAACAAAAAAATGTATTGTAAAATTTGTAAGTGATTATCAATTCAAAATAATTTTAACTCAAGGTTTAAATAGACAAATAAGAAGAATGTGTGATTTTCTTAACTATAAAGTAAAAAAACTCGAGAGAATTAGAATTATGAATATAAAGTTAGATGTACCTAGAGGAAAATGGAGGAAGTTTTCAAATAATGAAATAAATGAACTTAAAAATTTAATCTAATAATGAAACGTATTTTATCAACATTAATTTTAACTCTTTATACTTCAATATGTTTTAGTCAAAATATTAAAACTATTGATACAATTAATCTTGATGAGGTTGCGGTTAAAATCTTAAGGGAACCCAATAAAAAAAACTTATCAGTTTTTTCAATAAACTCAATAAGCACTGAAGAAATTCAAAGGTATGCCTCGCAAATAAATTTAAGTGAGTATTTAAATCTCATTCCTAGTGTTTTTATAATGAACAACAATAATTTTGCTCAAGATGAAAGAATATCAATTAGAGGTTTTGGAAGTAGAGCAAACTTTGGAGTTAGGGGAATTAAAATTTTTGTAGATGATATTCCTGAAACCTTTGTAGATGGTCAATCTCAAATTGACAATATAAACTTTGAAATTATTGACAACATTGAAGTTTTAAGAGGAGTCAATTCTTCACTTTATGGAAGTTCATCTGGAGGTGTAATTTCAATTAGAACAATCGAAAATTTTAATGATAAATTAGTTAAAGCAAATTTATCATTAGGGTCATTTAATACATCGAAATTTTATTTTACGTACGGTGTAAATAAAAATGATAATAAATTAATATTACACTTAAATCAGACTAAATCTGATGGCTACAGGGACAATAGTGAATTTAAAAATTTGAACTTCAATTTAAAGTATATTAAAGACTTAAATAAGGGAGAGTTAAAAATTATTGCAAACTACTTAAACAGTCCATATGCTAATGACCCTGGAGGATTAAGATTTGAAGAGGTCAATGCAAATAGAAGATCAGCTAGAGATAGAAATTTACAATATGATTCTGGAGAAAAAGTTGAACAATTTAAAATTGGGATTCATTTAAAACAAAAATTAAAAGAAAATTTAGCATTACAAAATCATGTTTTTTTTAACAAGCGATTCTTCGATGGAAAGTTACCATACTCAAATGGTGGAATAATTGACTTAACAAAAAACTACTGGGGATATAATTTAAATATTATTAGATATGGCTTGTTGAATCATAATTTTGGTTTAGAATTTAATAATCAAAGAGATTTAAGAAAACGAAATATTAATAACAATGGAATTTCAGGAGATTTAGTTATGAATCAGAATGAAGACTATAGGAACTTCTCAATTTATTATTCAAATTCTTTTAATCTTGGAAAATTTACATTTAACAACAGTATTAGATATGATGATGATAATATTGGTTTCTTAAATAATTTAAATAAAAACCAAGGAGATATTTCACTGAGCACATTCAGCCCAGCATCCAATATTAATTATGAATTTAATAAATCAAATGAACTTTTTGTTAATTATTCAAGAGGTTTTGAAACACCTACTTTGAATGAACTTTCATCTACTCTAGATAATTCTGGATTTAATGGCAATTTAAAAACTTCGAAATTTAATAATCATGAAATTGGATATTCAAATTTAAAATCAAATAATAAAATTAAATTTAGAATTACTTATTTCTATTCAATATCTAGCAATGAAATATCACCTTATGAGCTAGAAAATTATCCAGGTCAAAAATTTTACAGAAATGCTGGTAAAACAGTTAGAAAAGGTGTCGAATCTGAATTTAAAATAGGGATAAGTAAAAAATTATCTTTTGATTATATTTCATCAATAGGTTCATATAAGTTTTTAGATTTTACTATAGGTTCAAATAGTTTGAACAATAACAGAATGCCTGGAATACCAAATTCCACACACTACTTTAACTTAGATTTTAAATTAAATAATAAATTAAATTTATTGTTAAACTGTAAATTAACTGGTGATATGTATGCAGATAATTTTAATAATAGTAAAATAGAAAATTATTCGATTTTTAACCTGAAATTCTTGAGTCAAATAAACTTGTCTAAAACCAAATTTAATGCATTTATTAGTTTTAATAATATACTTAATAAGAAGTATTATGATAATATCAGAATAAATGCTTTCGGATCAAGATATTATGAACCGGCACCTGGATTTAATATTATGTTTGGTATAAGAAAATGAAAAACAACGTTGTAATAGTAGGTGCAGGCGTGAATGGATTAGTTGCTGCTAATTATCTAAAAAAACATGATTTTAATGTAACAATTCTTGAGAAAAAGAATTCTGTGGGAGGCGCATGTGTTAAAGATTCTACAATAATCAACAACAAAAAAATTGATTTTGCATACGGAGCTACAGTGTTAGGAATGATGCCAAATTTTATTTATAAAGAAACTGGACTATCAAAAAAAATAAAAACTTTTTGTCCCAATAAGCCTAAGCTTGTATACTTTGAAAATGAAAATACTCCAACAAGAATTTATAGAGATATTACATTGTTAGAAAAAGAACTTAAAGATAGATGGGATGAAAAAGGTGATGTAAAAGCTTTTAGAAATGATGAAAATAAGGTAATTGAATTTATTCAAAAAATTTGCAAAGAGGGAACCCCTCCAAATCTAGATCAAGCAGTTAACGAAATTGGACAAGACTTAACTGAACTTTGGATAAAAGGTTCAGCTAAAGACCTTTTAGATCACTATTTTACAAGTGAAAAAACAAAAGTATATATGGGTATGACAGTAATTGAAAGTAGTCCAACTTCATACAATGAAAAAGGCACTTCTTTTACAATTCCATTAATGGATTCTGGATCCATTTTTGGTGGTTATTGGGGATTTGTTAAACAAGGAATATGGAAGATTTCTGATGAGCTTTTAAAGCTAAATAATGAAATTGGTATCGAAACAATTCTAAATTCAGAAATTAATGATATAGATATTAAACAAAGAAAAATATCTTATACTAGTAACAATCATGATTCCAAGATATATTATGATTATCTACTTTTTTGTACTGATCCTATTACACCTTCAAAAATTCTTGATGATAATGGCTCAAGCATAGAGAAAAAAAATTATTTAGGAAGCAGCGGTAAGTTAACAATGTTTTTTAAAAAACCTGTTGAATGGAAAAAAGAGAAAGCTCTTGAAACCTCTTTTAGATTTGTTTTTTCACAAGATACTCTTGATGGCTTGAACGATTCAGGACAAATGGCATTAAACTCTCAGAATAATTATACACCTGGCTATATTCAAATTTATCCCGACGGTGCAGCTCAAAGAAAATTAAATAATTCTGAAAATTTTGACAAAATAATATGTTTCACAAAAAATTTCTCTTTTAATAAAAACTCTGATGATCTAATTTATGCTGAACAAAATATTATTGAAAAAATTTCTAAGCTTATTAGTAATCCAGAAGATTTAGTTGGAACAAAATTTATAACGCCTAAAGATCTCAATGAGGTTTTCTTTTTTCCTAAAGGTAATATTGATCACTTAGCAATGGATGGATCACAAAATTTCGAAAAAAGAACTTTTTCTTCAGATCCCATAAATAATTTTTACAATTACAGTAATTATGAAAATATTTTTTGTGGAGGTGCTGGTACATTTCCTTGTGGAAGTGTTTCAGGAACAGCAGGATATATGTCATCTAAACAAATAATTAAGAAAAATAAATGTTAAAATTTTTTTATTAAAAAAAGTCTTTAATTAATTTTGATTATGGAAATAAGTTTACCCAAAACAAATCTTTACAATGAACTTTTAAAAGTAAAAGGAAAAAGTTCAATAATCAATAAAAACCCTTTTTTTGAATTCGAGTATAATATATCAAAAATCAATTCTAATAAGTTATTCCATATTAATCAAATAAAAAAAATATGTATAGACTACAGGTTGAGATTTTTAGAGCTAAATCTTTTTAAAGGTAAAGTTCCCAAAAAAGCTTATCAAAATTTAGAAAAATTTAAAGCTGACCATCCTAATTTAAAGTTTGATTTAAAAATAATGGCACCCTCAAAATTATTTGAACTTGAAAATTATGATGATCCTCTTCTATTTGCAAGTCTCGGAAATGGTTATTACTATCTAATTCACAAGTGGGGTAATGATTTAAGTTTTTTTAGAAAGATATCGGTTTGGCCATTTAAAAATTTAGTGAATATTTTAACATTTATTTCAATAATATCTCTAGTAATTACTGCATTGGTGCCTGGAAATATTTTTTATTATGATGGTAAACCAGGTACTCAATTTTTTATCACTTTCCTTTTTATTTTAAAATCAGTAATCGCAATTTTTATCTATTACGGTTTTTCTTTAGGTAAAAACTTCAATGAATTTATCTGGAATAGAAAATACTTTAACTAATTATAATTAATTTGGAATTTTGTTTTTATTATTCTGAAAAAGAAATCAATTTTTAAACACCTGAAATTAATATAAAAAGGGACAATACAAAATTTTGTTTTGTCCCTTTTGTACTCGGGGCGGGACTTGAACCCGCACGAACATTACTGCTCATTGGATTTTAAGTCCAACGTGTCTACCAATTCCACCACCCGAGCATTTTAATGAGCGAAAGACGGGATTTGAACCCGCGACCCTCACCTTGGCAAGGTGATGCTCTACCCCTGAGCTACTTTCGCAAAAATGGTAAGCAAATTTAAAAAGAAAATTAAAAAGACTATTATTTTTCATCTGTTATTTTATTTTTCAATTCACTCAGTTTTACTAAAGCTTCCATGGGAGTAATATTATCTGTGTCAATTGCTCCTAATTCATCTTTAAATTCCTCATAATTTTTATTTTCCATGTCGAAAAAAGTTAATTGCATTTCAGAACTTTCATTAATTTGAATATCCTTATTTTCTCGATGAGATTTTTCTAGACTTTTTAAAATATTTTTAGATATTTTAATAATTTCAGAGGGCATCCCAGCCATTTTTGCGACATGAATTCCAAAACTGTGAGCACTTCCACCTGGAATTAATTTTCTTAGAAAAATAATATCCTTTTCAGTTTCTTTAATTTGTATGCTGAAATTTTTAACTCTTTTAAATTTATCACACATCATATTAAGCTCATGATAATGTGTTGCGAATAGTGTTTTTGCTTTTGTATAGTGATCATGTACAAATTGAGTTATAGCCCAAGCTATTGAAATTCCATCATAGGTACTTGTTCCACGACCAATTTCATCTAATAAAATTAAACTTCTATTACTAAGATTATTAACTATAGAGGCTGCTTCTAACATTTCCATCATAAATGTAGATTCACCTTGTGAGATATTATCACTGGCTCCAACTCTTGTAAATATTTTATCAAAAAATCCCATCTTGAGTTTTTTGGCAGGAACAAAAGAACCCATTTGAGCTAATATTGAAATTAAAGCTGTTTGTCTTAGTATTGCAGATTTACCAGACATATTTGGTCCAGTAATCATTAATATTTGTTGGTCCGTTTTATTGATTCTTATATCATTAGGGATATAAGATTTACTTTCTTCTAAAGTATGTTCTATCACCGGATGTCTACCATCAATTACTTCAAAATTGTCAGACTCATCAATTATAGGTTTTGAATAATTATAAGCTTTTGATGTTTCTGAAAATGATAATAAACAATCAGAATAAGCAACAATTTTGGCAATATCTTGTAAATTACTTATGTGTGGGATTAACTTAGCTAACACTTTATTAAATTCAATGACCTCAATCTCTTTAATTTTTTCTTCAGCAATTAAAATTTTTGATTCATATTCTTTGAGCTCTTCTGTTATATATCTTTCAGCATTAACAAGGGTTTGTTTTCTAATCCAATTTTCAGGCACTTTAAGCTTATGGGCATTAGTTACCTCCAAATAATAACCAAAAACATTATTAAAAGATATTTTTAAAGAATTTATTCCTGTATTTTGAATTTCCCTTTCTAAAATTTTTTGGAGATGTTTTTTACTATTATTGAATACATCACGAAAATTATCAAGGCTTTTATTAATTCCATTTTTAATAGTATTGCCTTTGTTTATATTAACTGGAGATTCATCAAAAAGATTTTTTTCAATTAATTGAACAACTTGATTAGACCCTTTAAATTTTTTTGATAATATCTTTAAATTTTTAGAGTTACTATTTAATTCTTTTTTGATTTCATCAACCTTTAAAAGGGAAAATTTAAAGTTTATTAGTTCTCTTGGATTTACCTTGTAATTTGTAATTTTTGAAATTATTCTTTCAATATCAATAATTGAATTATATTTTTCAATTAGATTAGTAGTCGACAACTTAGAAAATTCTTCAACAATATCATGTCTAAATTTAATTTCACTTAGATCGACTGACGGAAAACACAACCATCTTCTTAAAAGTCTTGAACCCATTGGAGTGGAGGTTTTATCAATTATGTCTAAAACTGACTTTCCACCTGGAAATTTTGAATTAACCAATTCTAAGTTTGAGATTGTAAACCTATCCATCAATAAAAATGATTTATTATTAATAGGGTTTATTTTTTTTATATGTACTAAACGCTTTTTGTGTGAATCCTCCAAATAATGAAGAATCATAGATGCTGAAATCACACCTAAACTGTTATCACTAATTCCAAAACCTTTTAAGGTTTTAACATCAAAATGATTGTAGATCTTTTTTAACGAGGTGTCAAAATTTATCATCCAATCATCAACAAAAAAGAAATAATCTTCATTTATATTTTTGTTTTCAAATAATTTTTTATCAGCTTTTGAAATAAGAATTTCTTTAGGCTCAAAATTTTCAATAAGATTTAAACAATAATCAAATGAACCTTCACTTGAAATAAATTCACCAGTTGAAATATCAAGAAATGCTATACCAACATTTTTTTTACTAAAGTTAATTGCTGCGAGAAAATTATTTTTTTTCTGATTTAATATTTCATCATTTAATGCTACACCAGGTGTAACCAAATCAGTAACACCACGTTTGACAATAGTTTTTGTTAGTTTAGGATTTTCTAATTGCTCACAAATTGCCACTCTATGTCCTGCTTTTACTAATTTATGTAAATATGTATCCAATGAATGATGAGGAAATCCAGCTAATTTAGTTTCTTTATTTATTCCAGATCCTCTCCTTGTTAAAACAATTCCTAAAACCTTAGAAGTAACAGTCGCATCTTCATGAAAGGTTTCGTAAAAATCTCCAACCCTGAATAATAAAATTGAATCAGGATATTTTTCCTTAATCTCCCGATATTGCTTCATTAATGGTGTTTCTTTACTTACCTTAGAACTCAATACAAATAATTTATAGTTAAAATTTATTTTTGGTTAATGAAAAAATTAAAAAATTCTGAGCTTGACAGAATTGATGTTTCAACTTTTAAATCTATTAAAAAAACTCCACTAATCATCATTCTAGATAACATTAGAAGTTTAAATAATATCGGCTCTATTTTTAGAACCTCAGATGCTTTTTTAATTGAAAAAATTTACTTGTGTGGAATAACTGCCACTCCACCGAATAGAAAGATTGCAAAAACTGCAATTGGTTCAACAGAAACTGTTGAATGGGAATATATAAATGATATAAATGATTTGATAGATAATTTAATTAATCATGAAGTTAAAATTTGGTCCGTAGAACAGGTAGTAAAGTCCACTAAACTTCAAGATTTGAAATCAATTGATTCTAAAAAAAAACATGCTTTAATTTTTGGAAATGAAATAGATGGAGTAAGTCAAGAAGTCATTAACAAGTCAGACGGATTAATCGAAATAAACCAATATGGAACAAAACATTCTCTAAATATTTCAGTAGCAGTTGGAATTGTAATTTGGAAGTTTTATAATCTTATAAAATCAAATTAGGAATTAACC
>Ga0208390_1001012_pt1 | contig 10214 bp, 9 predicted proteins | sample Knorr_S7_td_Surf_FD_185594 | JGI IMG/M metagenome (GOLD analysis project Ga0208390, IMG submission 185594) | Marine microbial communities from Southern Atlantic Ocean transect - Knorr_S7_td_SurfaceA_ad_6m_LV_A (SPAdes) (version 2) | ecosystem: Environmental > Aquatic > Marine > Oceanic | place...
TGAGTATCGCCATATACATTAAGTTTTAATTTTTTTTCAACTAAAAAACCTAATAAATTACTTATTAAATTTCTTATTAACTTATATAAATTTTTTCTTTTATCTAAATTAACGCTATTTTTTAATTTTCTATTGATTGTCACTAAATCGTATTTATTTAAATTTCGAATAACAGTTTTCATATATTCAAAATATGGTAAGTCACAATCAATCAAAACTATATTTTTAGTTTTTGCAATCTTTAGCGCCTTAATAATTGATTTTGATTTACCTAAATTAAATTTATTATTTATGATTTCTATATTTTTTGATTTTATTTTTCTAAGTTCTCGAATTGTTTTATCTTTACTACCATCATTAATATAGATGATTTTTTCTTTTATTTTTTTTTCCCTAATAAATTTATATAATTTTTTATAATTTTTATTTATTATCCCTTCGGCATTATAACAGGGGATGATAAAAGTAATTTGCATTTAAAATTTATTATTAAATAAATTGTGACTTTAGCTTATTTGCAAAATCAGTATAAATTTTGGAAATTTCGTGATCTGGAAATTTTTCAACAATAGGAGTTCCTTGATCTCCAAACTTACCAATATCTGAATTTATAGGTATTTCCCCAAGAAAATTCTTATTAAATTCCTCGGCAGTTTTTTTAACTCCGCCATCACCAAAAATAGAATATCTTTTACCATCATCACCTATAAAATAACTCATATTATCTACCAATCCAATAATATTGACCTTTAGCTTATCAAACATCGATATACCTCTTTTAACGTCTTGAAGTGCAAGCTCTTGTGGTGTTGAAATAATAATAATCCCATCAATCTTTATCTCTTGTGCAAACGTAAGTTGCGTATCTCCCGTACCGGGTGGCATATCAACGATTATAAAGTCTAAGTCCTTCCAATCTACTTTTTGCGTAAACGTTTTAATTGCACTTGTTACCATTGGACCTCTCCAAATCATTGGAGTTTGTTCATCTGTTAAGAAACCCATGGACATGCATTGAATATTATATTTTGAGACTGGAATTAGTTTACCCTCTCTGTTTTCTGGCTTTTCTTTTATTGAAAACAACTTCGGTAAAGAAGGTCCATATATGTCAGCATCTAAAATACCAATTTTTAATCCAAGATTCTTTAATGCTAAAGCTAGATTGGTTGCAAATGTAGATTTTCCTACACCTCCTTTGGCACTAGATATAGCTATAGTAAATTTAGTTCCATTAATTGGGTTTTTTTCAAACTTTTTACGTCTAGCGTCATTAATGCTCGGATTTTCTTTACTCATATCAACTAACTTACCTTGTTTTTGAATATAAAGACACTATATAGAGTGTCATATGAACGATTTCAAAAATCAAAGTCCGTGGGGATCACCCCCTCCAGGCGGTGGAGGTAATGGTGATGGTGGTTTTAGAAGAGGTCCTACCCCACCAAATTTAGACGAAATTTTAAAAAAATTACAAGATACAATAAATAGATTTCTTCCTGGCAAATCAGGTGGAGCAAAGCCTATTGTTGTGGGATTAATTATTTTAGCTCTTTTATGGGTTGGAAGTGGTTTATATCGAGTTTTGCCTGATGAACAAGGTGTGGTTTTAAGATTTGGTAAATTCGTTAAAACAACTCAACCAGGATTGAATTATCACCTTCCTTTTCCAGTAGAAAGTGTTTTAACACCTAAGGTTACAAAAGTTAATAGAATGGACATTGGTTTTAGATCTGAAAGAGAAAGTGGCTTCTCAAGTGGTGGAGGTGTTGCAGACGTACCTGAAGAGAGCTTAATGCTTACCGGTGATGAAAATATCGTAAATATAGATTTTTCAGTTTTCTGGGTTATCAAAGATGCAGGAAATTTTTTATTTAAGATACAAGATCCCCAAGGGACAGTAAAAGCTGCAGCTGAAACAGCTATGAGAGAAGTTATAGCTAGAAGTGATATTCAACCAATCCTTACAGAAGGTAGATCAAAAATTGAGATTGATACACAAGAAATTATTCAAAGTATTTTAGATGAATACACATCTGGTATTCAAATAACACAAGTTCAAACACAAAAAGCTGACCCACCAGATCAAGTTATAGATGCGTTTAGAGATGTACAAGCAGCAAGAGCTGACATGGAAAGATCAAAAAATGAGGCAGAGGCATATGCAAATGATGTAATTCCAAGAGCAAGGGGTGAAGCAGCAAAAATATTACAAGCGGCTGAAGCATATAAAAAAGAAGTTGTTGCTAAAGCTGAAGGTGAAGCAAGCAGATTTACTTCAATTTTCTTAGAGTATAAAAACGCAAAAGAAGTTACACAAGAAAGAATGTATCTTGAGACTATGGAAAAAGTTTTAGCAGATATTGATAAAGTAATAATTGAAAAAAATGCAGGTTCAGGTGTAGTTCCATATTTACCTTTACCTGAGCTTAAAAAAACACAGGTGAACTAATGAAAAAAGGAAAGTTTTTAATACCAATTTTAATCTTAATCGCTGCAACTGCTTATTTCTCAATTTTTATAGTTAAAGAAATAAACCAAGCGATTGTTCTTCAATTTGGTGATCCAAAAAGAATTTTAATGAAACCTGGATTAAACTTTAAAGTACCTTTTATCCAAAACGTAGTTTTCTTAGACAAAAGAATTTTAAACTTGGATGCTCCTCCAGCTGAGGTAATCGCATCAGATCAAAAGAGATTAATTGTAGATGCCTTTGCTCGTTTTAAAATCGTAGACCCTTTAAAATTTTATATTTCAGTTGGCAATGAAAGAGTTGCAAGATCTCGTCTATCAACCATTATTAATTCAAGAATAAGAGGTGTTTTAGGAACACAGCGTTTACAAACACTGTTATCAGAAGAAAGAACTAAACAGATGGCTTTAATTCAAGATGGCGTAAATAATGAAGCCGCAAAATTTGGAATAGAAATTGTTGATGTAAGAATTAAAAGAGCAGATTTACCGCCTGCAAATAGTGATGCAATATACAGACGTATGCAAACAGAAAGAGAAAGAGAAGCTAAAGAATTTAGAGCTAAAGGTGCTGAGATGGCAATTACTATAACATCAACTGCAGACAAAGAGGTTACAGTCATATTAGCTGATGCAGAAAAACAATCACAAATTCTTAAAGGAGAAGGCGATGGTAAAAGAAATAAAATTTTTGCAGATGCTTTTGGACAAGATCCAGAATTCTTTGCTTTCTACAGAGCAATGCAAGCGTATGAAACTGCTTTAATTGGAGGAGAAACATCTTTAATATTATCTCCAGATAGTGAATTTTTTAAATTCTTCGGAAATATAAAATCTAAATCTCAATAAAAATTAAAATTATGAATGAATTGATCATAGCTTTTGGTCTTTTCTTATTTATTGAGGGTGCATTGTACGCCATATTTCCATCAAAAATGAAAAATATGATAATGAAGTTAAGTGAAATTAAAGATAATCAGTTGAGATTTGGAGGCTTAATATTTTTGGTTATTGGTTTTTTAATAATCTGGTATTTTAAAAGTTAATGAAAAAAATAGTATTTAAGTATTGCTTATTAATATGTTTAAGTATTGGGTTTGTTAAAAATTCCTTTGCTGAAATACCAGCATCATTTGCCGATTTAGCAGAGAGATTAATGCCATCAGTTGTAAACATTTCAACCACAACTACTATAAAAACTAAATCAAATCCATTTCCGTTTCAATTTCCGCCTGGTTCGCCTTTTAAAGACATGTTTGAAGGAGAACCTCAAGAAAGACAAACTAGTGCATTAGGGTCAGGATTTATAATTGATAAGTCAGGAATAGTAATTACCAATAATCATGTGATCAAAGGTGCAGATGATATTTTTGTAAAAGTAAACGGGAACAAAGATTATAAAGCTAAGCTATTGGGTGCTGATCCTTTGTCAGATATTGCTGTACTTAAAATTGAGTCTGAGGATAGTTTTAAACCCGTGAGTTTTGGAGACTCAGATAAAGCAAGAATAGGTGATTGGGTAATTGCAATTGGAAATCCTTTTGGCTTAGGTGGAACAGTTACAAGTGGAATAGTATCAGCTAGAAATAGAAGTATTGGACTTTCTAGATACGAAGATTACATTCAAACAGATGCTTCAATTAATCAGGGTAACTCCGGTGGTCCACTTTTTAATTTAGATGGAGATGTCATCGGAATTAATACAGCTATATTAGGTCAATCTGGTTCAATAGGAATTGGTTTTGCAATACCATCAAACAGCGCAGAAAAAGTTATAGATCAACTAATTAAATTTGGAGAAACTAAAAGAGGTTGGTTAGGAGTTAGAATTCAGGTAGTAACCAATGAAATTGCAGAAAGTTTAAAACTTGATAGACCAAGAGGCGCATTAGTTGCTAGTGTTGCAAAAGGAAGTCCCTCTGATAAAGGTGGAATTAAAGACGGAGATGTAATTTTAGAATTTGATGGAAAATTAATAAATGAAATGAAAGAATTACCTAAGATAGTTGCCGAGACAGAGGTTGGAAAAAGAGTAAATGTTAAAATTTGGAGAAATAAAAAAGAGATATCAAAACAAATTATTCTAGGAAGGCTTGAAACATCAGATGATTTTGCTGCTCAAGGTATAAAACCGGAAGTTCCAAAAAACTCTTATATAGAAGAATTAAAAATTACAGTAAGGTTATTAACAAAAGATGAAATAGCGCAAAGAAAATTACCACCTAACACAACTGGTGTAGTTATTACTGATATTGATCAAGATAGTCCTGTCAATTACTTAAAAATAAATAATATTATTGTTGAAGCTCAAAAGAAAAAAATTAAAACAATAGGTGAACTAAATAATTTTGTTAAAATGGCTAAAAGAAGTTCAGATAAAACTTTACTAATAGCTATATACAACAATCAAAATCAAAAAAGATATATTGGTGTTAAATTAGACTAAGGACCTAATGTCCAAAATAATTTTAATATCTGGACCAACCGCATCTGGAAAATCGGAATTCGCAGTAAAAATCGCAAAAAAAGTTAATGGAGAAATAATTAATGCAGATAGTATGCAAATTTATAAAGAAATTAAAATTTTAAATACTAGGCCAGATAAAAATCTTACAAAAAAAGTTAAACATCATTTATACGGATTTGTATCAGTTAAAACTAAATTTTCAGTTGGTAAATGGATTATACTTGCAAATAAGTTAATTAAAAAAATTCTTTATAAAAAAAAAGTCCCAGTAATAGTAGGTGGTACTGGATTATATTTTAAATCTTTGACAGATGGTTTGGTAAAAATTCCCAATATACCAGTCTCATTTAGAAAAAAAATAGTTGATTACCAAAAAAAAGTTGGTCAAAAAAAGTTCTATAAACAATTAATTAAAATTGATCCTAAATCAAAATCAAAAATAAATCCAAAAGATGTACAAAGGTCTATTAGAGCTTTTGAAGTAAAAAAACTCTCTAAAATTTCGTTATTTGACTGGTTTGATAAAACTAAAAGTAATTTTAAAAAAGATCAATTCCAAAAAATTTATTTAGATTTTCCAAGAGATATCTTATTAAAACGAATTGAAAAAAGATGTATTAAAATTGTTAATACTGCATCGATTAAAGAGGTGGCAAGGTTTAAAAAAATGAAGGTTAGAAACGAATTAAGCGCTAACAAAATTATAGGCATCAACGAAATAAACAACTATTTACAGAAAAATTATAATTTAGACCAGACAAGAGAGAAAATCCTCATAAAAACGAGACAATATGCAAAGAGGCAAGCAACATGGGCTCGAGGTCACATGTCAGATTGGAAAAGGCTTGCACCAAATGAGATCAAAAAATATATAAAAAATTTTAAATAATCTGTTCAATCACTTGACCAATCAGCACAACTTCAGCTAGATTGGTTAAATGCCAAAATTATTCACAGGAGCAGAAATAGTTTTTAAATGTCTTGAGGATCAAGACGTTGAATATATTTTTGGTTATCCAGGTGGAGCGGTATTACCAATTTATGATGAGCTTAAAAATTTTCAATCTATCAAACACATTCTTGTAAGACATGAACAAGGCGCGGGTCATGCTGCAGAAGGATATGCTAGATCGTCTGGCAAGCCTGGTGTTGTGCTAGTTACTTCTGGACCTGGTGCAACAAATGCAGTTACTGCTTTGACAGATGCTTACATGGACTCTGTGCCACTAGTTTGTATTTCAGGACAAGTACCTACACACTTAATTGGAACTGACGCATTTCAAGAATGTGATACTACTGGAATTACAAGACCATGTACTAAACATAATTGGCTTGTAAAAGATATTAAAGATTTACAAAAAGTTATACATAAAGCATTTGAAGTTGCTACTACCGGAAGACCTGGACCAGTGTTAGTAGATATACCTAAAGATATTCAGTTTCAAAAAACAAAATATACTTCATTTAAAAAGATAAATAAAAAGTTAAATGGCAATAGTCATAATTATTTTAATCAAAAAGATATAAATCAATTAATTGACTTAATGAAAAAATCTAAGCGACCAATATTTTATACTGGTGGAGGTGTAATAAATTCTGGTCCAAAGGCAAGTGAGCTTTTAAGAGAGTTAGTGAGAGCAACCGGATTTCCAATTACATCGACTTTGCAAGGTCTCGGTTGTTTTCCTGGGGATGATGATCAATTTCTAGGCATGCTTGGCATGCATGGTACTTACGAAGCAAATAACGCAATGCATGATTGTGACTTGATGATAAATATCGGCGCAAGATTTGATGATAGAATTACAGGAAAAATAGATGAATTTTCTCCAAAATCAAAAAAAGTTCATATTGATATTGATCCTTCATCTATAAATAAAAATGTTAAAGTTGATCTACCAATAGTGGGAGATGTAAAGCAAGTTATATCTTCAATAATAAAAAATATAAAAAAAACTAAACCAAATTTTGCAAATTCTAATAAACAAAATATTTCAAAATGGTGGTTACAAATTGACAAATGGAGACAAAAAAAATCTTTAAATTATATTAATAGTGATACCTCAATAAAACCTCAGTATGCTGTTCAGAGACTTTATGAATTAACAAAAGGAAAAGACACATACATTACTACAGAGGTTGGCCAACATCAGATGTGGGCAGCTCAACATTATAAGTTTGACAAACCAAATCGGTGGATGACTTCAGGTGGACTTGGAACCATGGGATATGGTTTACCAGCAGCAGTTGGTGTGCAAGTAGCCCATCCAAATAAGTTAGTCATTGATATTGCGGGTGAGGCCTCTGTTTTAATGACAATGCAAGAGATGTCGACTGCAGTACAATATAGCCTTCCAATTAAAATATTTATTTTAAATAATGAGTACATGGGCATGGTAAGGCAATGGCAAGAACTACTTCATGATAAAAATTATTCAGAAAGTTACACTGCTGCTTTACCAGATTTTGTTAAGCTTGCAGAAGCTTATGGATGTGTAGGGATTAGAGCTAAAACACCAGACGAATTAGATGATAAAATAATTGAAATGCTTAATACTGATAGACCGGTAATATTTGATTGTTTAGTTGATAAACAAGAAAACTGCTTCCCAATGATTCCTTCAGGTAAGCCTCATAATCAAATGATTTTAGGTCCAGAGGATGAAAAAGATAATAAGATAACAGGTAAGGGAAAAGCATTAGTTTAATGCCAAAGTCAAAATCAGCTTACAGTGTTGCAGGAAAAAAAGGTAAATTGGATACTCATATAATTGTTGTATGGGTGGACAACGAGGCTGGTGTGTTGGCAAGAGTTGTAGGTCTTTTTTCAGGGAGAGGTTATAACATAGAGTCTCTAGCTGTTGCAGAAGTAGACTCAAAACTAAATATTTCTAGAGTAACGATAGTTACAACAGGTTCACCTGAGGTGATAGATCAGATAAAACTTCAATTAAAAAAATTAGTACCAGTACATAAAGTAGCAAGCTTTAAAAGAGAAGATAAGAAAGTAATATTTAAAGAAATGGCACTATTTAAATTTGTATCAAATTCTAAAAAAATGAAACTAGCAGTTAAAGCTTGTAAAAAGTTTAATCCTGTATTATTGGATGAAACAAATAAATCATGTGTTGTACAAGTTACAGCGCTTAGAAGAGAAATTGATAAAATGGCAGTAAATTTTAAAAAATATGGTTTAAAAAGTATTTCTAGAACAGGAGCTGTCGCAATGACACGAGGATCTGACGTATTATAACAAAGGAGAAAGCGATGAAAATGTTTTATGAAAAAGATACTAATCCTAATTTAATTAAAGACAAAAAAATTGCAATTTTTGGATATGGCAGTCAGGGACATGCACATGCTCTTAATCTTAAAGATAGTGGAGTTAAGGAAGTTGTTGTTGCATTAAGAGATGGCTCTTCAAGTAAGGCAAAAGCAGAATCTAAGGGTTTAAAAGTGATGAATTTGTCAGATGCTGCCGAGTGGGCCGATGTTGTAATGGTTTTAACACCCGACGAACTTCAAGCTACAATTTACAAAAATCATATTGAGCAAAGAGTTAGAGAAGGTACATCAATTGCATTTGCTCATGGTTTAAATATTCATTACGATTTGATTAAAGCAAGAAAAGATTTAGATGTTTTTATGGTTGCACCCAAAGGACCGGGTCACTTAGTAAGAAGTGAATTTGAAAAAGGAGGAGGTGTTCCTTGTTTATTTGCAGTTCATCAAAATGGATCTGGAAAGGCAAGAGATATAGCTATGTCCTATGCTTCAGCGATAGGTGGAGGAAGATCGGGTATTATAGAAACTACTTTTAAAGATGAAGTTGAAACAGATTTATTTGGAGAACAAACTGTTTTATGTGGCGGACTTGTTGAACTTATTAAAAACGGTTACGAAACTTTAGTAGAAGCAGGTTATGAGCCTGAAATGGCTTATTTTGAAACTGTTCATGAAGTTAAATTAATTGTTGATTTAATTTATGAAGGCGGAATTGCAAATATGAATTATTCAATTTCTAATACTGCAGAATATGGTGAATACATGTCAGGTCCAAGAATAATTAATAAAGAAGAGACAAAAAAAAGAATGAAAGAAGTTTTGTCAGACATCCAATCTGGGAAATTTACAAAAGAATGGATGGATGAATGTAAAAACGGACAAAAGAACTTTCTTAAGATTAGACAAAAACTCGCCGAACATCCTGTAGAAAAAGTGGGTGCAAATTTAAGAGCAATGATGCCTTGGATTTCTAAGAAAAAATTGGTTGATAGCGATAAGAGTTAATTATTTAAAATTTAGTTAATATCAATTTTTTTTTGCAATCTGGACTAGAGGATGTATTATCCGCTAACTTAAAAATTAAAAAAATGAGCAAAGAAAAAGTTTATATATTTGACACCACAATGAGAGATGGAGAGCAATCTCCAGGTGCCTCTATGAGTGTTGAAGAAAAAATTCAAATTTCGAGAGTTTTCGATGAAATGGGAGTTGATATTATCGAGGCAGGATTTCCTATCTCCTCACCAGGTGATTTTGAGGCTGTAACAGCAATTAGTAAAATAGTTAAAAACTCTGTTCCATGTGGTTTATCTAGAGCTTTAAAAAAAGATATAGATGCTTGTCACGAATCCCTTCAATACGCCAAAAGATTTAGAATTCATACGTTCATCTCTACAAGCCCAGTTCATATGAAACATAAATTAGACATGTCAAAAGATCAGGTGCTTGAAGCTATAAAAGAGAGTGTCTCTTATGCTAGAAAATTTACTGATGATGTAGAATGGTCATGTGAAGATGGAACTAGAACAGATTTAGATTTCATGTGCAAAACAATTGAGCTTGCAATTAATTGTGGTGCCTCAACAATTAATATTCCAGATACAGTAGGTTATTCCATCCCTGAGGAGTTTGCAAAAACCATTACACATATTAAGAATTCAGTACCAAATATAGATAAAGCAATTATCTCAGCACATTGTCATAATGATTTAGGTTTAGCTGTTGCTAATGCATTGGCAGGTTTATCTGCAGGCGTTAGACAAATTGAATGTACAATAAATGGTATTGGTGAAAGAGCAGGTAATGCAGCATTAGAAGAAATTGTAATGGCAATTAAAACTAGAAATGATTTAATGCCATACGAAACAGGAATAAAAACTGAGCTAATAAGTAAAGCATCAAAAATTGTCTCTAACGCAACAGGTTTCCCAGTACAATTTAATAAAGCAATTGTTGGAAAAAATGCTTTTGCACATGAATCGGGAATTCA
>Ga0208390_1001016_pt1 | contig 10197 bp, 8 predicted proteins | sample Knorr_S7_td_Surf_FD_185594 | JGI IMG/M metagenome (GOLD analysis project Ga0208390, IMG submission 185594) | Marine microbial communities from Southern Atlantic Ocean transect - Knorr_S7_td_SurfaceA_ad_6m_LV_A (SPAdes) (version 2) | ecosystem: Environmental > Aquatic > Marine > Oceanic | place...
ATAAAAATCTTGGCAAGGGAGCCGCATTATGTTCAGGAATCTCTTTAGCAAAAGGTAAAATAATAATAATTCAAGATGCAGATTTGGAATATGATCCTAATCAATTCCCAGATATTATTGAACCAATTGTAAATGGGAAAGCAGATGTAGTTTATGGGAGCAGATTTCAAGGGGGGCAACCTCATAGAGTTGTATATTTTTGGCACAGGATTGGAAATGGATTTTTAACTTTATTAAGTAATATATTTACTGATATTAACTTAACTGATATGGAAACTTGTTATAAGGCATTTAGAAGAGAAATAATACAGCAAATAAAAATAGAGGAAAATAGATTTGGTTTTGAACCGGAAATAACTGCAAAAATTGCAAAATTAGATTGTCGAATTTATGAAGTTGGAATATCTTATTATGGAAGAACTTATAAAGAAGGAAAAAAAATTGGCTGGAGAGATGGATTTTGGGCAATATGGTGTATCTTAAAATATAATTTATTTTATTAAATTTATCTTTTCGCAGACCTCTGCATATCGATTTTTCCTATTAAATGGATTTCTTGCCCCAGACATAAAATATTTTGTTACACAATTATAGTTTTCTTTATTTAATAAAAAATCTTTGGTTGTTATTATTTGGCCAATATTATACTTTTTTAAACAGAGGTTTTGCTCATTATCTTTAAAGCATTTTTGCATTTCTTCCCTTGCAATGTAATTCTTGGGATAAAAGTATCTTGGATCTCTGATGACATTTTGATAGAAATTTCCTGAGATTTTATTGTTTATTAATCTTGAGAAATCATAGCCATAAGAACTTGAAATCATTGCCTCTTTATAGTTATTGATTGCTGAGAGATTTTGTTTTATTGAGAAGAATAAAAATCCAATTATTAAAAACACCTGAAAAAAAATTGATAAAATTAAGGGTAATCTTAAAAATTTATTTTTATATATAAAATTTAAATTATCAGAAAAATATATAGCAATGATAACTGGCATAGCATAGTAATCAGCTCTGCCTTGGCAAAAAAGTATTAAGAGTAAAATTTGGGATAGACAAACGTAAAATAAGACATTTTTTTTAAGATTTATAGGATTAAAAGTTTTAATTATTAGAAAAAGGAATATTAAAAAAATACCTGGGCCAAGTGAGCTTGCAATATCAGAAAAACTAGTTGGAAGAAAAATATTTAAAGGGAAAGCCCCATCTCGCTTATACCCTGATAAGAAATTCGTGAAATTAATTAATAGAATATCATTTTTATTGAAAATATTTGTCATTAATGGAAAAGCAAAATTGCCAATGATTTTAAATCTCAAGAATAAAATTGTTAATAGCAATGAAAGCGATAAAAGTATTGTTTTGTCAAAGAAAATTTCTCTAAAAAAGTAAATTTTATCTTTTAAAGAATTATTTTTTTCAATTAAAAATTTATTTATTATTAGGTCTATTAAGATAGGAGTACAAACAATTAATGATGAAATTTTAATACTAAAGCAAGAAATAATACATATCAAAAGTAATTTGATCGAGAAATTATCTTTATACTCTTTCCAGATAATATATGCTACTGCGCAAGAGGCTTCACCCAAAAATAGAGGCTTTCCTATAGTGCTCCATTGTATAAATGTTGAGCTACTCAAGAAAGCAATAATGTATAATTTGTTCTTTAATTTATTTATTAAAAATAAAATTATCAGAGGTAAGCTAGAAATTTGCAAGTATCTTATAAACCATAATGTTTTTTCTTGAATAAATGCTAAATTTGCATAATCTCCTGACCCCATAAGGGCCTGATGAAATCCACCATCAATAAAGAACTTACCTTTAAGCCAGAATTGATATGGGTAACCAACATGATAATCCAAAGAATCAGGATGATTAATTGGCCCAATGGAAGAAATAGTTATCGAAAAAAGCAAAAAGCAAATTAAGATTACCAGATTTTTTTGCTTTAGAAATTCAAAATCTTTCTTAAACTTATTAATTTCTGAAATTAAAAAATTTTTAATTTTTATATATGTATTAAAAGAACTTTTATTAAAAAAGATAGTTAATAAAAAAATTAAAATTGAAATATAAAATATTGGAAACCTGCTTCGATTTAAATAAATTAATTCTATAGAAATAAACCCTAATATAGAATAAGCAAATAAAGCACTTGTCAATAAAAGACCATATTGTTGAGAGTCAAGTTTAAAATTTTTACCTTTAGATAAGAGAGGAATTGAAGATAAAAAAAGGAGAATATAAGAAAACATTTATTAAAATATCAAACTCAATATATAGAGATTTATCATTGCTTTAATTATTATTAATTTTTATCCCTAATGCAACATTGCTTTCGAGTTTTTAATTACCTTCAATTGCTATATTTAAAAGGAATAAAAATTATTTATCAAGTAAAAAACAATATATATAATTAATATGAAAAAAGCTCTTATTACAGGTATTACAGGTCAAGATGGTAGTTACTTAGCTGAATTTCTTTTAAATAAAGGTTATGAAGTTCATGGAATAAAAAGAAGATCAAGTAGTTTTAATACAGCTAGAATAGATCACTTATATAAGGATCCTCATGATATTGCAGCCCAGAATCTGAAACTTCATTATGGAGATATGACAGATAGCTCAAATTTAATTAACTTAATTCAACTTATTAAGCCTGACGAAATTTATAATTTAGCCGCGCAAAGTCATGTTGCAGTTAGTTTTGAAAGCCCAGAATATACTGCAAACTGTGATGGATTAGGCACCCTAAGAATATTAGAAGCAGTAAGATTATTAGGTTTAAAAGATAAAACAAAAATATATCAAGCAAGTACAAGTGAACTCTTCGGAAAAGTACAAGAAATTCCTCAGAAAGAAACAACCCCATTTTATCCTATGAGTCCTTATGGAGCGGCTAAACTTTATGCATATTGGATAACAATTAATTATAGAGAATCATATGGATTATTTTCTTGTAATGGAATTTTATTCAATCATGAAAGTCCACGAAGAGGAGAAACATTTGTTACCAGAAAAATTACAAGAGGACTAGCTCGCATACAATGTGGACTTGATGATTGCCTTTACCTCGGCAATTTAGACTCAAAAAGAGATTGGGGGCATGCAAGAGATTATGTTGAGATGATGTGGTTAATGCTTCAACAAGATAAGCCAAAAGATTTTGTTATTTCAACTGGAAGACAGGAAAGTATAAGAAGATTTGTCGAAATAACTGCTTCTAAATTAGGTTGGACCTCTGATGAAGCTTCAATAATTTGGTCTGGTGAAGGAATTAACGAAGTTGGCAGAAGGGCTGATAATAATAAAATTGTCATAAGAGTAGATCCAAGATACTTCAGACCAAATGAAGTTGATAGCCTTTTAGGAGATTCTTCAAGTGCAAAAAACATTTTAGGTTGGGAACCTAAAACTTCTCTAGATGGATTAATTGAAGAAATGGTAAGGAATGATTTAGAAGAGACAAAGAATCAATTATCGATTAGAAGAAATTAATAATATATCGTAAATGTCTAGATCAGAAAAACTCATAAAATACGATGATAAGATTTTTGTCGCAGGACATAATGGGATGGTGGGAAAAGCTGTATTAAGGAATTTAGTCAAAAAAGGCTATAAAAATATACTTACTCGTAACAAAGAATTTTTGGATTTAAGCGTAGAAAATGAAGTGAATGAATTTTTTAATTACAATAGACCTGATGTTGTAATTTTATGTGCAGCCAAGGTTGGAGGAATACTAGCTAATAAACAATTCCCAACTGAATTTATTTTGAACAATTTGTTAATTCAAACAAATGTTATTAAAAATTCTTGGAAATTTAATGTTAAAAGATTTTTATTTTTAGGAAGTAGTTGTATTTATCCTAGAGATTCATCTCAACCTATAAATGAGGAATGTTTATTGAGTGGTTCTTTAGAACCTACAAATGAATTTTATGCAATTGCTAAGATTTCAGGTTTAAAACTTTGTGAGGCATTAAATAAACAATATGCTTTTGATGCTATAAGTTTAATGCCAACTAATTTATATGGAACTGGCGATAATTATGATTTAAAAACAAGCCATGTTATGCCTGCACTGATAAGAAAATTTTGTGAGGCTAAGAAATATAATCATGAAGATGTTACATGCTGGGGTGACGGATCTGCATTGAGAGAATTTTTACATTGTGATGATTTAGGTGATGCTTGTGTTTTTATTTTAGAGAACATAAATTCATATGATTTGAGAAATTGTAAACATTTAAAAAATAAAGAATCTATTCATATAAACATTGGCACTGGAATAGATCTCAGCATAAAAGATTTGGCGCAAATTATTAAAGATGAATCTGGTTTTAGTGGGAATATATTGTGGGACTTAGAAAAACCTAATGGGACACATCAAAAGAAATTAGATATTAGTTTAATCTCTAAGCTTGGTTGGAGTCATAAAATTTCTCTTCTGGATGGAATTCGCAAAACTATTAAAGAATTTAAGGAAACTTATTTGTAATAATTTACGCTTCCTGCAAGATTCGAACTTGCGACCCACTGCTTAGAAGGCAGTTGCTCTATCCAGCTGAGCTAAGGAAGCTTGAGGTAAGTAATTTTTATAATTTTATAATTTCTTACTTAATAATTTTAATGATGCATACATACCAAAACAATACTTTTTAAAAATTTAACTTTAAAACTTATTAAAAAAAAACTATTGTGGATAGTTAAACATAATATTCTTAAAATTGAGCTTTTCATGCAGACCTCCCATAAAGATCTTCGAATCTTATTATGTCATCTTCTCCTAGATAAGCCCCACTTTGTACTTCAATTAATATTAAGGGAATATCTTCGGGGTTGGATAATCTATGTTTTGATCCCAAGGGAATGAATGTACTTTCGTTTTTATTAAGAATTTTTACCTTATCCTCTATTTCGACTTTTGCTTTCCCACTTACAATTATCCAATGCTCTGATCTTTGTTTATGCATCTGAAGTGAAATACTTGCTTTGGGCTTTATTTCTAATCTTTTTACTTGCCAAGTAAGGCCCTCCTCAATTCTCGTAAAGTTTCCCCAAGGACGATAAATTTTTTTATTTTCTTTTGCTTCTCTAAAGTTATTTTTTTCTAATTTTTTTAAAATCTGTTTCACCTTTTGAGTTGAATCTTTTTTGGAGATTAAAACAGCATCATCTGTTTCTACTATCACAAGATCATTAATATTAATGCCAACAATTAGTCTATCTTCGCTTCTTAAATAACAATTCTCGGAATCTTCAATAATTACTTTCCCTTTAAGAGCATTACCCTTATCATCTTTTTCAGAGTTTTTCCAAACAGATTTCCAGCTTCCAATATCATCCCATCCTGCTTTTAAAGTTAGAACAGATCCGAGTTTTGTTTTTTCCATTAAAGCGATATCAATTGGCAGATTTGGACACTCTTCAAAAGCTTCTTGATTTACTCTAAAAAAATCGAAATCTGTTAGACCATTTTTAAGTGATTTTCTACAAACTCTAAGAATTTCTGGTTCAAATTTCTCTAATTCTTTAAGAAATACTGAGGCTTTAAATAAAAATATGCCACTGTTCCAGAGATATCTCTTATCTCTTACAAATTTTTCAGCCAATTCTAAATCAGGTTTTTCAACAAATTTTTCTATTTTGCTGGTGGGGTTTTCTTCAGATAATTCTTGAAATGATTTTATGTAACCAAATCCTGTTTCGGGCCCATGAGGAACAATACCAAATGTAACTAATCTTCCATTATCGGAATGCACTAGACCATCTTTAATAACTTTTCTGAAAGCCTCTTCATCTTCAATCTTATGATCTGAAGAAAGGACAAGCAATGTTGGGTCTGTATTTCTATTCATAGCCCTTAAAGCAGCAAGTGTGATCGCAGGGGCAGTATTTTTCCCAAAAGGTTCAAGTAAGATTGAATGAGGTTTAACACCTATTTCTCTCATTTGTTCCGCCACAAGAAACCTCTGAGATTGATTGGAAATAATTATTGGATTTGTTAGTTTATTAAGTCCTATTAATCTTAAATATGTATTTTGTAAGAGTGAAAAGTTGTTTTTTTCTGAAAGGTTTATGTACTGCTTAGGATAATTTTCTCGGGATAATGGCCAAAGTCTTTTGCCGCTTCCTCCAGAAAGTATTACGGGTATTAAATCTTCATTTGAAATTGAATCCTCACTAAAAATTTCCAAAATATTTAATTCAAAGCTATTTTATTATCTTTTCTTTTTAACTAAAAATGTTGAATTTGTAAATAAAGAAAATTTAAGGCAAATTATTTAAATTTTTAAAATTATTTATTTATACCTTTTCAAGCTGATATTGGGCTAATTTATTATTAGACGAAGTATTACTAGTTTAGTGCCTAAGAAATTATCAGAGACAGAGAAAAAAGAAATGATCACTTCTTTTTGCAATGGTATGACTATTGATCAATTATCTGAAAAGTATAAAATTACAAAAATTACTATTACTAGAAACTTAAAAAAAGAGATTGATGAAAAAAAATTTAAAAGGATAGTAGAGAAAAATAGAAAGTATAAAATTGAGTCCAAGGATGATGCCAATAAGAATAAAATTGATAAATTAAACACCCCTCAAGTCACTAATAATGAAATATCTAATGAATTAAATTCATTTAATGAATCGCAATTTATTGAAATAACTCCTTTAGATTATGAAATCGATAGTGAAGTTCAGAAAGATTTATCGTCCGTATCTATAAATGAAATTGAGCTTCCTAAAATTGTATATATGATTGTTGATAATAAAATCGAATTGGAAACAAAACTTTTAAAGGATTATCCTGATTGGCAATTTCTACCACAATCAGATTTAGCTAGAAAAACTATAGAAGTTTATTTTGATGTTAAAGAAGCAAAAAGATTTTGTAAGAAGGAACAAAAGGTAATTAAAGTCCCAAATACAAAAGTTTTTAGTATTGCAGCACCAATACTCATTTCTAGAGGTATTTCAAGAATAGTTTGTCCTGATAAGTTAATAGCACTTTGAAATTAGTCTTTATATAACTTAAAAAGTGATATAAAACTTCCACTTACAGAACCTGCAATGAAACTTGAACCAATAATAAAACTAATTGGTAAATTTACTGTTTCATCAATTACAAAATTTATCTTACTTTTATTATCACTATTCTGAATACCGATAATTAGTAAGATAAATAAACTTGAATTAAAAATTATTGATGAAAAAAAATTTTTAAGATGTAAAGTCATTTTATAAGTATAGATATTTTGGATATTTAGTACAAATTATAAATCTTACTTTTTGTAAGATTATTTTTTTTAGCTAAATATTTTGAAGCTGCTGAAAGAGTTAATCCGGCATTTATTAACTCCTTTAGTTCACTTCTTATTTGAAACTCATCAAATTTTAATTTTTGGTTTTTGTTAATACCCTTTATAACAATCGTTATTTCACCAATTACTTGCTTGTCTTCAAAAAAATTTATTACCATGTCTAAATTATTGCCGATCTGCTCTTCATATTTTTTTGTTAATTCTCTAAATACTTGAATTTCCCTTTCGCCACCACAATAATCTTTTAATTCTTTTAATAATTTTTTCAGTCTATGGGGAGATTCAAATAAGACAGTTGTTTTTTCTTGTTCAGTAATTTCTAAAAGAACTTGCTCTCTATTCTTCTTTTTTTTTGGAAGAAAACCACTGAAAACAAAACTTGAGGATGGCATACCGCTTGCTACTAGCGCAGCTATTAAGGCACAAGCACCAGGAATACAAATTACATCAAATTTATTAAATCTTGCGCTTTTTACAAGCTCTTCTCCTGGGTCACAAATTCCTGGCATGCCTGCATCGCTAACAAGTGCAATGGATTTCCCAATTTTAAGATCATTAATAATTCCTGAAATTTTATCAAAACCATTATTCTTATTAAAACTTATTAATTTATTTTTAATTTCAAATTTATTCATAAGTTTCTTTGTCTGTCTCGTGTCTTCACAAGCAATTAAAGAAACATTTTTAAGAATATTTAGTGCTCTTGAAGAAATATCATTGAAATTTCCTATTGGTGTCCCCACTATATATAAAACACTTTTTTCGGGTTCTTCACCTCTATGGGATAATGAAAGATTAATATTCATATTTTGGTGAAAATTCCATTTGAGCTAGATATCCATAATCTTATCGATGATTTGAGGAATTTCAGCTGGGAAGCATCCAAAGTTATGCTTTATTACGCTGGAGAAATAAAGGGTTTAGAAGAAAAGAAAAATATTATAAAAACAAAAAGAAATGAGGATCCAGTTACCTTGGCTGATTTAAAAGTAAATGAGCTAATAATTCAAAGAATTAACCAAAAATATCCAAATTATAATTGGGGCATTTTGAGTGAAGAGAATGTTAAGTTTAGCCCTGAAAATCGCATGCCTAATTCTTGGCCAGAATGGTTATGGGTGCTTGACCCTCTTGATGGGACAAAAGATTTTATTCAAGGTACTGGAAACTATGCAATGCATTTATCTCTAAATTATAAAAAAAGACCGTTGATTGGGGTTGTATTGATTCCAGAAAAAGACGAATTATGGATTACCAATGGGAAAAAACTTTGGTGTGAGAAAAGTGATGGATCTCAGAAAATAATTAATATTTCCAAAAACAAAAAGTTAAGTCAAATGACTCTAGTCTCCAGCAAAAACCATAGAAATCAAAAATTAGAAAAGTTAATTGAAAGAATTGATTTTAAGAAAGTGGTTACTATGGGAAGTATTGGATGCAAAATAGCTTCGATTCTGAGAGGAGAAAGTGATATTTACATAACATTAAGCATTCCAGGGAAAAGTTGTCCTAAGGATTGGGATTTCGCAGCACCAGAAGCAATCTTAAGAGCTGCGGGAGGTGCAATAACAAACTTAAATAATGAGGAGCTTATTTATTGTAAAAAAAATTATGAACAAGGAGATATAATCATAGCCACAAATAACTCTGAGACTCATGAAAGTAAATGTAAAGAGATTAAGGAAATTATTAGGAAGTTTGATTTATTCCCTATTTATTCTTAATTAAGAGGAGCTACTGGAGTTGGAGTGGGGTCGGGATAAGACATCCCCCCATTTTGAGTTACACCTCTCAAAGTAAGATTAATTCTACCTCTACTGTCTATTTCTCTTACTCTTACGGTAACATCATCTCCTTGCCTTACAACATCTTCTACTCTCTCGACTCTGGCTTCTGATAATTGTGATATATGTACCATTCCTTCCTTACCTGGAAGAATTTCTACAAAAGCTCCAATTGGAATAATTCTTGTGACTACCCCTGAGAAGATTTCACCTTCGTGCACTTTACGTGTTAATCCCTCTATAATTTTTTGAGCTTCTTCAGCTGCAGCTCCATCATGAGAGGCAATAGTAACAATCCCACCATCTTCTATATCTATTTTTGTGTTTGTTCTCTCTGTGATACCCTTAATAGTCCTTCCTCCTGGTCCAATTACGGTTCCGATGAGTTCTGGATCTATTCTAAAGCTTAGAAGTCTGGGTGCATGAGGAGATAGTGATTCTTGAGGCTTATCAATCGCCTCTTGCATTTTTTCTAAAATATGAATCCTTGCGGGACGAGCTTTTTTTATTGCATCAGAAACGATAGAAACTGGTAATCCGGTGATTTTCATATCCATCTGCAATGCTGTTATGCCTTTTTCAGTTCCCGCAACTTTGAAATCCATATCCCCAAGAAAATCTTCTATACCCTGAATGTCTGTCAGAATTCTTACCTCTTTACCTTCTTTAATTAGTCCCATCGCAGTTCCACTTACGGGAGCTTTTAGAGGAACTCCAGCATCCAACAGTGAAAGAGTGCTGCCACATACAGAACCCATTGATGTGGATCCATTTGAACTTAAGACTTCGCTTACTACTCTAAGTACGTAAGGGAAAGTCTCCTTCCCAGGGAGGACAGGTACTATAGCTCTTTCTGCTAATGCTCCATGACCAATTTCTCTCCTTCCTGGAGTTCTCATTGGTCTTGTTTCTCCAACTGAATATGGTGGAAAATTGTAGTGATGTAAATATGTTTTTTCAGTACTTGGATTTAGGTCATCCATTTCCTGAGCGTCGCTTGGCGTGCCTAACGTAGTGGTAGATAAAACTTGGGTTAATCCTCTTTGAAATAATGCAGAACCATGTACCCTTTTTGGAAG
>Ga0208390_1001018_pt1 | contig 10194 bp, 10 predicted proteins | sample Knorr_S7_td_Surf_FD_185594 | JGI IMG/M metagenome (GOLD analysis project Ga0208390, IMG submission 185594) | Marine microbial communities from Southern Atlantic Ocean transect - Knorr_S7_td_SurfaceA_ad_6m_LV_A (SPAdes) (version 2) | ecosystem: Environmental > Aquatic > Marine > Oceanic | place...
TTCAGAAAGTTGAGGAGTTGAATAAAATAATAGAGTCATTAAGTAGTTCGCAAGGTGAATTTACAAATCAACAACAGATTTTAGGCCAGGCAGTTGTTGATGCAGAAACTAGTGTTACTGAACTTAAAAATGAACTACCTGGTGCTGCAGCGCAGCAAGTAAGTAAGGAGACTAACAAAGTTGTTTCTCAGGTCAGATCTCTAAGCCAAATAGTAGCTAAGCAAGGGAAGGACATTTCTCGAGCGTCAAAAACAATCGAAGGTCTTGGTGCACAGCTAGAGAATTTTCAAAATCAGTTAGTTGAAGCCAGAATGTTAAACTCAGATGTCCAAGCTCTTGTCACACTTGAAAAAGCAAAATACCTTGAAGTTCTCGAAAGACAAGCCGATCTTCAAGAAATGCAGAAGGGTCCCGATCCACTTGAAGTTCCTAGAGATCCTAATATGATATTTTTCTCACGTTCTTCGGAATAAAAGGAAAATTTTACTATTCGTCTTCGAGATGAGACCGGAGGATTTTTACCGTACTTGACAAAATCTGGCTCACTCTAGATTCGCTGATATCGAGCACAGCACCAATTTCTTTCAAGTTAAGTTCCTCTACATAATAGAGAGATACAATGGTCTTTTCCCTTTCAGGAAGCGAATCAATCGAACTTTCAAGAGCGCTCATTAGTTGAGCATCTGCTAATTCTGATTCTGGCTCATTAATTTCATTGGAAGGTATTTCAACGTCTTCTAAAACCTGCGATTCTAAAGAGACTGTTTGGAATCTAAATGCGTGTGTTCTCTCCTTATGAAAGCTATCTAAGTCCTTTCCCATGAACTCAGCTAATTCTGTTTGAGTTGGTTCACGCCCAAGTTCTGCAGAAAGTGCGGCAGTTGCCTCATTGTGATCTCGGATATTGACCATTGCGGACCTGGGTAAATAGGATAGTTTTCTAACTTGATCAAGAATTGCGCCTCGAATTCGTGTTCTTGCAAATATTTCAAATTCAACACCTTTGGAGTCATCAAAAGATTTTGCTGCTTCAATTAACCCTATCGTGCCTACTTGTATCAACTCCTCAAGTTCCATGAAGTTGGGCAGTCTTGTTTTTAAATGAAGCGCTACCCGTTTTACAAGTCCAATGTGATCCATAAGTTTATTATTGGATTGACTTGTTCCCAACATTTCTTCGTAAGCGTTCAAATTATTCATATTAGCCTACTCTAGCTTGATTCATAGTCATTCTTTCTACAAAAAATTGAAGGCCACCCGAAATGGCTGATGCGGAATCTTGACTAGTTATAATTTTCGCAAGCTCTTTAAAATCTCTGGTAGCATTACTAGATGGCGCATAATCTAGCAGACATTTCGATGCTTTTGTTGACCTTAAAATCATTTCATCAAAAGTAATCGAATGCAGGTAGTCCACATTTCCACCAAGAAAGTTCTTAATTACTGTATTGATGTTTTTAGATAATCTCACGCCATCTGTTTGTGAGATAACACCGTTTGGAATAAGCGAGATATTGTTTAGATTGAAATCCTGCAACATGACTTTAATAGTCGCATATGCATCAGCAATTGATGAGGGTTCATTTTTGACCACTATGTATCTTTTTTGACACGCACAAAGAAAAGTCATAACCGAATCAGATAAACCCGCTGCCATGTCTACGATAAGAAAATCTATCTCAGATTCAATTTCTGAAAAGGCAGAGATGATCGCTGCAGTTTGACTTTTATTGAGTGCAGCTAAATTTTGTATACCACTTGCACCAGGTACAAGTTTGACCCCGTGAGGAGCCTCAACAATTATTTCTTTAAGTGTTTTCTTGCCATCCATCACATGACTAAAATTGAAGGGCGCTTTACAACCGAGGACTATTTGTGCGTTTGCTAGACCTAAGTCTGCGTCAAATAGCATTACCTTTTTGCCTTGTGATGCAAGTGCTACTGCTAAGTTCGCTGCTGTTGTTGTTTTCCCAACTCCACCCTTTCCACTCGCGATACCTATTACTTGAGTTGGGGTTGCAGTTGTCATTTTAAAATCCAAATTTTAAAAGCAGTCATATCATTCTCGTCTATCATTATCTTCGAGTCAAACTAAACTCAGTTGCATGTTCTTAAGGTTTTTTACCACCAAATCTCTGATTTTGAGATTTTTTAATGGCGTTTGAAGATCCACATTCTCATTTGCAATTGATAATGGTGTGCTTTTATTCATAAGTGCGTTTATGACGGGCCAAACGGATACAGTCTCACTGTATTTCGATATTAACAGACTGTTCCATGTCTCATGATTCTCAAAATATCGAGCTATAGCTGCTTCAGAGCAATCCGCAGAAATTATTAGATGTTTTTTTAGATCTATATTCTGAACTTTGAGACTGTTCACAAACAGTGACTCAGTTCCTGAGGTGTCAATTAAAACTAACTTTTTATTGGCAAGCTCTTGAAGAATGATTTTCAATGACTCTTCGTTGTTTGCTTTATAACTTTCAACTCCGACTTGTCCAGATAGGAGTTGTATCTGGTTCCAAGCGCCTATTCTGTTGTCTCTTAGGCTTACGATAGCAACATTCGCTTCACCAATTTCAGCGGCTTTAGTTAAAGCAAGTTTAGCAATCATCGATGTTTTTCCTACACCTGGAGATCCAGCAAATAAATGATATCCACTCATATTCTCTAGTAGTTCAACACTTTCAAAATTGGCGCTTACAATCTCAGTTATTTTTTCAATTGCATCTTCAATATTCGTAGTATCACTAATTACACTTGTTATTAATGTTTTTAGGGATAAAGATATGCTTGTTTCACTTAACGCTTTGATCAGAGGCTGAACCTTATGGGATACTACTTCGATTCCAGGCCAAGTGGTAAGTTGTTGCGCCAATAAAATTTCTCTACGCATTATAGAAAGCTCACTTTTAACGAGAGAAACAATTTCCTTAGCCTCTCTCATTTCCGCTTCTTCAATATTTTTTGAGTTATCATTCTCAAGATTTTCAATTGAATTCTCGTTATCTTTATTAACATCTTCTGTTGCAAAAATCTTTGATTCCATGACTTCATCAAAACTAGTAATCGGAGCAGTCATTCTCTTGTGAGAGGAGTTTTTAGTCTGAACTTGGATTTCTTCCAACGCTTCATCAGCTCCACTTTTTAAGTCTACTGCTACAATGAGTTCAGTTTTGTTTTTGGCACGTTTGTTGGAAATTACTAATGCATCTTGGCCATATAGCTTATGCACTTGATCCATTGCTGCGCGACTATCTTTTGCGAGTACTCTTTGTAATTCCATATCTCTTCCTTTTTAGTTATTGTTCATTACTCGGATCAACATCTATCGTTGCAACGACGTCAACTGCTTGATCATCGGGTATTTCACTGTACGAAAGCACTGTTAGATCACTTAATCGATGCCTTATAAATTTGGAAAGCCATGGACGAAGTGTTGGTGATACCACCAAAACTGCTGCACTTCCTTGATCTTCAATTTCTCGGGTATTTTTAGCTAGTGCGCTAATAAGACTTTCTGCAAGTTTTGGTTCAATCACAAGGCCCTGACTTGATCCACTCTGTTGTAGGATGTTATTCAACATTTGCTCTAATGCTGGATTTAAAGTCATCACAGGTAAATTATCATCTACATCAACTAAACCCTGTACTATCATTCTTCCTAATTTAGGTCTCACTGCGGCAGTTAATTCCTCTACATCCTGCGTTCGTGAACTCTCTGTAGATAGCACTTCTAATATTGTCCTCATGTCCCGAACTGAAACAGATTCATCCAAAATGTTTTGTAATACTTTTGTGATTGTTGCTAAAGAGAGTTTTTCTGGGACTAAATCCTCGACAAGTTTTGGAGATCTCTCTGCAACCTTATCAAGTAGTTGTTGCGTCTCATCATGGCTAATTAATTCTGAAGCATTATTCCTAAGTAGCGTATTTAAGTGAGTTGCAATTGCTGTTGCAGGATCCACTACTGTATAACCAAGTGTTCGGGCATAGTCTCTTTGTGCCGGATCTATCCAGACTGCATCTAATCCAAATGCAGGCTCTTTTGTTGGAGTTCCTTCTAATGAGCCGTGAACTTGCCCTGGATTTATTGCAAGTTCTTGTCCTATTTTTATTTCTCCTTTTCCTCTTATGACGCCATTCATTACTATGTTGTAGACATCTGGCTCGAGGTCCAAATTGTCTCGAATTCTTATGGGTTGAACTAAAAATCCTAATTCGGCAGATAATTTTTTTCTAACTCCCTTGACTCTGGGCAAAAGTTGTCCTCCTGTCTCTGGATTAACTAAGGGAATTAATCCATAACCGATGTCAAGGCCAACTAAATCGACTTGATCAACATCATCCCAGTTCAGTTCTTCTTTGTTGACATCATTTTCTTTTATTGCTTCGGATACGTCATTGGCAGCTTCAGCAATCTTTTTGTCTGCACTCTTCGAGAGAAAATAACCCGCAAGACCTGCTGCAATTCCAAGCGTCAAAAAAATAAAAGACGGCATTCCTGGAACTAAACCAAGCAAGATGATTATTCCGCCGGCTATGATTAATGCTAATGGATTCCCAAGTTGGGTACTAGCTTGTGTGGTCATTGATTCAGATGTTGTTACCCGAGTTACGACTATTGCCGTTGCCAAAGACAGAAGAAGAGATGGGATTTGTGCAACCAATCCATCTCCAATCGTTAGAAGCACATAAATTCTTCCCGCTTCTGAGAAAGAAAGATCATGCTGTGATATTCCAATGGTCAGACCACCAATAATATTTATAACTAAAATAAGCATTCCAGCGATTGCATCACCTCTCACGAATTTTGAGGCACCATCCATTGAGCCAAAAAAGTCTGACTCTTGTGCGATTTCCTCACGTCGCGCTTTAGCAATTTCTTGATCGATTATCCCCGCGTTTAAATCCGCATCGATCGCCATCTGTTTTCCTGGGAGTGCATCAAGGGTAAAACGCGCTATCACTTCTGAAACTCTACCCGCTCCTTTTGTGACAACGATGAAATTAATTATCATTAAAATAGCGAATATGATGAAACCCACCACATAATTTCCAGCGATAACAAACTCACCAAAGGCTTCAATTACCTTCCCTGCGGCATCTGAGCCTTCGTGACCTTTTACAAGTACTAAACGTGTAGAGGCAACATTTAATCCTAGCCTCAACATGGTCGCTATCAATAAAATGGTAGGAAATGCTGAAAAATCTAACGGTTTCGAGCTATTTATGGCGATCATTATTATGGTGACGCCTAATAAAATGTTGAACGTGAATAAAAAATCTAATAAAAAAGAGGGAAGCGGAAGAATCAACATTGATATGATAAGTAACACAATGGCTGGTATTCCTAAACCAGACAGTTGAATTTTTGACATATCTTGACGAATGTTTGACAGTATTGCATTTTCCACTTGTAAAAACCTCAATAAAAACAATGATTAATCTTTTATCCAATGTTGGTTAGCTAAAAGAATTCTTATTTATTGTCATGAGAGCAATTAATGTGCCAAGCTTGGGTATAGTAGTTGTCATTCAATTGCAGGTTTGTAAATACTTTCACGAAAAGGTAGCTCAAGCATTAGCGAGTTCTGTCGATTAAACACGTATGGATATATCAATTCTTAGGATTGATTTTGTTAACATTTGATTTCATAAAGGGAGCTCATTTATGAAACCCATAAAATATTTATTTCCTTTTCTGCATAAGCTTTCAGTAAGCGGATTTATTACGATGTTGTTAATGCTGACAACTGGATGTGCTGTAAATTTGCAGGACTTTAATGCAGCGACTGTGCAATCGGTCGTTAATGATAAAAATAAGATCTATGCTGATGGATATGCAGCTATAAGTGTTCAAAAAGCAGATACACTTGCACAACAGGTTATTCTTGCTGTAAAAGCTTCGAAGCTTGATGCTTACAAAGGGCTGGCGGAGCAGGTTTATGGCCAGTATTTAGACGTGGACACAACAGTTTCAGAGACGGTTGTTCAAAGCGAGACGTTCAGGGCGAAAGTCCAAGGTATTCTTTATGGTGCAAAGGTAGAGTTCGTTGGACCTCATAGAGGAAGCGACGATCTCTATGTAACGCGTCTTGCTTTAGAAAAAAGGGTTGTTGATGACATAAGAAAATTGTACGTGGCTTCAATGTCTGCACAAGGATCATTTGCAACCGGTTTATAAAATAGGATGCAGACATGAGTGCATTTAGATCAATGGGTTGTATTCTCAATGGGATTCACAAGAAGGCAGTATCTAAGTTAGCTGGATTTTGTTTTGTTTTAACGATTATATTTCTTCCAAGTCAATTACTTGCTGATACCTTAAGCCCAGAAGAGAAACTTTTGGCTATAAAGAACTCTCTGGTGAACCTAGCTTTGGAGTCTGAAGTTCGGCTTGGAGCAGCTGCGTTTATTGATGCTGATGGAATGTTACACGAATCCTCAACCATCACCAGTGACATCAATGTTAGTGGTGTCAGAGTGATGTCTTATTTGAGAGAAGCAGGAATACCACACGCAAATATTGATGTGAGCATTTTTTCTGATAATTCTTGTAGTGCAAATAAAAAAAATATTAAACGTCAAGCACTCGTTAGTCTGCTTAATGATTCTTCGTATCATTCTTACCAACGTGTAGGGGATCATTACATAAACGAGATAGGACAGTTTTTAGAGGTAAATTTATTGAAGGAGCTTGATTATTCTCATTCTTGGAGGGTAGCAAAACAGTTAAGTTATAATTCTTTGTATGAAAGTTTCGTCAGTTCATCAGTGTTAGAAAACGCAGGTTATAAGTTCGAAATTAATTTAAGGCACATAAATGCAATAGATTTGAAAAAAATCGGTGAGGGGCTTGTCAATCAGTCGATCACACTACCCTACAATTTTGTAACTTGGGGTAATCCTCACTTATCAGACATTAAATTTGAAACTAAATCAAGCGACCACACTTTGATTTATGAGCTGACTTTGAAAGATACGCATTCAAATAAGTTACTATGGGAAGGGAATGCGAGGTTACATTATCCGAAAATAGCGAAAGACTATAAAAAAGATGTTATTCCACCGACCTTGAGGTCTCGGATCAAAAAGATAACAAGAGATTTTGTTGCAGATGCAAGCGAGGCGATTGAATGTAATAGCCACTATTACAAGTTAGCGGTTGTCTCTGGGCAAGAGGAAGAGTATAAAATATATGCGGGTGAAAAAGCTGGGTTGAAAATAGGAGATCAAGTGTTATTGAGTATTGATTCAAATATTTTCTCCCAATCTTTGAATGAATATAATTTGGCTGGGTTAGCGCTCGCTACAGTAAAAAGAGTTGAGTCAGATACTGCAGTGTTAAAGCATTTAGCAGGTGCAAAGCCTGATGGTATTGGTAGTATTAGCAGAAGTTTTGGTGTTGTATTTAATTGAAGAAGAATTAAAAATAGTTGAGCTAGGAGAATATTATTTTGAAGATTAAAGCTTATGTAATGTTGTTTGCTTTTCACTTTATGATCATAGGTAATTCATACGCGGAAATGGATTATGAATCTACAGAAAAAGCACTTAAAACCTTATTTTCAGATATCGCAAGCATAGAGGCAAATACGCCAAAGAGCGTGAAGAAAAGTAAACCCACTCACTATATAATTAAATATGGCGACACATTAGATCAAATAATTATAGATCACGTTGAGGATATGCCGATTAATAGGGATATGCTAAAACGCTGTATTGTCCATGCCAATTCTAATGTGTTTAATCGGAATAATCCAAATTGGATGTACTCTGGTCGAAAGTTGAAACTACCGACCGTTGTAGACCTTAATAAATGCATTTTCAAAGATTCAGCAATAGAAGAAATGCAAGAAATGCGAAACAAAGACAATTACATTCGCTACCCTTAGGAGTTGGTTAAAAGGGCAGATAGAAAGTTAGCTGAATAAATTATGCTTGGTACTGAGCAAGTCAATCTTATACCTAGAATGATAACTCCCTTGCTGGAGGGAGTTGAGTCAATTAGGGTTACTGATCAAGTGGCAAAATCGATGGGGTTAGTTGATAACCAAATTGTCAGAGGAGTGGTAGAGGATCGTCAAGGACTTGCTCGGTTAATTCTAAACAATAGAGACTTTGAACTAAAGTCTTCTAAGAAGTTTAAGCCCGGTGATGTCATTGAATTTCGTGTAAAGCAATCCCGCTCAGGGATGACTCTGCAAGCTGTCTCAACCGAACCAACCATAACTTCAAGCACCTCTAACTCTATCAATAGCCTGTTGTCAGGTGGTGACACAGCAAAAATCCTTTCACTATTTTACCGGCCATCTCAACCGTCTTCTTTGGCAAAGCTCTTCTCACCAGAATCAATAAATAAGATTATGACTCAGATAGGCGAGAAAAGTTTTGACTTAAAAATGAATCAGCTGATGTCAAGTATGCGGAGCTTTTCGCCAGAAATGGCTAGAGCTGCGATGCAAAACTCAGGCTTATTTGGAGAGTCAATGTTAAGTAAACAATCTGTGAATCGGTCAGATCTGAAGCAATTTTTACGGACCATTCTAAATTTTATCTCAGCTAACTCTCCCGACAGAATTATGCTTAACCAAGCAATAGATGAAATAGAAAGTAATCAATTGGAGGCAATGTATTCTCAGAAAAATCAGGGAATTTCTTATAATTTTGTTATTCCATTTTCCGATAGTGATCCTGTCGAAATAAATATTGAGGCTGAGGAGGCTGATGCCAGTGATACAGAATCACCTGATGGAGACAACAAAGTAGGAAGAGATTGGGAAGAGGATATCGATGATTTCGAGCGATTATCCAGAAATACTACAATCCCTCAAAACTGGGTTGTCAATCTTTACACTGATTCCAGAGAACTTGGAGAAATCTGGTCAAAAGCAACCCTAAAAAGTGAAATGTCCGTCGAGATGATCTTGTGGGCAGCTGATCAGAAAGTTTTCGAGATTGCGAAATCAGGAGAGCAGTTTTTAGGAGAATTATTTTCCGGATTTGGAATTTCTTTAGGAAAGTTTGTTGTTTTGAATGCAGAGCGACCCATTATTGAAAAATCGCTCACCGGCCCAGGACAGGTATTGGACGTAAGAACGTGAACAAGAAAAAAATTAAAAAGGCAGTTGCTTTAGAGTACGGAGAGAATCCCATACCAATCTTAACTGCAAAAGGGGATGCTGAGGTAGCTGAAGCCATTATCGCAGAGGCTGAAAAACAAGGCGTATTTATTGCAGAAGATAAACGTCTTGTGTCCCTACTAAGTCAAGTTGAGTTGAATGAAGAAATTCCTGAGAACTTATATGTGTCAGTAGCTGTTATTCTCTCTTGGGTTTATTGGTTGAAAGGCATGAGACCTGAGGATAACAAAGATATTTAAATGTCACGCTTTACCCACATGCTGACGTACTTTGCCTTTCCTAACTTTACCTAGGCGATCATATACTTCAACAGAACTAATGGGATCTGGTGTTTGAATTGTATTTAATGCGCCCTTGATTGACTCAAGTTTTCGATTGATGAATATTTCATTCCGTCTATGTAAATCTTTACATTCAGATATAATCTTCGTGAGATTATCCCAAATACCCAATGTAGATTTTGTTAATTCTATACTGGCATTATTTTTCACTATGTTTGAGAGCTCTGGATTTGAAAGGAGACTGATAATTTCTGTTTTCTTGGGTTGGAGTTTTTCAAAATCAGCTATATTTTGTGATTTTAAAGCTTCAAATTCTTGCTCTAATAATCCCTTCAAAGCAGTCGCGCTATTCAGAGCATTTGTTAGCAAAAAGTCTTTATTAATAGAGTTTTCCATAGCTTAAACATCCTTCTGGTGTTAACAATAGCATCAAAAAAGCCGCAATAAAATATTGCGGCTTTGACGAAATTCTATTTTTTGTATGAGATTATTTACCGCCAATCATTTTTTCTAGCGCCAAAAAGCTCTCTGCAATCTTTTTTGAATCAATAGGATACTTCCCTTCTTGGATAGCAGCCTTGATCTCATTGACTTTTGCCTCATCAAATTCTGCTTTTGCTAGAGATTTTTCAGTAATCTCGCTAAGAAGCACTTCATCCTTGCCTTGGGGCTGGACTTTTGGCTGGCTTTCAGACTCTACTTTTTTTGGTTTTGCCTTATCATTGTCAACGTTTAAGTGACCAGAAGATCGGCTTAAATGTGAA
>Ga0208390_1001022_pt1 | contig 10178 bp, 10 predicted proteins | sample Knorr_S7_td_Surf_FD_185594 | JGI IMG/M metagenome (GOLD analysis project Ga0208390, IMG submission 185594) | Marine microbial communities from Southern Atlantic Ocean transect - Knorr_S7_td_SurfaceA_ad_6m_LV_A (SPAdes) (version 2) | ecosystem: Environmental > Aquatic > Marine > Oceanic | place...
TTGTATTTTTTCTCTTAGTAATTCTGCTTCTTTTAATTCTGAAAAATGATTATCTCTGGTAAAATCAATATTGACTTCATTCTTCCATGACTGCCAATCTTCATCAGTAATAATATTTTTCATTATCAATTGTTTCTTAAGTATTTCATAAAAGAAAGTTGCGAAACGATTTCTCAATCTGTCAATAAACTTTTGAAACTTTAATTCATCTCGACTTATCTCAGTAGCTCTACCTAAAGAAAACTGTTGTTCTTGTTCTAATCTATTTAACGGAACATTCAACGACCTATATAGTCTCTTTTGAAAATATATAATATCTTCAATCTGTCCTAGATTCTCTCCACCAGGGAGTGTAGATATTTCAGTTCCACGCCCGCCCTCTCTTCGCGGTAGCCAAAAATCTTCTAACATTGACATATGTTTACGATCATCACGTATTTCACCGGTCTTTGCGTCGTATACAAGTTTGTTACGATACTTGGCCATAATATCTTTCATATATTGTTCAGCTTTACCTCTTGGTAAGTTACCTACATCAATATAAAACATTCTTCTTTCAGGTGCTCTTGCCAATCTGTATATTACTAATGAATCTTCCATCATTCGTAATTGAGTTATTGGTTTTAAAGCTTTATGTAAAAAAGAAACAACTTTTTTTCTGTGTTCATCTAATAATCCTGAAGTACAATAACTAACAGAATCGTTACTTAATCTTATTGCGTTTGCTTGTGATCCAGGTTTTTCCTGGAAGATATAAAATTCATCAACCTTTTCAATTAAAGGTGCACCAGTTGCCGGATCTTTTTTCTTCTTAACTTGTTTTACTTTTCTAATTTTTGCTGCATCAATATATCTTATTTCTTGAATGCCTGCAGATAAATTAGTTTCATCAACTACTAAGTGATGATATAATCTACCATCAACATACCATCTTCTAAATATGTCATGTCCTAATTCTTTAAAGTTTAACATGTTATATATGTTGTCAAACTCTTCCAGCATTTGCTTTTTAATTGAAGCACTTACTGGTACTCTATCTAAATTTAATGTGATAGATGGTTTCATATCCATTGAAGTTATTGATTCGTTAACAATATCTTCAATTGCAGCATCAGCTTCTGGATGCATTGCAGAACCACGATATTTTAAAATAAGTTGTACATTATCTTTTGAGTCATCACCTTCCATATTGATGTAATGACCATAATGTGAACCATAAGTTGTAGATGCTACATAACCTGCACCATCATCGTCACGTGGCGGTACGATAGACTTAATTGCCTTCTTATCTTTCGTTCTTGTAATTTCAAAACCAAATATCTTTAGTGTGCCGTCAGCCATAATATTCCTTTTAAGTTAGGAGAGCTTGCGCTCTCCTACTATTTATTACTTATGTTGTAGTGTCAGTCTCAAAGTATTGGTATGCAAATGTAACTGTAAATCTTTCGATTTCATCATTTGTACCATAGTTCAAATCAATTGGCGACATATCTTGTGGATATGATCCTCTGAACGTATACTTTTTAAGTGTATCGCCTGACCTATCAAGTTGCTCAACTAACAGATCTGCTTCATACGCTACAGGAGTTGTAAGACCAGTATTTGCACTATGTGCATTCATACCATTCATCCATCTCTCCATTGGATTTCTTATTGCAAAATCTGTGTCATTGATAATTGTAACTGTCCATACGTCAAATGTTCTGTCACCGGCCATTTTTAATTGTCTACCTCTAAAAGGTACAATTATCTGACCTAGTGTTGACCCTGGCAACTGAGCTGTTTCACAAAGGAAAGATGTCAGTTCTGGATCTCCATTTGCGTATCCCGGAAAGTTGATAGTAGCTTTGAAGAGGTTAGGACGAGCCCCACCACCTCTTAGCTTTGATTTAAAATCATCTACGCCTAATACTGCCATTTCTTACCTCCTTATACCGTACCGACGACTTCTTCGAAGTCTACACCAGTTCTTACGGCCACAAAGTTCAGTGTAACGAAATTAATAGAACGTGCAGGTTTGATAAAGATATCTGCTCTAAATTCGTTTCTATCAATCACTTCTGGAGTATTATTTGTAGCGTCAGCTACTACTCTAAAGTCAGTGATACCTCGTCTACCTTTGACTTCTCTTAATACTGGTTCGATTATGTTAACAAACTCAGCTCTTGTAAATTCATCGTTGAATTCAAAGAGTACTTGTTCTGCAGCTCTTGATATCGCTCTCTCCAATACTAAGAATAATCTTCTAACGTTGATTCTGTCAAATGCTGATGCTCTTCTTAGTCCTGTTTTATCTCCAAACAATATTACACCAGACCCTGGTATATTTGCAATCGGATTAACACTATTTTTATAGAGTGCATCTCTTTCTGATTTTGTTGGAGTAAATGCTAATGAAGTAATTCCTAAATACTGACCTCTTCTAGAACCAGCTGGTGAGAACCAAGCAGCTCTATTAATATCAGTTGCTGCCATAATTCCTGCTGTTGAAGAAGATGCAGGTATGAATATGAATTGATCATTAAATTTGTCAAACACTTTTAAGAAGTTACCGTCTTGTACAGCATAAGATGAGAAAGGTGTAATCGCTTGTGCAGTAGCTATAATATTATTTTTTATGGTTGAAGAGCTTGTATGACCCACTACATCATCTCTTGCTGGTGAAACAACTGCTACACAATCTTTTCGAGCTGCAGCTTTACCTATTAAATCATTTGCTAATGCTACGTGATTTGTTCTATCTGCAATGCTAGGTGAAATTATAAAATCAATTTCAACCTGATCTTTATCTGCAAAGAGATCGTAACCAGTTATGTAATCGTCTTTACCTAACACGCCTGAAGCCACACCGCCAGATAATTGAAAATCTTTAGTTTTTGTAGCGGTTCCGCCTGCACTGATGTAATTTTCTCCGCTATCACCTGATAGTTTTCCATTGATTCCAATCACTCCGCCATTGAGGCCTCCAGTATTAACTGTACTAATATCTGAATCAAATGCTGCCATATAGACATATTCAGATCTTTCGTTAATTACATCTCTTACGAAGATTGAACTACCAGCTGAATTTTTAGCGTCTTTAGCTATTGATAAAAAAGGATATCTTTCAAGAACTGTGCCTTTAGTTCCTGTAAACACACCTGTTTCATCTACTACTACTACATGTATTTCATCATTTTGTCCATTCTTACCTTCCATGAATGTAGATGTTTCTGGTTTTGCATCAAACTCAGTACTGTATTCCCAATCATTAAATGCAGAATCAGTTGCTGATGCTATACATCTTGAAACAAGTAATCCGTTTCCTAAATCTCCAGGATATCTTCCCACAAATGTATTAGCATTTGAAATTTGTGTAGCCTGTACTGTTTCAAATACATCTTCATTTTGGATTGTAGAAGGTGTTATTGCAGATGCAGCACCTAAAGCTCTTGGACCAATTGCATTTTTTGCTGCAGAAGTTACAGCTCTTACGAGCTGAAGTGAACTCGAGTATCGTAAAAAGAACGATGCCGAGTGAAAATCTATTGTATTGTCGGAGTCAGGTGAACCAAACCTTTCAACCAATTCTGTTTCATTGGCGATAAAAGTTCTTTTTTCAGCTGGACCCCATCTATAGTTACCTACGATTGCTCCTGTAGTTGACTGGACGTTAGGCACTCCTCCAGTCAGGTCTATCTCTTTGACAACAACCGCGGGTGATTCCGATGGTGAAAATAGTGCCATTTTTTTATTCCTTATTTTTAATTACGAGTTTCATAATACGATTGTTCAATTATTGTTATTTATAATATTACAAATCTCTATCATATTCAATTTGCCATTGGTCTTCTTTAGTTTCAATAGTTTTCATGTGTTCACTGCCGTCATCAATAAAACCAAATGGAACGATATCTTCTTGTATTTCTTTCATTTTTTGATTAAATATAACATCTTTTATATTGATGTCAGTTAAATCTGAAAAGTAAGCCGATGAAACAAAAAATCCAAATAACACTAAGTTCATAACTAAATCATCATTATTTCCTGTAGATGCTTGAAATGTTTGTCCCTTTGCTTCAAATGTAGATATTTCTAAAATTGTTTGTTCATCAACAACATTAAGCTTATTATTTTCAAGTAAATCTTTTAGTGCACTACAACCTAATCTTTTTGATCTACGATTTATTTCAATACCTACAGCATTTGCTTTAACTGCAGATTCAACATGCATGTTTTCATATTCTAAATCATAATATAATCCATTACATACAACTGAACCCTGATCATTCGATTCAACTATGCAATAAGCTTTATTGTAGACTACTGCATACTTATATATAATATTAGGGAAGAGTAGTGGAGAGATAGTGTTGTTGCGGTAAACAGCAACCTGTTCAAACGGGCGAGTGCTAATATCGATTAATGAAAAAGATGAATAGTCCTGTCCTCTTCCCTTACTGACATCTGCAACTAAAATATATTCATTACCTTTTACAGGTTCTTTATATATTAGCATATCACCACCTTCCATATTCTTAATCGGATGTAATGCTCTTAAATCTAAAAGAGTTTGTGCGTTAACTAAAGTATCACCTGTACCAAAAAATGTGTTTCCAAATTCTTGATCAAATTGTACTTGTGAAGTATTATTAATTGTTTCTTGTTTCCATTCTTCATTTCTCCCTGGTACATCATGCCAGTCAACTCTGAAGTTACTATATTCATTAACACCTTGTACTGAACCTTCCCATATTTTATGAAACGTATTACCTATACCATTTGCAGTTGATGTCACAATAATTTTTGTATCTGTACCTGATGATATTACAGGATAAGTTGATGTATAAAATTCTGCAGCTCTTTCAACAAATGCAAACTCATCTAAGTATAATAAATTAATTGATAAACCTCTAATTGATTGTCCTGATGTTGCTGCAGCAATAATTCTACTGTTATTACTAAAATCGATATTAGATTTATTTAAAGCTTTTACGCCGGGTTGTAAGAAAAATGGAATGTTTTCAAGCATTAAAGTTATTCTTGCTAACATTTCTCTTGCAGTTGCACCTTTGTTTGCTAGTATTGCAATTGATTTTTCTGGTTGAAACAAAGCAAACCAAAGTAAATAACCACATGCAGAAACAGATTTACCTGATTGTCTACACGCTAACACTACATTAAATCTATTTTTTTCAAATTTATTAAACATTTTCTTTTGATATGGATATAGTTTAAATGGTACTAAACCCTTATCAAGAGAAATTATTTTTGCATACTTTTCCACAAAGTATATAGAACTTTTCATACACTTTGCGTATTCAGTAACTTCGGTTTCCGTCCAGTTTTGAACGATACCGTCTTTCTTTATATTTGGATTACCTAGATAGTTATCATTTTGATTTTGGAGTGACATTGACTAGGTCCGTTTCATTCTTAAGTATTTTTTGTAATTCAGCAGTTGAACCAACGAAGAGGTTGTTTGTCGTTTTTGCAATATTTTTTATCTCTTCTTTTCTATCTAAGTCTTTTTTCTTTTTATTTAAATCCATTAATCTATCATTAACATCTGAAATATTTTTAATCATACCTGACAATACTTCAAATGCACGAGGATGCTCACTTTCTCGAGCAACTTCAATCATCAATTCTAAACTTTGTTTACCTTTTTCAACAAGTTCATAATACGTATCACGAGAATATTTGTAATCATTATCAACATTCTTTTCTTCAGGTGGAAAAAATTTTTCCATTTCATTTTTGTTATTCATTTAAAGTAACAAACTCTCGATTTTTTATATGTTCTTTTTCTATATCTTCTTTTGATTGACCGTGATATGCAACTGCATGATGTTTTTCTATCATATATGTATTTATAGACTTATCAGTGTAATTACTTGTTCTCCATAATTCACCAAGTATTCTGCCAAACTTACCTGTTTTGTCTTTATGAGTTTTTAATATTATTTGATCATCATCTAACATTCCAGTTAAAAAGTGTTTTGCAGCTAATCCATATTTTTTTTCTTCTAAGTCGCGAGTTCTTGATTCTGGAGTATCAATACCGTATAACCTAACTCTCTCTTTATGTAACCAAACGCCAAAACCAAGATCAATATCTACATCTACGGTATCACCATCAATTATTTTAACTACTTTACATCTATATTCATACATTATGCACTATCCACTATTGTTGTCGTAAAACCAAAATCGCTATCGGCTAAACCAATTACACTTGTCGGATTTGGAGTTACTGTTATTGTTTGAAGACCTATATCTGAGTCTTTCAATCCTGAATTAATATCAAATACTTTTGCCACACTACTACGTATGACAGAAGTATCAGCAATCGGACCATGATAACTTAACTTCATTTCAAAGTCCATGCTGTAAATTATTGTACGTCTTTGTTCCATTGCTCCTTCAAAGTCATCAGAAAAAGCTACACCTTGTATTATTACTGGTATATCTTCAAGCAATGTCGGATACTCAGTTGCAAAAGGTTTAATAGTAATTGAATACTGTGGATTAAACGTTGGTAAAATTTGTTCAACTATTTGTAACGCATCATCTTGAGATTTGGCATATGCATTTAATTGAAAATTTATTGAGTATGGAACTGGTGTAAAAAACTTTTGTCTTTTATTAACATCTGCATTTGATGATGTGGTATTAAATGTTGTTGTTTTAGCGAGTTGTCTGGTAGCATCATAAGCAATCGATGTTATTTCAAATGACATTCTCGGTAATTTAATTGCAACCTTTGTGTCATCATTTAAATCTGGATTTTCTCTTACTCTTTCTAAAAATTTTTGTTTAGGTGCATAAGATAATGGAACTTTAACTTGACTTATGACTGCACCACTCGAATTTTTTCGAATCACATATATATTATTAAACAGTCTACCAAACAGTGCAACTGCTTTCTTTGTTTTTTCGTGATAAAAGTGACCGCCAAACATTAGTTATTACTCGTATCGCCAAATGGATTTGTTTCAGAAAAATCAATAAAATCAGTTGCTGCAGTAAAATCAGTGTTTTGTTCATTTTGTGAAAGTTGATTATCTTCAACAACTAAATTAATTATTCCACCTGCACCAGTCTTTAAACCTACAACTTTCTTACCAACAGTAAATGCATGGTATTTTCCATCATCTGCACCAGCGTGTATCAAATGTATCTTGTCATCAGAATCTGAATATTTCGCAACTTCTGCTCTCATTATAGTATCACCGCTAGGACTAGTAATTGTTTCACCCATTTCAAATGTTGATGGTGATGGAGAAGTAAATGTAATTGTTGGATTCGTATAACCAGTACCAGGGTTTGTGATAGTAAGGCTGTCAACTTCACCGCTGTTACTATCCACAGTAGCAATTATTGAAGCACCTACGCCGTTAGAATCTGAAATCAATACAGTTGGTGCTGTAAAGTAATTACTACCACTATCAACAATTGAAACACTTGCTATTTGACCGCTATTTATTGTTACACTCGCTTCTGCGCTGTCACGTATATTTGTTAACGTAAGCACATATTTGTAAGCATATCTTCTTTCAATATCATCAATTGTATCTACGCCTGTGTCTAAATCTTCTCCAGTATATTCGAATAACTGACATCTTAATTTGTAAACTGGTAAATTACTTAATTGATAGAATGGCATCTCATGTTCTACATGAGTAATTTGAAATAATGATTTTGAAAGTGGTAGATAGATTAAATCGCCTTCAGATGGTCTTGTACTTGTTATTTCATTATCATATCTTTGTACGGTTTGTTCCCATCTTTTTCTTGCAACAACAAAGGTTGCTTCATCTCTTATCTCTACACCAAATCTTGTGAATAGATCACCTTCACCTTCGAAACCTTCAGTGTTTTCGATATACATTTCAATAACATGTGATGAATTAAAACTTGACTCTGGATCATCGCCAAGTACTCTATCTTCATTTACAAGATCACGAGGTAAATAGTACACGTCTTGCCCATACATTTTCAATGATTCAATTACAATATCTTCGTATAGGTTTTGTTCTGACTTTACCTTCTGACTAAAATATAAATTAGTTGCCATGTCATCCTACAAAAAAGTCTGGTGGAAGTTCTTGCTCTAATCTTAAGTTCTCTCTTAATCTTTCAATCTCACCTGTAGCATCATCATATATTTGTCTTCCATTTAAAACGACTCCTCCTGGCAACTGCATTCCATCAAACTTAATTAAGTTAGTACCCCATTGCTGTTTTATTAAAGCAGTTGTATATTCTTTTACAAACATATCATTAAAAACTGATGTGTGTGTATTTGGATCTACAGTTGTGTAGACTTCTGCAACTATGTAATCACCAGCTTTTATATCATTATCTGCAAAGTCACCAAATATATATAATCTATTTTGTCTTCTTGCAAATTGAACTTGCGGATGGCCATTTAACTTCATATCCAGTAATGACAAATATTGTTGCATTTGTTCATAGTAAGCTAAATCACCAGCAAAATTCATTAAGTCTGCGATATCATTTAACATCATTTGATATTTGATGTCAAAAAAGTTTCTACTAGTATTAAATGAACTAGTTAAAGGAAACATTTTTGAAATGAATATAATATCAGAAGATATTGGAATATATTCATTTGACACATCTGTGGCGGTTATCAAATGCTTCAAGTATGTTCTAACAGTAGCATCAGAATGAAACTCTTGATAATATTGTAACGCTTCATCTACTCTATCCTCTAATTGATCTTCATCAACATTGATTTCAATTACTGGATCACCGAGTCTTCTTTTACAATAGTCGATCAGAGTTGCTCTTGAATTAGGAGTTGCCATTTTTAATCCTTTATTTTATTCTATTTATAAGGATTCGGTCCTAAAACATCAACGTCCCATGCTGCTTTTAAGGCTGTTATATTATTTGCATTTGTAATTACAGAAGATGCTGGTGCATCTCTAAGTTTTTTCTTCTTAGCTACACTTGCAACCTTTCCATCACTATCATTTGCTTCAGCTGCTTTCATCCAAACAACATCTTCCGCTTCAAGTAAAGGTCCTCTTACTTCTCTTACTTTATCTTTAAATATTTCTTTTGCTGCTATTAAGTCTTCTGTGATAGCAGATTGTGAGCTATCAAAAACCCATGCATTTCTGAAATATCTATCAGAAGGTTTATCAGAAGGAACGGCAGCAATTACTCCATTTTTATCTTGAATCATTGTAGTCATTCTTTTCTCCTTATGCTACTTCTTGGTTAATCTTCCAAGCATTACGCCACGTTCTATGACTTGGTAGATTTTGTTTTTTACAAATCATTAATCTTCTACGATTAGATTTTTCATAATCTCTCCACACTCTTTGTGGTATGTCTTTCATAATTAAATATTCAATTGCTTGTTCTTCAGTCATCTTATCGACTGGTTTTGTATTATGTAGCAGATAACCTCGAGTATGTTTCTTAAAATCTGGTTTTGCTTCATCTTCTGCCAAAGCCCAATAAACTTCAACTGGTGGAAGTATGCCACCTTGTAAAGCACATGCCATCCAGTTTGGATCAGGTACTGTAACTTTAGCAGGTGCATCTGGTTCTTCCGGATCTTCCCATACTACTCTATAATCGGTTTGAACTCCATCTAAATTATCTTTTGCCCAGTGTAGTCTGTTCCATAAATGTGTTCCCTGAAATTCAGGTGTTTTAATTGTCATTAGTTTATCCCATATAGTTTGATATTACCGGTAGATAGATTGCCACTGGAAGATACAAATCTCAATCCATTAACAACTGTGCTTGCTTGTGCTTTTAATAAAGTTCCGGAGTAAACTGCACCAAAATGATTTCCAACACTAGATTCAAAATTTGCACTTTGTCCATTAACACAAGCAGGTTGCGTTGTATTGTTTACATTTTGTATAAGAAACTCAAATGTTGTACCTTCTCCACCGTTATTACCAACATTAAAACCATTAGGTATTGCAAGGATCGAAGTGGAATTTGAACCATCGTGTGTTGAACTTCCAGTTGATTCTGCTTCTCTTGCATAAACACTTCCATCTAAAATAGAACCACCTGAGAAAAATCTTAAAAATAAATTTTGATTATCCGAAGATAACACAAGTCTACCAATAACTTTGTATGTATCATAAGTAGAATTAATATAAGTTGAGTCTATATCGTATTGTGCAACGTTTGATATATCA
>Ga0208390_1001024_pt1 | contig 10155 bp, 10 predicted proteins | sample Knorr_S7_td_Surf_FD_185594 | JGI IMG/M metagenome (GOLD analysis project Ga0208390, IMG submission 185594) | Marine microbial communities from Southern Atlantic Ocean transect - Knorr_S7_td_SurfaceA_ad_6m_LV_A (SPAdes) (version 2) | ecosystem: Environmental > Aquatic > Marine > Oceanic | place...
TTAAAATGGCGCGCCTGAAGAGATTCGAACTCCTGACCCACTGCTTAGAAGGCAGTTGCTCTATCCAGCTGAGCTACAGGCGCACTGGTCGGGGTAGTAAGATTCGAACTTACGACCACTCGCTCCCAAAGCGAGTGCGCTACCAGACTGCGCCATACCCCGAAAAAAATTAACATAAAAAAATATTTAAATGATAAATTTCGATAATGATATCATCAGATTGTTAGCACTTCTAGGCAGATAAATTAATGATTACCATAAGTAAAAATAGCATTTATGTGAGATTGTTTTTGCAATATACCTAAAACATAATTTTCATCTGTTATGACCTCACCGGTCTCTAATATACCGCCATAATTCAGTTTCCTAAAAAACCTTAATATATCCTTAGTCGAGTCTCCATTGAGATTTAGATGATATTCTCCTAACTCAATAAATACTATTGGCTTAAATTTTTCTAAAAGTTGGGCGGAACCAGTTAGAACTTTATAATCAAATCCATCAACATCTATTTTGATGAAATCAACTTGTGGAATATTATTGAACAAACGATCCAGTGAAGTGATTTCACCAGTGTAAGTCTCATCTTTATGATCTTTTATTTGATTTGAAGCGTTTATTTGCCAGCTTGAACGTATTTTTGCAACCTTATCGTGTTCGTTATTTGAAATATAAGTTTTTAAAAGCTTGGTATTTTCCTTGAGCGCTGGATTCAAATTGTAGTTTCTTTGAAGCTTAGAAAAAGCATAATCAGTTGGCTCAATTGCAATTAAATTACCATTCTTGCCAATAATTTTTGAAATTATCAGTGAGTGTGCACCAACATTTGCTCCTACCTCAATTACCGAGTCACCTAATTTAATAAGCTTGTGAAGTAACTTTATAGTTTGAGGCTCCCAGCCTCTAAGAAAAATAGCTCTATCTACAGACTCACTAATATCAACTTCATAAATAATACCCTTTCTTTTAACTAAAAAAATTTTTCTCAATCTTGATAAGAGATCAAGAGATAATCCAACAATATCTTTTAAAAGTTTGAAAATTTTAGTTTGCATAAAAAATATTCATTTAATCAAAATTTATTGTATATCAAAAAACTGCTAATAATTTGAGCCTATATTATGAGAGAATAAAGATATGAAACCAATTGTTTTAGATGGCAAGGTATTGGCTGCTGATACAGAAAGCAATCTGATAGATCGCGTTCAAAACCTGCAGAACAACGGAATAAGCCCGTGCCTTGCAACAGTTCTTGTTGGTGATGACCCAGCATCCGCTACATATGTAAAAATGAAACAAAACACTTGCAAAAGATTAGGTATTAAATCTTTAGCAGTTGAATTAGCATCAAATACTTCAACAGAAGAATTGTTAAAAAAAATTTCAGAGCTTAATTCAGATCACTTAGTGCATGGAATCCTACTCCAACACCCTGTTCCTAAACAAATAGATGAAAGAAAATGTTTTAACCACATTGATGTAGCCAAGGATGTAGATGGTGTTACAACTATGGGCTTTGGTAATATGACAATGGGTGTTGGTGCATACGGATCATGTACACCCCAAGGAATTATGAGGATCTTGAAACGTTATAATGTTGAGCTTTCAGGATTAAATGCAGTCGTAGTTGGTAGAAGTCCAATATTAGGTAAACCAATGTCGATGATGTTGTTAAATAAGAATGCGACTGTAACTATTTGTCATTCCCGGACAAAAGATTTATCTGCAATAGTTAAAAATGCTGATTTGGTTGTTGCTGCTGTTGGTATACCAAAATTTATCAAAAACAGTTGGTTGAAAAATGGAGTAATACTTATTGATGCTGGGTATCATCCAAAAGAAAATTGTGGAGATGTCGATCTTACAGACATAGAAAAGATAGCCCATGCTTACACACCTGTGCCTGGAGGTGTCGGGCCAATGACAATTAACACATTAATGCTGCAAACTATTGAGGCCGCTGAAAAATTGTAATGTCCGATAATATTCCTTTAATAGTGAGTTATGGAGGTATAAATGCTGCTGGAAGATCTGCATTTGATTTTGCACACAAGAGAATGACCTATGAAAGTCAATCTCAAGAAAATAAAAATGAAACTATATCATCACTAAGTCAACTAACAACTGAAATATCTGAGGAATTTAATCTGAAAAACTCCCTAATCAGGGAAATTGATAGTAAGTTTTTCGAACAGCATTGCCTAAGAAGTCCTGAATTACCCTCAAAGGCTGGTGGCCAACTTCCAACAAACTTTGATCCCGCCAAAACTTACAAATCAAGACAGCATCCAAGATCCCTTGCAATGAGTATATTTGCAGCATCCGATGCGTTAAAAGGTATAGGCATAAGTTGGCAGAACATAGTTCAAAAAGTTTCTCCAGAAAAAATTTCATGTGTTTCAGGATGTGCGATTTCTACAGGAGATAAATTCGGTATGGGCGGGCTATTTCAAGCAAACCTTGTAGGTTCCAGGACTTCGAGCAAACATTTAGCATTTTCACTAGGTGAGATGAGTGCAGACTTTGTACATGCATATGTGCTAGGTTCAATGGGTGCAACTGGTAATTATATGGGAGCCTGTGCCACATTCCAGTACAACTTAAAAATAGGAATTGAACAAATTAAATCAGGTGATTCAAAAGTTTGTTTTGTAGGTGCATCTGAAAGCGGTCTTATACCTGAAGTATATGAGGGCTTCTCTGCAACTACTGGTCTAGCAGAGGAAAAAAATTTGCTGAATTTACAGAAAAAACTTAATGAGAGAAGCGATTATGTAAATTATGGAAAAATTTGTAGGCCCTTCGGAGATAATGTGGGAATGTCATTGGGAGAGTCTGCACAATTCATTGTGCTGATGGATGAAAATTTAGCAATTGAATTAGGATGCAATATTTATGGCGCAGCACTATCGTCTCATGTGAATGCTGATGGTTATAAAAAATCGATATCTGGGCCTGGAATTGGTAATTACATTACGGTTGGGAAAACGCTTAATGACATAAGCAATAGTTTTGGAGATGATGGATTGAATTCGATGTTTGTTCATGCACATGGAACCGGCACTCCACAAAACAGAGTAACAGAATCACATATACTTTCCGAGTTATGCAATGTTTTTAAAATCAATAACTTACCAGTTACGGGTATAAAATCATATTTAGGTCATTCTCTAGCTGCGGCTGGAGGTGATCAAATTATTTCTTCAATTGGTACATTTAACGATAAGTATATACCTGGCATAAAAACTATTCCTGAAGTTGCAGATAATGTCTATAAGAAAAATCTCAATTTTTTATTGGAAGATATTGAACTTGATAGAGATATTGATTTTGTTCTGGCTAATGCAAAAGGTTTTGGTGGAAATAATGGCACTGCCCTGATTGCTTCCAAGAGAAAAATTGAGGAAATTCTTAAAAATAAATATAGTGAACAAAAGATGCAAGCTTACAGGAAAAAGAATGAAGCTATTAAAAATAATCTAGAAGATTTTAAAAGTGAGGTCATCAGTTCACCTCCTACGTCAATATATAACTTTGGAAATGGGGTTGTAGACGGTGAATCAGATATAAGGTTTGCAAAAAATAAACTACAAATTAGTAAAATTAATGCTGAAATTAGTATAGAATCCCGTTTGAATTACAAATTAAAAGATACATAAGTCAATTAAACCTGCTTGTTAATTAATTAAATAGTTGTAAATTAAGGTAATAGTATCCGCGTTAGGAAGGAGAAAATTATATGGCTTTTGATAAAACTAAAACTAATCCCGCGCTTGGAAGAAGAGTGCATGAGCATTTACTATCAGTTGGGGTTGAAACTCCAGTTATTGATAATGGTTTGTCTCGAAAAGAAAAAATTGACAAGATCGAGAAGCACTTTGACGAAATAGTGACAATATTGGGGCTGGATTTAAAAGATGACAGCCTCATAGATACACCAAAACGTGTAGCTAAAATGTATGTCAATGAAATATTTTGGGGTCTTGATTATGATGCTTTTCCTAAAGCAACAGTTGTTGAAAATAAGATGAATTATAACGAAATGATAGTAGAGAGAAATATTTCAGTTCAATCTAATTGCGAACATCACTTCGTTGTTATTGATGGTCTTGCAACAGTTGCGTATGTCCCTGAAAAAAATGTCCTAGGCTTATCTAAGATTAACAGAATTGTAGAATACTTTTGTAAAAGACCTCAAATACAAGAACGTTTGACTGAGCAAATATACCACGCTCTTTCTTACATTCTAGAAACAGATAATGTTGCAGTAATGATAGATGCCCAACATTATTGCGTTAAATCAAGAGGTGTCGAAGATACAGGCAGCTCAACAATTACTAGCAGGCTTGGTGGCAATTTCAAAAACTATCCTGAAGTAAGAGCAGAATTTTTATCTTTGATTAACGTTTAGGTAAGATAATCTATTATTAGTAAACTCTTTGGTATTTGTTTTGCTAACTAACTAGAACTCTTATCCTCAGATTTATCTTTATCGACTTTTTCAGGCTCTTCTTGAGAATCATTATTCTTGATCTGACTATTTACATTGTCTTCAAATGGAAATGGTTTTAATTCAGTACTATAGGTTAAAAAATCTAAGGTATCTTTAAAAAAAGAAATTAACCAGTCTGTTAGCTTTTTAACTTGTTCATTGTGACTACCTGTTACTAAATGAAATAAAAACTGTATGAAGATCAGTATCAATGTAACCGGTAAAACAGCAATGTTAAGGATAAATGCATAGAAAGCCATAAAAATAAACCTTACCCATTTACTTCTTTGTAAAAGTTCTTCTGTGTTAATGTCATTCATAATTATTCAAATTTTACATCAAGATGATCTGGATGATTAATTAAATTTTCAAAAAGAGATTTTGGATCATGATTTTGATATATGATTTTATATAGTGATGAAAGTATTGGCATCGTTAAATTTAACTCAATAGCTTCGTCATAAACAATTTTTAATGTATTAATGCCCTCTGCGACCTGACCAATTTCCTGAGAGGCCTCGCCCAAAGATAATCCTCTAGCAATTTCGGTACCAATAGAAAAGTTTCTCGATAGTTTAGAGGTGCAAGTTGCAATGAGGTCACCCATCCCAGCAAGCCCTAAAAACGTAATTGGTTTTGCTCCCTTGTGAACTGCAAACTGGCTAATTTCAGCCATTGCCCTTGAAATAATTAGCCCATTAGCATTTTCTCCAATATTTAATTGATATCCAATCCCACAACCAATAGCATAAATATTTTTTAAAGCTCCAGCATACTCAACACCCTTGATGTCATTACTTGAGTAAAGCTTGAATATTTTTGACTCTAAAGCATTTATTACTAAATCTTTTGAATGTTGAGATTTTGAGGCAATGACAGAACCAGCGACCTTTTCATCTGCTATCTCACGAGCCAAGTTAGGTCCGCTCAGGACACCAAGCCTCTCTAAAGCTGTCTTATCAAAAAGTTGATCTTTAATGTAATCAGTAATCGTTCTTGTTGGATTATTAACAAGTCCTTTTGTGCAAGATATTAAAACTACACCCTCTTTAATATGCGGTTTGATTCGATCAATGACATTTTCGATAATTGAGCTAGGAGTAGCAATAAAAATTAAATCAGCATTACAAACACATTCTGATAAAATTTCAGATGCAAATATTTTTTTTGAAAGCTTAAGTTCTGGATGATATTCTCTATTTGCACTCTCAGAGTTAATCTTAAGTGCAAGCTCTGAGTCTCTGACCCATAGGTAAGTATCTAAACCATTTTTGGCTGATAGATTGGCGAGAACAGTACCAAAACTGCCACCGCCCAAGACAGAAACGTTGAATTTCTTATTCACGATTAAAGAAGATATTTATCCAGTTGTCTTAGGTACCTAGAGGGATCTTTTGGAGAACCACCTTCTGCTATAACTGCATAATCAAACAAAAATTTACAAAAATTAGAAAATTCTTTTCCTTTCATAGACTGAAGTTTTTTTATTAGCTTATGTTTCAAGTTTATTTCAAAAAGTGGCTTTGACTCTGGAAGAGATTGACCAGCTGATTCAAGAATTTTTCTCATTTGAATACCTGGTTCAAACTTGGATATTACAAGCCTAACAGCAGAATCAACTAACCTTGAACTTGTTGCTACTTTTTCTATGTCAGCGCCAAGAACTTTTTCAATTCTCTTAATTAATTCAATGCTGTCTTTGTTGAGTTTCTCGGTATCAGGCTCCGAGTCAACATCAGTCTTTGCAACATTAACTAATTCATAACCCTTATATTCCGCAAGTGAAGTCATTAACCATTCATCAATTCTATCTGTAAGCAGTAAGACTTCAGTGTTTGCTTTTTTAAGACTTTCAATGTGTGGAGAATTAGCACAAGCTTCATAAGTTTCACCAATACAATAATAAATCTTTTTATCATCGCTCTGACAAGATTCAATATAATCATCAAAAGACCTATTAATTTGGTTATTTTCATTGACTGTACTTGAGAAAATAAAGAGTTCAGCAATATCATCTTTATTTGACGGTTCCTCGGCAGGCCCCTCTTTCAGGACAAGACCAAATTCATTCCAAAATTCAGAGTATTTATCTAAATCATCTTTTTTCAGCTTTCTAAGTGAATCGATCACTCTTTTAGTGAGTGCTGTTTTGATAGAGTGGACTAAGGGATGATCCTGAAGAATTTCTCTTGAGACGTTTAAAGGTAGATCATTAGAATCAACTACACCCTTAACGAATCTCAAATAAAGAGGAAGAAAATGCGAGGCATCGTCCATAATAAAAACTCTTTGAATATAAAGTTTTAAGCCTTTTGGTGTATCCCTATTCCATATGTCAAATGGTGATTTTTTTGGGATGTATAGCAGATTCGAGTACTCTTGTTTTCCCTCAACTTTGTTGTGAATCGTTAAAAGTGGCTCATTGAAGTCATGACTTATGTATTTATAAAACTCATCATATTCATCCTTTTTAACTGATCGTTTTGATTTTAACCAAATTGCTTCATTATTATTGACTCTCTCTTCATCCTTATCACCTATCTGAACATTTATAGGAAAGTTAATGTATTCAGAATATTTATTGATTAGAAATCGAATTCTTGATTCGTCTATAAATTCTTCATTATCTTTATTTAGTTTTATAACTATTGATGTGCCATGCTCTGAGTGATCTGATTTTTCGAGGGTGTAGCTTTCACCACCATCACTCTTCCAAAGCGTAGCACTAGAACTATCTAGAGCTGATTTTGAGAGTACTTCAACTTTATCAGCCACCATAAATGATGAATAAAAACCAACTCCAAATTGACCAATGAGTTGTGAGTCCTTCTTTTTGTCACCTGTGAGTTTTTCTAGAAAAGAGGACGTTCCAGATTTTGCTATCGTGCCAATATTTTCAATAAGTTCATTTTCTGACATGCCTATTCCATTATCCTTGACAATAATGCTCTTATTTTCTTTATCAACAATAATTTTTATTGACAGATCATCGTATTTAATCTTTTTATTTTGAAGTGACTCAAATCTTAATTTGTCAAGAGCATCAGATGCATTTGAAATAAGCTCTCTAAGAAAAATCTCTTTATTTGAATAAAGAGAGTGAATCATCAGTTGTAGCAACTTTTTAGTTTCAGTTTGAAACTGTCTACTTTTCGGTTTGGCCATATTATGTTCTCCCAATCCTTAATATAATGTCACAAATATCAACTTCAACTATTAAAAAAATAAACAATGGCGGTTATTGCAATTGCCAAAGTACAATAAACACTGAAACCATGCAAAAAACTAAAAACTTTTTGCCAATTCCTATCGCGTGCAGTATTTGTAAGTGGAATTAAGACTAGTCCAGCAAATGCATGCGAAGAATTTACTAAGTATGAATAATAATTGGTTGAATTGGTCATATTAAACAGCTCATTTATCAAGATTGGTATCGATAGCAAAAATAAAGCTAGATAATATCTTGGAAATATAGTTCTTAAAAATGAAGATGCTTCCTCTTCCTTTAGCACTTTAAATATTATTGGAGTTGTTAAAAACAGATGAGTTACTATCACACCTATTTGTATTGCGGCAATAAAATACAAAATATCCATAATCATACTTATCTGGCGGACCGGACGGGACTCGAACCCGCGACCTCCGGCGTGACAGGCCGGCATTCTAACCAGCTGAACTACCGGTCCATGTAGACATCGAATAATATCTATTTATAAAATTTGTGCAAGTTTAAATTTATATTGATTTCAAAAAAATTGCATTTTTAGCAATATTTTGCCATTCTAGTCTTATCAAAACTTCTATAGGGGGAGTTTTGTAGTTTATAAACTATATAGGAGTAATCGATGAAGTACTTATTAGCATTGGTCACTATGGTTAGTATGCCTGCATTTGCAGCAGATCTATCTACTAGTGATATGACTGGTATTACTTTTTGGCTTGTAACTGCTGCGATGTTAGCAGCTACTGTCTTTTTCTTCGCAGAAAGAGATGTGGTCAAAGGTAAGTGGAAAACTTCGCTATCAGTAGCTGGTTTAGTTACTGGTGTTGCGTTCTGGCATTATCTATATATGAGAGGTGTATGGGCTGATACTGGCACATCACCAACTGTATACAGATACATTGACTGGTTGATTACAGTTCCATTACAAATAATTGAATTTTATTTGATCCTAAGAGTTTGTACTAATGTAAGTTCTGGATTGTTCTGGAAACTACTTGGTGCATCACTTGTAATGCTTATTGCAGGTTTCTTAGGAGAAATTGGATCTGCACCAGCATGGCCAGCATTTATTGTTGGGATGGCGGCTTGGTTGTATATCATATACGAGGTATTTTCAGGTGAAGCTGGAAAACTTAATGCCTCAAGTGGTAATGCAGCCGCTCAAAGCGCCTTCAGCACAATCAGATTAATTGTGACTATTGGTTGGGCAATATACCCACTTGGTTACATATTGGGTGTTGGTAGCAATCCTGACATGGCAAACGCAAACATAATCTATAACCTTGCTGATTTTATTAATAAAATCGCATTCGGGTTAGCTATTTATGTTGCTGCTGTTAGTGATTCAGAATAAGTAATAATTTACTTAAAGATAGCCCGGCATTCGCCGGGCTTTTTTTTGGTGGGTGATGACAGGCTCGAACTGCCGACCCCCTCGGTGTAAACGAGATGCTCTACCAAACTGAGCTAATCACCCTTTAAACTTAAAAGTTGTTGCTCCATTGCTTCGTAATCCCAGAAGGCACGTAATGATACTATTTTCTCATCTGAATTCACACGATAAATAACAATCATTTTTGTTTTTATTTCTGCACCATCGATCTTATTTGTAATGTTTGCGAAGTTTGCACATTCATCTCCACATGGTATTGATTCAACAATTTCAAAAACTAAATCACCATTTGCAATAACAGTATCGTAAAAGGCTTCAATAGCAACTTTGCCATTGTGACCTTTTCCAATCGGATCCAATGGACTTACTCCAATAGGATCTTCAACTATTGCATCATCTGAAAATAATTCAAGCCAATTAGATTTCTGTTTATTCACTGCATATTTTCTTGATAAAAAACTTAGCTCTTGTGCTTTTGTTTTATATTCCATTTATATTCTCCATTTATGATTCTGTAATTGTCATTCTAGCAAAGTAGATGCCAATTAAAGCAATTATCACGAAGCATATTTGTAAAAACGTTAGCACTTCAAAAAATAGTACTGCTCCAGCAATTGTTGCAACGATTGGTTGCATCAGTAAACCAATTGATGAGGCTGCAATGTTTATCCTTGGCATGGCAAATGTTATAAAAAACTGACCAGATACTTGACACAAAATTGCCAACATTATTAAGTTAAGCCATTCATTCGTATTTGATGGCCAGCTTTGATTGGACTCAATCATGCCAAATATAAATGCATAAAATGCACAAAAAACAGTTGTATAAAAGATAATTTTTAATGCGCTCTCATTTCCCAATCTAGAAACTATAATTAAATATACAGCATATAAAATTCCAGCTACCAAAGAAATTAGATCACCTATTAATGAAGAAATGCCTGTCTTGCTTGAAAAATATATCAATCCAACCACACCTGTGTAGGTAATAATGATTGAAAGTAGATTTTTAGGGCTGAAATTATAATTCAAAAATACTACACCAAA
>Ga0208390_1001027_pt1 | contig 10149 bp, 7 predicted proteins | sample Knorr_S7_td_Surf_FD_185594 | JGI IMG/M metagenome (GOLD analysis project Ga0208390, IMG submission 185594) | Marine microbial communities from Southern Atlantic Ocean transect - Knorr_S7_td_SurfaceA_ad_6m_LV_A (SPAdes) (version 2) | ecosystem: Environmental > Aquatic > Marine > Oceanic | place...
AAATTTCATATATTTAATGGGGTGTGGATGTGCATCTTTTGGTCTTCACGCCTGTACAAGTGTTCCAATAACAGAAAGAAAACAGCTAAGACTTATACCAGAAGCAAAACTTAATGCTCAAGCAGAACAATTATACGAAAAAGTGAAAGAAAAAGAAAAGCTTAGCAAAGATATTGCAACTTTAAATAAAATAAAAAATATTGGCTCAAAAATTGAAAATTCAATAACTGAATATTTTGCAAGAAGTAATCAACCGGATCCAACAGCTAATTTTAGATGGGAGTATATTTTAATAGAAAACAAAAAAGTAAAAAACGCATGGTGTATGCCTGGTGGAAAAATTGCGGTTTATACAGGTATGCTTGATATTACAAAAAATGATAATGGATTAGCTGCTGTAATGGGTCATGAAATAGCTCATGCTGTAGCAAAACACTCAGTTGAAAGAGCAAGTAGAGGAACGTTATTAAATGTGGGCACAAAAATTTTAGATATTGCAACTAAAGGTGCTGTATCTAATGTAAATAGAACAACTGGGATGGATACAGTTGGTTTGTTATCTCAAATTGGAATTATGAATCCTTTTAATAGAAAACAAGAGAGTGAAGCTGATTACTTAGGTTTAATATTTGCGTCATTATCTGGCTATGACATAAGAGAGACAGTAAAAATTTGGGAGAGAATGCGAGAAGCTAATAAAGGTAAGGAACCACCAGAATTCATGAGTACACATCCTTCCTCAACCAATAGAATAAATAATATAACCTCTTGGATAAATGAGGTAACTTTAGAATATCCACCAATTTCTTAAAATTGGTGAGCCGTGATGGACTCGAACCATCGACCCATTCCTTAAAAGGGAATTGCTCTACCAACTGAGCTAACGGCCCAACGGGGGTCCTTATATTGATTTTTATCCATTTATCAATGGATAATTTTTACAGAATGTTAATATACTTATCGTGAAATTCTTCAAAAGTTCCATTTTTAATATTTTTTCTTATCTCACTCATCAACTCCTGATAAAAGTTAATATTATTTAAAGTTAACAGCATAGACGCTAACATTTCATTAGTATTAAATAAGTGATTCAAATAATTTTTTGAGTATTTATTTAAGTCAAATTTAGAAACATTTAAATCTAGAGGCGAATTATCGTTTTGATATTTTGCATTTCTTATTTGTACTCTCCCATTCCATGTGAATGCCAAACCAGTTCTGCCAGATCGTGTTGGTAATACACAATCAAACATATCAATACCTCTTTTAACTGCGCCAATAATGTCTGAGGGAGTACCAACGCCCATAAGATATCTAGGTTTATCTTTTGGTAAATAATCTTTAACTCCATCCAATACATCAAACATTTCTTTCTGAGTTTCTCCAACCGCCAAACCACCCATCGCATAACCATCAAAATCAATATCTATAAGTTGCTCTAGTGAGTTTAATCTTAAGTCATTAAACAAACCACCTTGAACTATTCCAAATAAACCTTTGTGAGGATTGTCACCAAATGCATTTTTTGATCTTTTTGCCCAATACATAGATAAATCCATTGATTTTTTAATTTTCTCAAAATCATCAGTTTTTTTTGGACATTCATCCATTACCATTACTATGTCTGAGTTGAGGCCCTTTTGAACTCTAATACTCTCCTCAGGACTTAAAATAAACTTATTACCATCAATATGAGATTGAAAAATAGCACCCTTCTCTCTGTCAATTTTATTAAATTTTGATAATGACATTACTTGAAATCCACCAGAGTCAGTTAATATAGGAAGGTTGCAATTCATAAATTCATGCAAACCTCCAACACTTGAAATTCTATCAACACCTGGTCTTAACATTAGGTGATAGGTGTTTCCCAATATTATTTCGCTTCCAGTTTGAACTACATCTTTTATGAATGCGCCTTTTACAGTCGCCTGTGTACCAACAGGCATAAAAGCAGGTGTATTAATGTTACCTCTATGGGTTTCAATAACTCCTACTCGTGAATGGTTTTCAGTATGATTAACATTAAAATTAAATTTTTTTAATGCCATTCATTTTTATTCAGACTTAAAACTAATTATTTTATCTGGTTCAGAAACTGATCCATTAGGACCATCACCTTTTTTAATTTTATCTACAAACTCCATTCCTTCAATAACTTTACCAAAGACTGTATAATTTCTATCTAAATAAGATGCTGACTCAAAACAAATAAAAAATTGACTATTAGCGCTGTTTGGATCAGAAGATCTTGCCATAGATACAGTGCCACGTTCATGGGGCAAATCGTTAAATTCTTGTTTTAAATCAGGTAAGTCAGATCCGCCCATTCCTGCTCTTTGCAGATTAAAATCGGATGATGAGGAATTTCCAAATTTTACATCTCCTGTTTGAGCCATAAAGCCATCAATAACTCTATGAAATACTACATTATCATATTTACCACTGTTAGCTAACTCAGTAATTCTTTTTACATGATTAGGGGCAACATCTGGAAACATTTCTATTTTAACATCTCCATCTTTTAATTTTAAAATCATTATATTCTCCTTTGCATTTAGTTTTGAAGTTAAAGTTAATAAAATAAAAAATAATATATTTATATATTTAAGCATATCTCTCCTTTAAAGATTTGATTGTACTTTTAGTTGTAAATTTTTTTAAATCTCCATTATGTTGAGCAATTTCTTTTACAAATCTTGAGGAAATAATTTGATTTTCAACATCAGACATTAAAAATATTGTTTCTATTTTATTGTAAAGTTTTCTATTCATTCCAGCTAATTGAAACTCATATTCAAAATCTGAAACAGCTCTAAGACCTCTTAGAATAATATTTGATTTATATTTTTTGCACAAATCTGTTGTTAGTGAATTAAATGTAATAACATCGATATTTTTTTTGGTAAATTTAAGATCAGAGAACAAAGCTTTCTTAACGATATCTACTCTCTCATCGATTGGAAACAAAAAATTTTTTTGGTTTCCGTCTGAAATTGCTACAACCACTTTGTCAACAAATTTTAAAGCTTTTTTAATTACATCTATATGGCCAAAAGTTATAGGATCAAAAGTACCAGGATATATTGCAATATTTTTCATTAAATTAAATTATCATCTAATTTAATAGCCGAAACTACTTTTTCATCACCAGAAAGTTTAAATATTCTAACTCCTTGGGTGTTTCTTCCTGCTACTCTTATCTCTTTAACAGTAGTTCTGATAACTCTACCTTTGTCTGTTGATATTAATATTTGATCACCTTCAAAAACTGGGAATGAAGATGATACATTTCCATTTCTTGATGAGTTGACAATTCCAATTATACCTTTTCCACCTCTGTTAGTTACTCTAAAATCATAATGAGAAGTTCTTTTTCCATAACCATTCTCTGTAATTGAGAGTATAAATTTTTCTTTAGCCTTAGCTTCTGATGCTCCATCTTTTGACGATTTTTTTGGAATTTTTTTGATCATGATCAATTATAGATAATGATACAATTTCGTCTTTATCAGATAAATTTATACCTTTAATGCCTTTAGATGATCTGCCTTTAAATACTCTTAATTTTTTTGACTCAAATCTTATGCATTTTCCAAACCTTGTACTTAAAATAATGTCTTGATCATCTTTACAAATTTTTACACCAATAATTTTGTCATCACTATCTAATTTCATAGCAATTTTACCTGATTGATTAATAGAACTAAAATCCTCTAAATTATTTTTTCTAATTTTTCCTTTGGCTGTAGCAAAAATAATATGCATTCCTTTTGTATCAACATTTTCATCAGGAAAAGGCATAATTGAGCTAATAGATTGGTGATTTTTAAGTGGTAGAATGTTGAATAAAGATTTACCTTTTGATGATGCAGATCCTTCAGGTATCTTCCAAGCTTTAATTTTGTATGCCAATCCCTCTGTAGAGAAAAATAGAACAGAGGTATGTGTATTGACTGATAAGGTTTGAACTACTGAGTCTTCATCTCTAGTTTTAATACCTGTTTTTCCTTTTCCACCTCTTTTTTGTTGTTTTACATTACTTAATGCACCACGTTTAATATATCCTTGTAACGTAATTGTAATGATAACAGCCTCTTTTTGAATAGTTTCTTCAATATCATAATTTAATACAGCATCAATTATTTGCGTTCTTCTTGGTTCAGAAAATTTATCTTTGATTTGTTGTAAGTCAGCACTAATGACTTTTAGTAACTCTGCTTTAGAGTTAATAATTTTTTTATATTGAGTTATTAATCCAGCTAATTTTTTTATTTCTACTTCAATTTCGTTTATTCCTAAAGCAGTAAGTTTCTGTAATCTTAACTCAAGAATAGATACAACTTGCTCATTAGATAAACTATAAGTTCCTTTATAATTTTTATTATCAACTAATTTAATCAATTTTGCTGACTTGTTTATCTTCCACTTTGTTTTTAATAGAGAATTCTTAGCCTCTTCAGGATTTTTGGATTGTCTTATAATTTTTATTACTTTATCTATATTTTCAACACTGACAGATAATCCAATTAAAATATGAACACGATCTTCTGCTTTTTTGAGATCATATTTGGTTTTTTTTATTACTACATCTTCTCTAAATTTTAAAAAATTTTCTAAAAAATCTTTTAAATTACAAGTCTTTGGTTTGTTATCTACAATAGCTAAAGTATTGAAACCAAATGAGCTTTCAATGGATGTATATTTATATAATTGTCTTTTAATTGTTTCAGGTTCAACACTTGATCTTAAATCAATTGCAACTCTAATTCCTTCTCTATTAGACTCATCTCTTATATCTCTAATTCCCTCAATTTTTTTTTCTCTTACTAATTCAGCTATTCTCTCATTTAAAACAGATTTGTTTACTTGATAAGGTATGGAGGTTATTACCAATCTTTCTCTACCTCCTTTAGCTTGCTCAATCTTAATATCGCCTCTGATTTTAAAAGAACCTCGGCCAGATTTATAACCTTGTTTAATAATATCTTTGCCAATAATAATACCACCAGTTGGAAAATCTGGACCAGGGACATGTTTCATCAATTCACTTAATTTTATGTCCTTATTTTTGATTAAAGCCAAAGTAGCATCCACAACTTCACCTAAATTATGAGGAGGTATACTTGTTGCCATACCAACGGCAATTCCTCCTGCTCCATTAACTAATAAATTTGGATACTGTGCAGGAAGAACATCTGGTTCCTGTTCAGTTTCATCATAATTACTTTTGAATGAAACTGTATCTTTTTCAATATCGTCTAATAAAAATTGAGCTATTTTTGCTAATCTTGTTTCTGTATATCTCATAGCGGCTGGTGGATCACCATCAATAGAACCAAAGTTTCCTTGACCATCAATTAATGGAAGGCTCATTGAAAAATCTTGAACCATTCTGACTAAAGCATCATATACAGCTTGATCACCATGTGGATGATATTTACCAATTACATCTCCTACTATCCTTGCAGATTTTCTAAATTGTTTTGACCAATCAAAACCTCCCTTATGCATTGCATACAAAATTCTTCTGTGTACTGGTTTTAAACCATCTCTTACATCAGGTAGAGCTCTACTTATTATAACGCTCATTGCGTAAGACAAGTATGACGAACTCATTTCATCATACATTGAAATTGGTTTGATATTTAAATCTTTAGGTGCCTCGTTTTTTTGCATAAAAACTAGAATGGAATATCATCATCCATATCATTTTGAGAAATGCTATTGTCGTCAAAATTTTGTTTATTATCCTGCGAAGAAATAGAATTTTGATTTCCACCACCTAACATTGTCAAAGAAGAGTTATAGCCTTGTATTAAAATTTCTGTCGAATACTTGTCTTGTCCAGACTGTTCGTCTTTCCATTTTCGTGTTGAAAGTTGTCCTTCAACGTATACTTGTGCGCCTTTTTTAAGATACTGTTGAACGACATTAACTAGTCCCTCGTTAAATACAACTACCCTATGCCATTCTGTTTTTTCTTTTTTTTCTCCTGTATTTTTGTCTTTCCAGGATTGACTAGTTGCAAGGCTTAATCTTGCAACACTTTTGCCATTTACCATTTGTTTTACCTCAGGATCTGCGCCTAATCGACCGATTAAAAGTACTTTATTTAAACTACCTGCCATAATATTTTATATCTGATATGTTTAATTATATCACTTATTAAGTTGAATATTAATTTTATTAATCTAAAGCAACAAAAATTATGCTTAAAAAGATAGTTATTAAGGGTGCAAAAGAGCACAATTTAAAGAACATCTCTGTTGAGATTCCAAAAGATAAATTTGTTGTTATTACTGGTCTGTCTGGTTCTGGAAAATCGTCTCTAGCATTTGATACTATATATGCAGAAGGTCAAAGAAGATATGTGGAAAGCTTATCTGCGTATGCAAGACAGTTTTTAGATAAAATGAAAAAACCAAATGTCGACTTGATAGAAGGATTAAGTCCAGCTATTTCAATTGAACAAAAAAATACATCAAAAAATCCACGATCAACCGTTGCAACTGTAACTGAGATTTATGACTATATGAGAGTGCTCTATGCAAGAGCTGGTGTGCCCTATTCACCATTTACTGGTAAACCAATTACATCTCAAACTATAAGTCAAATTGTTGATAAAATTAAAGAACTGCCAAAAAAATCTACAATCTTTTTATATGCGCCAGTTGTTAGAGGTCGTAAGGGTGAGTATAGAAAAGATATTTTAAATTATAAAAAAAGAGGTTTTAGAAAAATTAAAATAGACGACCAGCTTTATGAAATTGATAATGTACCAGAATTAAATAAAAAAGTTAAACATGATATATCTATATTAGTAGATAGAATTGTTATTAATTCCTCACTTGGAAATCGATTAGCCGAAAGTGTCGAAACTGCTGTTAATTTAGCAAATGGATTATTGTTTGTTGAATATGAAAACGAAACATTGCCAAAAAAATACCGAAAAATAGAAAAACTAATTTTTTCTACAAAATTTGCTTGTCCAGAAAGTGGATTTACCATTGAAGAAATTGAGCCTAGACTTTTTTCATTTAATAGTCCCTATGGTGCGTGTGAAGAGTGTGAAGGTATTGGTATAAAACTTAATGTAGATCCAAAATTAGTTGTTCCAAATGAAAAAAAAAGTATTGCAGATGGAGCAATTGAACCTTGGGCAAAATCTTCATCTATGTATTACGCACAAACTTTAGCATCTTTGGCAAAACATTATGGGTTTTCACTTGATGAAAAATGGTCAAAACTTTCAAAAAAAATTAAAGATGTAATTCTTTTTGGATCAGATGATGAGGAAATAAAATTTACTTATGATGATGGTTATGAGAAATATTCTCATAAGAAAACTTTTGAAGGTGTTGTTAATAATTTAGAGAGAAGATATTTAGAGACTGACAGTGATTGGAAAAGAGAGGAAATAGCTCAATATCAATCTGATACAAAATGTGAAAGATGCAACGGTCAGCGGTTAAAAGATGAGGCTTTATGTGTCAAAATTAACGAACTTAACATTAGCGAAGTAACAGAAAAATCAATTTACGATGCCAAAGAATGGTTTAGATCTTTAAATAACAATCTAGATAAAAGACAATTAAAAATTGCGCAACACATATTAAAAGAAATCAATGAGAGGTTAGATTTTTTATTAAACGTTGGTCTAGATTATTTAACACTTTCAAGAGAGTCTGGAACTCTATCAGGTGGTGAAGCTCAAAGAATTAGACTAGCGTCTCAAATCGGTTCAGGACTAACAGGAGTTTTATATGTTTTGGATGAACCATCAATCGGATTGCACCAAAAAGACAATGTTAAATTAATTGATGCTTTAAAGAGATTAAGAGATCTTGGTAACACTGTGATTGTTGTTGAACACGACACTGAAACAATGGAAAATGCAGACCATATAATTGATCTTGGGCCAGAAGCTGGAAATAAAGGTGGTCAAGTAGTTGCGCAAGGTTGTTATGAAGAAATTTTAAAAAATAATGATAGTATTACTGGAAGATATTTATCAAACAAAAGCTTCATACCAATTCCAAAAAATAGAAGACTTGCAAAAAATGGAAGATTTTTAGAAATCAATGGAGCAAGTGGTAATAACTTAAATAATGTCAATCTCAAAATTCCATTAGGTAGTTTTACTTGTGTTACAGGAGTGTCAGGAAGTGGTAAATCGACTTTAGTTCTTCAAACTCTTTACAATGCTTTAAACCTTACACTAAACAATAATAAGTCTAGAAAAATTCCTCAACCTTTTAGAGGTTTTAAAGGTATTGAGTTAGTTGATAAAGTTATTGATATTGATCAATCTCCAATTGGACGAACACCAAGGTCAAATCCAGCTACATACACAGGTGCATTTGGGCCAATAAGAGACTGGTTCACAAATTTGCCAGAGTCTAAAAGTCGTGGTTACAAACCAGGTCGTTTCTCTTTTAATGTTAAGGGTGGAAGGTGCGAGGCTTGTGAAGGTGATGGGGTAATCACATATGAGATGCATTTTTTACCTGACGTATATATTACTTGTGACGATTGTAAGGGTACGAGATATAATAGAGAAACTTTAGAAATTAAATTTAAAGATAAAAGTATTGCTGATGTGTTGAATATGACAGTTGATGAAGGTTGTGAATATTTTGAGAATATATCAAATATTAAAACAAAACTTCTAACACTTAAAAAAGTTGGACTTGGCTATATAAAAATTGGACAACAAGCAACTACTCTTTCAGGCGGTGAAGCACAAAGAATTAAGCTAGCAAAAGAATTATCAAAGAGATCTACTGGAAGAACAATGTATATCTTAGATGAACCTACAACTGGTTTACATCAACATGATATTAAGAAATTGTTAGAAATTCTACATACATTTGTTGCTACAGGAAATAGTGTAGTTGTTATTGAACATAATTTAGATGTAATTAAAACTGCCGATTATATTATTGATATGGGTCCAGAAGGAGGTGTTAAGGGAGGAAATATTATTGCTGAAGGAAAACCTGAAGATGTGGCAAAAGTTGACAGTAGTTACACAGGAAAATTCCTAAAACCTCTTTTAGACACAAAATTTAAAAAAACTGCTTAATATTTAAAAAAAAATATTGTATAATTAACTATATGACTTCAATTCTACAATCATTATCAAAAACAGTACATTTATCATTAGGAATATCTGTTATTCTTTTTTTAGGTTTATACTTTGGAAATGGTGGATTTGATATTGATGTATTATTCTGGAGTTGGGTATTCAGATATATTCACGTGATTGTCGCAACAATGTGGATTGGATTACTATGGTATTTCAATTTCGTTCAAATACCTAACATGCCAAAAATACCAGATGAACAAAAACCTGCTATTGGAAAAGTAATAGCACCATCTGCCTTATTCTGGTTTAGATGGGCGGCTTTAGTTACTGTGGTTTCAGGTTTAATTCTTGCGTATTTAAATGGATATGTTCATCAAGCTATGACTTTAGGTATTGGTTCTGGTGGCGGTAAAAATACAGCAATAGGAATTGGTATGTGGCTAGGATTGATTATGGCTTTTAATGTTTGGTTTGTTATATGGCCTAATCAAAAAAAAGCTTTAGGTATTGTTGAGGCTGAACCTGAAATTAAAGCAAAATCTGCAAAAACTGCAATGTTATTTTCTAGAACAAATACCCTTCTTTCGTTGCCTATGCTGCTTTCAATGGTAGCTGCTCAAAATTTATATTAATCTTTATCCTCTTTTACTATTGTTCGTTGCGATACTTTTAGGACAACTAAAATTGGATTTGCAATATAAATTGAAGAATATGTTCCAAATATAACACCCAAGATCATTGCTAATGAAAATCCTTTAAGAATTTCACCCCCAAAAATAAAAATTGATAAGAGTGCTAATAGAGTAGTAGCGGAAGTAATAATTGTTCTAGATAGTGTTTGGTTAATTGAAATATTTGTTAATTCAAAAATTTTAATATCAGAAAATTTTCTTAGATTTTCTCTAACTCTATCAAATATTACAACTGTATCATTCATTGAATATCCAACTATGGTAAGCACTGCAGCTACAATTGATAAGTTTATTTCTAATGAAAAAAGGGAGAAAACTCCAAGTGTAATTATTACATCATGAAAAAGCGCAACAATTGCTCCCAAA
>Ga0208390_1001031_pt1 | contig 10139 bp, 7 predicted proteins | sample Knorr_S7_td_Surf_FD_185594 | JGI IMG/M metagenome (GOLD analysis project Ga0208390, IMG submission 185594) | Marine microbial communities from Southern Atlantic Ocean transect - Knorr_S7_td_SurfaceA_ad_6m_LV_A (SPAdes) (version 2) | ecosystem: Environmental > Aquatic > Marine > Oceanic | place...
TTGGGAACGTTACACACAAGTGGTGCACCAAATACAATTAATAGAATTATTGACGTCTTTCCACCTGAGCAACAAGCTCAAATTAGAGCACAGATTTCAACATCATTGAAGATGGTAGTTACACAAAGACTTTTAAAAACTAAAGACGGTCAAGGACGTTGTGGTGCTTTCGAGGTGATGAAGTGTACAGCTCCAATCCAAAACTTAATAAGAGAAGCAAAAATTCATCAAATCCCAAGCATCATGCAGACTGCAGTAAAAGATGGTATGATAACAATGACTAAGTCTTTAGAAGAATTAGTTAAAGCAGGGAAAATAGATGCGGGTGCTGGAAAAGAACACTAAAGCTTTCACCATTCTTGAATTAATAGTCGTCTTAACTATTGTTGGAATTGTTTCAGCTGTAGCATATCCAAATTTTTCTTCATGGAATAAAGAAAGAAAGGTTAGGAGTGCAGTTAATAAAATATTATCCATAGTAAAAAATATTCAAATACAAACACAACAAGGAACATTTGCTTATGTACAAGTAAAATTTACTAATACTGACAAATATTTACAGGTTGAAACTAAAGGGATGACTATGGATACACTCGCATCAAAAATAAACAATGGAGATGATCCTTGGAACCAAGCATTCCCTGATAACGTTAAAAGTAGATGTTCCTTAGATGAAGATTATTGGGATACAGATGCTGCAGATGCGGGTGAAATTAAAAATTTTGTTAGTAAAACAAATTTTAGTGATATCACAGCATCAATGAAAGCGAACCAGGAACAAGCTGATGCTGTAGGTGGCGAGGAGGGAGATGCCGTGCCAGTAGATATGCTAGGTGATGATGATGGAGCAGGCGCACAAGGGGATGTTGGAGCAGTTTGTTTTTCAAGGAATGGAAAATTTTATGAGGCCAATGCAGGCTTATTAAGCAATTCAAACAAGCCATATGATTTCATTTATATTTGCAGAAGAGTTAATGAAGGTGAGGACTGTAATGTTGGGTATAGTGATAGTGATTTAGATAAAGAATTACCCCCTGGTACAGATGATGATGGAAATACCGCAGAATACTTAAATGCTATTAAATGGTCTAGGTTTGGAAACTTTGCTATAACTAAATGGAGTGGCAGTGGTTGGATTGAATAAATGATTTTTAAAAACAAAAATATATTAGGTCTTTCTTTATTAGAAGCTTTGGTATCTACTGCAATTATTGGAATTGGATTTGTTGCAATTTTACAGATGACTAATTACTCAGTTCAATCAATGCATTCCTCAGGCGAAAGAACTAAAGCAAACTTTTTGACTAATATAATTGCTGAGGACGTTATAAGCGCAAGAGATACCGCAACTTCTTCTGACTCTAATTTTACAGAATATTTACTTGGCGCAGATGACGGCAAACCAATATTCGAGTCTGAGGCATGTAAAGTAAAAGATGGTACTGGATCTGCTAACGCAGGAAAAATTTATAACACTACAGGAACTGATGCACATGCAAGGAAAAAAAGCAAATGGGAAGCAATTTTAGATAGCAAGTCATATTTAAGATGTAGAGGAACGAATGAAACTAGAAAATTTCAAGTTTACAAAATATGTAGATCGGGTTGCACTAATAATAATCCAAACATGCAGGATTTAGAAATGTATATTGGTCGAGTTCAAATCAATTTAAACGACGGAAAAAAAAGAAAGTATTTATATTTTCAGTCGGATTATAAGTTACAAGGAATAAATTAAAAAAATGAATAAAGAGTATTTTAGAAATCAAAAAGGTTTAACACTTGTTGAAATTTTAATTGGTATTTTAATCACAACATTAATGATGGGTGCATTATATACCACGTATAATGTTGTAAATAACACTTATTCACAAGTTAGTGAAAAAGCAAAAATTAGTAGATCAAGTAGAGATTTAGTTTCAATGTTGATGAGAGATATTCGAATGGCTGGATTTAAATATTACGCTGGGTCACAAACAATAGCCAAATTTGCTGAAGATACCAATAAAAAGAGAAGTTGTAACCCTGGTCTCGTTCTTCCTAATAAAAGTTATCTAACTTTTGATAATGGATTTAATGATCACAAATTAAGTCATAACCCGATTGTTATAAGAAAAAATAGACTTGGTTTTCAAACATCTAGTGATGGTAGCGATTCAATTAAATCGAAAGCAAATTCAACAAATAAGTGTTGTGACCAAATAGAGATTGTCTATGAAGATTTCAATCAAAACGATTTAGACCAGCCATTTAAAAGGTATAGGATTACATATTATGCTGATGAAAAGATAGGTGAAAAAAATATAGTTAGACTAGCTGTCTACAAAACAGTCGAGTCATGGAAACAAGAAAGAGTTGCTTCAGACGTTGCTGAAGTTGGGGAAGGTGAAAACATTTGTATTTTCCCTGCAACAGGTGGTCAATGGGTAACTGATTGTCCACAATGTATAGAGAAAGATCTTGTGAGGGATCATATTGAAGATATGGAATTTATTCCATTTGATAGAGATGGACTTATAATCAGAGATAGTGCTGGGAATTACCCTGCTCCTGAGATTGATAATTTGAGAGACAGATTATTTGATATTGCAGGTGTAGATGTCAGGTTAACTTTTAGATCTAAAGACAACTTTTATAAAGAGACACAAAAAAGAGAAGTAGTTGGATTAGATGATCGAAAGATTGAGGCCGAAGATAGACTATTAAGAGATTCAGTAATTGTAACAGTTAATACAAGAAACATTGGAGGAACTTTATTCTAATGATAAAAAAAAACGAAAAAGGTTTTACATTAGTGATGTCTTTAGTTTTACTTCTTGCAATGTCACTAATGGGAGGTGGTTTAATAGTTATTTCATCATCAGACCATCAAAGCAATAATAGCAGTGACGACTTTCAACAAACTTTTTATGTTGCAGAACACGCATTATTAGAAGCTCAAAAATCCCTAATAAATAGCATGATGGGAAAAGTAAAAGATGATGGAACAAGAGATGAGGATAAAAGGCATATACCAACAAATGTAGAACAAGCAATCTCTAAATTAGATGACGGAACCCCTTGTTACAAAAGTTTTAGAAATATAAGTAGAAAAGATTTTAAAGTCGTTGAGCACATTCAAGATGTAAGTTTTTATGATATTATTTCTCCTATATTAGACGAAACTTCTAATTTCGGTAGCAGCAAACAGGTAACAGGTGAAATTAATAGAATGAAAAAATTTAAATATGAATACTTTTCTGTGAACGCAGGTTCTGCTGATTATAAATCTGTTGGAGGCAGCTTAAAGAAAACTTCCTCAAGTGTTCAAAGACAAGGAACCGCTTACAGAATCTATGCCTGCGGTATAATGGGAAGTGTTTCAAAACCAGAAATTTTAGTCCCGTTAGAGACCATAGCCATATTATCTCACTAAATGCTTGGTCAAATTGAACATAAATTATTTATTAACTGTGTTGAAAAATTTTCTCAATTATTTAAATTTATATCTGTGAAAAAAATATATTTTTATATTATTTTATTATTATTTATCTTTAACAAGTCCTTTGCGTGTCAGCTTCTAAATGTCCCAATTGGATCAAATGTTAGTAGCGCGGTTTCTACATTTGAATTTATAGATGCATATAGTACAGATGTTTATGGAGATGAATTTTCAGCAAAATATCAAGATTATGCCCAAGATTATTGTGAGGGCTCATCACTTGAGAATTCAGATTTAGAAGTTATAGTTTATAACTCTAAAATTGCAGGGATAAATTTAGTAAACTCACACAATAATAGTCAAAATGAAATTTATGAATTTGTAAAAAATTTTATATCAGACCCAGGAAGTGAAACTAAGAGTAATAATTGGACAGGCTATAAAAATTTAAGCATAGGAGAATTACTCATCTTTTATGGTAAAACGAAAATTGCAAACGAAACAATTGAATATTTAGAAATAACAAGCCCCGAGATGTTGGATTTTACCGTAGGTGAAAGGGTGATGAATGCAACTGGATAAACTAATGAAATATTTAAAATTAATATCGATATTTTTTTTATTAATCAATAGTAATAATATTTCTTATTCAAAACCTGTGCCGCCAGGAGCAGGAGATGGTGATGTTGCAGCAAATATTTTATTTTTGGTCGATAGTTCTGCGAGTATGCAATCATGGATTGGTTCTGATGGGCTAGGCGCAGCTCCAAAAGCAGTTTACGACTCAAATGACAATATATTAATTAATCAAAGTGGCAGAAGAGCTGTTGGTATAGTTAGATATACTTCAGCTGGTAAAAGAGATACTGACTTTACACCAATTCGAGTAACTCCTGCAGCTGGATGCACTAATGTTTATGACACTACCAGGTCAACAAAAAGTAGAAGTGTAAGAAGAAATAGAGGATTACGTTTTGTAGAGGGATTTTCAGGTTTAAATATTTCAAATAAAAATATGTTTTTCTTTAATGCCCTAGAAAGACACGACAGAGATATGGTCTTTGGTTTTACTGAGGATGGAACAGAATGTTTATTCGCTTTACGTGCTGAGTCACAACGAGCCAGAATTCATGATCTTGATATTAAACAAATTGGGGGCACATATTATATGTTTATGGGTGGTCCGTGGAGAAGAGGTGGCTTTTTTAAAGTTTGTAACCTTTCGACAATGGCATGTACCAATCAAGAATTTGGTGGGAGAAATACTTTAAGAACTATAGGAAGATTATCAGTTAATAATGAAGGTACTATGGTTTATATGACAGATTACAGAGATGGAAATGTTAGAGGATTTAATTTGGATTTAGCAAGCGCTACTCCTTTAGCTTCAATAACTACGCCAAATAGAGTCTGTACAAAAGTTAACAATCCAGATTTAAGTAATGATGTCATGCATGCAACGACTGTTGCCGTTTCTCCTGATGATAGCGACATTCTTTATATTGGCTCGCACATTAATCATGCAATACAAAAATTAGAGTTTACTTCAGATACTGATTGCGTTGTACGTGCAAGTATTGGCTCTGGTGTAAATTCAGTTATAGCAAATAAAGGAACCTCTGCAGATACAGCAGCAGATGATGTTCGATTTTCAAGAGTTTGGGGAATACATGTAGATGCAGAAAGAAATAGAATACTAACAGCAACCACTAGAGGATATGTAGACGAATTTAATGAAACTAATTTCACTGTTGCTAACAGAGATACATCGTGGCTTCAACAAATGGGAGGTCCAAGAGTAAGAAGATGGGACGGAGTAAAAGATGCAATTAATGCAATTGTAAACGATACAACTCTGACAACTGGTGCACATTTTGGATTTGGTCACTGGAACGCAGGTAGGAGTGGTTTAGGCAAAAACTCTAGAAAAGGTGGAGCTCATTGTCATAGAAATGACGATTGTACCTATTATGATGGTTGGACAGGTCAACACCCTGCGGGTACCAGCACATTATGTAATACAGACTCTTGCTTAAATGTAGGAATAAGCTCTAAAGGAGCTAGTCAAATCATGAGAGTTTTAGAACCCATGGGTCTTGCTTGGGGAACAGACTCGCAAGCATTCTCGGGCATAGCTACTAAATACTTCAACGATCCTAAAGCAGGAGGTTTAGTGTTTGATGAAGATTCTTTATGCCAATTAAATTACGTAATTGTAATTGGAGATGGTGCAATGACAAATACTGGTATTGGTAAGGCAGTTGATGGAGTTAATATCGGCCATGCTAGTAAAGGTAAATCTATAGGCCGAATGGAGGAATTAAGAAAGAAAGGTATTAAATCTTTATATGTTGCTTACGGTGGAGGAATAAAAGGTAAATCCATGAGTATGTTTAAAACATTTGCAAGAGCAGGTTCCTGTGAAACGCTTGGGGACAAAGACTGTGAGGAAGTAATAATTGCAAATACTCCTGAAGAGTTAAAATCTGAACTAACGAGTAAAATTAGACAGATTATTGCAGACAAACTTGCATTTACCGCCCCATCTATTACAGCAACCATTCAAGAGGGTGGTTCACTGTATCAAGCACAATTTGCTTACGAACAGTTTGGAGAATGGAAAGGTACAATTTTAAGAAAAAAACTTAATTCAGATGGAACAGTAGAACACGAAACTACTGAGCCTAACGCACACGGAAATTGGAGCGCTGCAGTAAAAGTTAGAGGCCAATCTAGAGCAGGCGATGCAGAGGATGAGAGACACTTGTGGTCAGCGATACCAGGGGCATCATATTTTGGAAATTGGGATAATTTTAAAGTTGCAAACTCCAGCATTATTGCAACCGATTTATTTGATATGCTTGGATATACGGTTCCTGATTACCATAACTCATCATCCTATTGTGCAACAAGAGATACAGGCAAAAAACATGTTGGCCCAAATGGCAATGCTGATGACATCGAAGGATTAATAAAATTTATGAAGGGTAATGATTATTTTGATTATGATGGAGATTGCGACATTGAAGAATTAAGAAAACATGTAATGGGTGATATTTATCACTCTCAATTAATTGAAGTAGGTCCTCCAGATGCAAGTTTAGATTTTTCAAATAGAAATGAAGAGGCCTATCATAGAAGTACAAATAATTATCAGGGCTTCATGTCAAAACATTCACAAAGAAGGAATATAATTTACGCTGGCTCTAACAGTGGAGTGCTCCATGCAATTAATGCAGAGACTGGAGAAGAAGAATGGGGTTTCATTCCACCTTTTATTGCAGCATTATTACCTCAAGTTATTAATAAAGGATATGATGGTAATGTTGATGCAGTAATATCTTATGTGTTAGATGCTGATGGAAATCCAAAGTTGGATGCTGATGGAAAACCAATTGCAATTACAGCTCCCGCTGGTGGTACAAACCCAGTATTTGGTGTTGATGGTTCTCCAGTTGTTCATGATGCATTAATTGAAGGGTACGATGCACTAGGTAATGAGACAGGCAAACAGTGGCGAACAATATTGTTTGTCCCTTATGGAAGAGGTGGTGCAGGCTTCTCTGTTCTTGATATTAGTAATCCAATTATTGCAGATAGTAGCGGTCCTATTCATATGTTTTCTATTTTTAACGATCAAATAAATAAAAAAATTCTAATAGCTGATTACGAGGGAAATATAACAGAAGAACCTTATAATTCAGGCTTTTCATCTTTTCTTCAATCGGAAGAAGGTATTAAAGCATATGCAAATTATCAGACAGCAAGAGATGCAGATAAAGATGCAGATGGTAATGAAGTATGCAATAGTCTTGATGATGCTGTAGTTGATTGTGTAGAACAAGATGCAATTGCAGCATGTGTAGATAGTGATGATTTGACTGCTACTGATCCAGCATATAGAGATGAAGGTACAAGCTCTTGTTACACGAGTGACACCTTTCATTTTGCTAATATCACATTAGATGTTGATGATAATACAAAAATTGATGACGGTGTTTTAAGCGCACAACAAAGAGACAACGTAACAGGCTTGATGACACCTCTAGGTATTGCAGATGCAAGAATGTCGGGCGGTCTATTAAAAGTAAAATTTGATCGAAAATTAACCATAAATGCTAATAGAATTGCACACGTAGAAGGAGCAGATAAAGAGACAAATCAGTTTAGTATTTCTACATCTTGCAAAGGTGCAACAGGTCTTCCAACTGAATATGATTATTCACAATTAGGTGAGACATGGTCTACACCAAGAATAGTCAGAATACCTTCAGTAGATGGGGGTGGTATTAATGAGGACAGATATGTTGCAATTATGGGCGGAGGAATGAGTAAAAATGATACTTGTGCAGGCTCTGCTATATTTTTAGTAGATCTACATTTAGATGAAAGAGATAAACCTGGAAGAATTTATGCTGCTGAAGAAAATGGAGGTCCAATTACAATTGTTGATACAACACCAGATGGTATAATGGTCGGAGGTACTAAGACTGCTACTGAAAACGGAAGTGATATAGTTAATGCAATCCCCGCAGCTCCAGTTGTTATTACTCCTGACACTGCTTTTGGTATTCCATGGAGAGGAGCTCTTGTATATATAAACGATTTAGAGGGTAAAATTACTAAGATAAATTTAACAAATTCTACAAGAAATTCTGCAGCACTTTTCGACCAAACAACATTGTTTAGATTAGATGCGAATACAGATAATGCACGTTACTCATATTTTGCAATGGATGCAGGAATAGGAGTGAACACAAATCAATTAATGTTGTTTGGTGCCACAGGAAATTTCACAGATCTTGGTGGTAGAGAACCAAATATGGATAATATTATGTATGGAGTAACTGACCCTGACTATCCATATTTTAAACATTTAAATCTTGGTGGAGGTGGTAAAGTTCCAAGAGGTGATAATACAACATTTTTCCAATTAGCTCACCAAGGTGCTAATGCTGCACCCGGTATTGACAATGCTGCTCATTGTAAAAATGTAACTGGTGCAACTGATTTTTCAAAATGTATTGAAGGTAAGCAAGCTTGGGTAATTAAATTAGGTCAGGATGAAAGTAATAATTTTTATTTGCCTAAAACATTTAGAAAAGCATCTGCGTCACCAACTTTATTCAAAGGCCAAGTATATTTTCCTATTTACCAACCACCAGACAGTGGTGTAGATAGATGTGCTCAAGGATCTGCATTTATTTGTGTATCGGATGATGAGTGTGGTTATAATAATTCGGCAAAATTAAAATTACCTTCAGCACCAGCTGACGTTAATAATCCAGGAGCAAATGCATGCGCATTTGTAAGAAAAGGTATTTTATCTGAGTTGGTGATATTTGCTGATAAACTATTTGCAAACGTTGCTGGTCCAACAGGTGATGCAGATACATTATTCTCAATATTATCAATCCCTGGTGAAATTATGCAAAATAAAGGTGGTTGGAGAGATAGTAGTTTTTAGTTTAATTTCTTCTTAAGATTTCCATCAATAGCATCTAAAAACTGATTTGTGGTTAAATACTTTTGATTTTTATCAATTAAAATTGCTAGATCTTTTGTCATTGAACCGGTTTCAACACAATTTATACAAACATCCTCTAAAGTTTTAGAAAATTTTATTAGCTCATCATTTGAGTCTAATTTTCCTCTATGAGCAAGCCCTCTTGTCCAAGCAAATATTGATGCAATAGGATTGGTTGAAGTTTCTTTTCCTTGTTGATGCATTCTGTAGTGTCTTGTAACAGTCCCGTGTGCGGCTTCTGCTTCCATTGTTCTTCCATCTGGGGCTAACAACACACTTGTCATTAATCCTAATGATCCGTAGCCTTGTGCAACCGTATCAGATTGAACATCTCCATCATAATTTTTGCATGCCCAAATATATTTACCACTCCACTTCATTGCACATGCAACCATGTCATCAATAAGTCTATGTTCATAAGTTAAATTATGTTTATCAAAATCAGACTTAAATTCTTTTTCAAACACAGCTTGAAAAATATCTTTAAATCTTCCGTCGTAAGTTTTTAATATTGTATTTTTAGTTGATAAATAAACAGGCCATTTTTTTATTAGTCCATAATTAAAGCATGACCTTGCAAAGTCTTCGATTGATTTATCTAAGTTATACATTGAGAGCGCAACCCCAGGCCCAGGGAAATTAAATACTTCATAACTTTTATTATCTTTTCCATCTTCTGATGTCCATTTAACTTCTAATTTTCCTTTTCCAGGAACCTTGAAATCTGTTGCTCTATATTGATCACCAAAAGCATGTCTTCCTATAATTACAGGGTCTGTCCAAGATGGAACTAATCTTGGAACATTTTTACAAATTATTGGTTCTCTAAAAACAGTTCCTCCAATAATATTTCTTATTGTACCATTTGGAGATCTCCACATTTTTTTGAGATTGAATTCCCTTACTCTTGCTTCGTCGGGTGTGATCGTTGCACATTTAATACCGACTCCGTTCTTTTTAATTGCATTAGCACATTCTATTGTGATCCTGTCTTCAGTTTTATCTCTACTTTCCATTCCCAAATCGTAGTACTCAATTTTAAGATCTAAATAAGTTAGAACGAGTTTGTTTTTAATGAAGTTCCATATAACTCTGGTCATTTCGTCACCATCAAGCTCCACAATGGGGTTTTTTACCTTAATTTTACTCATTTTTTCGATATATCTTAATAGTTGAATTTATTCTTTTTGT
>Ga0208390_1001032_pt1 | contig 10136 bp, 8 predicted proteins | sample Knorr_S7_td_Surf_FD_185594 | JGI IMG/M metagenome (GOLD analysis project Ga0208390, IMG submission 185594) | Marine microbial communities from Southern Atlantic Ocean transect - Knorr_S7_td_SurfaceA_ad_6m_LV_A (SPAdes) (version 2) | ecosystem: Environmental > Aquatic > Marine > Oceanic | place...
TCGTTCGTGTCGGGTTCTATGGCGTCCACTGGACACTCTGGTTCACAAACGCCACAATCTATACACTCATCAGGCTTAATTACAAGCATATTTTTTCCTTCATAAAAACAATCAACAGGGCATACTTCAACACAATCCATGAGTTTACATTTAATACATTTATCATTTACAATGTAGGTCATTACATCTGCTCTTTTTTAATTCTTTCCTTAATATCTCCCACTACTTTTGGATCAAGATATAATAATCCAGTTAACCTTCTCATTAAATTATCCTCATACATATCTGATTTTTTATCTGAGTATATTATTTTCCAAAGTGCTTCAATTATTGAGACTTTCTTATCTTCCTCTACATCTTTCAATTTTCTAGTAAAATCTAGAATTTGATTAGAATTACCTTCTATTTCTAAAGCTTTTTCAATTATATTTTCTACCTCGTTGTCTAAACACTTTAAATTTATTAAAGTTTTTTTAATAATTTCTTTTTCATTTTTAGTATAATTTTCATCAATTTTAGATGCATGTATCAGTAGACAAGCTATTTCTACAAATGTCTCATCCTTATCTTTTTTCTGCAAATCTTTTTTATTTAAAAAGTCAAACATTATTTTATTATAAGCTGACTCAAAACGCTAAATGCATTGTCCTTTTCAGCTTTATCTTTATTTCTATTTAATAGTTTTTTAGGAAAATATCTAAAATATATCTCGTTATTTTTTTCTGTCGTTTTATAATTCATTAATTTAATTAATTTTATAAAGTTTGATTTATTACATCCTAAAAGGTTTAACATTTCAGGAGAAAGCTTAATATCTTTGTTATTTTTATCACCAAGCTTGATAATATGAATAAAGAGTCTTTCTAAAATGTCAATCCTTACATAAAAATTATCAAATTTTTCAAAGCCGCATAAAAGCATTAATTTCTGGTTTGTTTTATGTTGATCCTCTAGAAAGTTTAAACCAAAGGTTGGTGGCTCAAATTTTAATAACTTTTGACTAAAATTTTTCCATAATAAGATTCTTAATGAAACAGCACCTGGCTTAAATAATTTAAACATGAAAATATGATATCTACCAAATTTTACCCCTAGATCTCTTAAAACTTTTCTTTGGTTTTGGTCTATTTGATCAACAATTTTTTTTACTGTATCTCTTTTAACTACTCCGTTATTTTCGTATAAGTGAAATGCCAAAGCTCTTACTTGTGAATTACTTTCTTTAATAAATTTTAATTTAAATAGAGACTCAAGATCATTATATATTTTTTTATTTAACCATTTATTTAAAAATTCAAAAAGTTTTTTTTGATCCTCATATTCTATCATTTCATCGATTATCAAACTTAATTCAGGACTTAAATAATCTCTACCAGGAACTAATCTCGCAATAGGATCTCCTTGCCAATATATTTTAAAGTCGTTTCTTAATTCTAAGATAGGATTAGTTATTATTTCGTTTACTCTTTTTAAAATTTCAGGAGCAACATTTTGCCTGGCTGCTTTTTTTAAAGATTTGACATCTGTGTCTAAAGCTCCAATTTTTAGATCTAGATCTAATTTCAATCCTTTTAATTTGCCTATATATTGCTCATTAATCATTACATTTTCTTTATTAATAATTTTTGTTTCAAAGCTAATATCTTGTTTTAACCCCCTAGCCAAAACACTCGCTCTTTTGTCAATAAAACTTTTTGTTAATTCTTCATGCAGTCTATCTGAAAGTTTGTCTTCTAAATATTTCGTTCTCTCTATCCAATAATCTTGATTTTCAACCCAGTTAGATTTATTTGCAACGTAAGACCATGTTCTAACATTAGCAATTCTGTTAGAAATAGAGTCAACATTACCTTCTAATTTATCTAAATTTGCAAGCTGTTGTTTCATGTATTGGTTTGTTATTTTTTTCTTGCCCTCATTTAAGAATTCAAAAACTTTTTTCACAACCTCCAAATGATTACCATATGTTTTCTTTACAAAATCAGGTATTTGACAACATTCCCATAATAATTTCGTTTGATCAAAAGTATTTTCTAGCTTTACTAAACCATCTTTAACAATATATTTTAGAACTTTTTCATCTTCACATTCATTAATTCTTTTTAACCAAGTCTCTTTAGGTCTATCTTCAAGAGATTTAATTAAAGATTGCGGAGTTTCAAAATTCAAATTTGAGTTTCTCCAAAATATTGTTCTTATTTCCTCAAATTTATGTTGCTCTAGGCACTCAACTTCATCAGCATTTATATTTTTACATTCTCCAGTAATTCCAAAAGAACCATCATTTAAATGTCTTCCAGCTCGCCCAGCTATTTGTCCTATCTCTGATAAATTTAATCTTCTTAATTTTTTTCCATCAAATTTTTTTAAATTAGAAAAATACACGTGATCTAAATCCATATTAATTCCCATACCAATCGCATCAGTTGCAACTAGATAATCAACATCACCAGATTGATATAAAGAAACTTGAGAGTTTCTTGTCTTAGGACTGAGGGACCCCATTACTATGGCAGCACCACCCTTTTGCCGCCTTAACAATTCTGCAATTGCATAAACTTCTTCAGATGAAAATGCAATTATTGCACTTTTTCTCTCTATTCTTGATATTTTTTTATATCCGCCATAAGTAAGTTTAGAGAGACGATCTTTAGCAATAAACTCAATATCATCATCAAGATTTTTAATAATATTTTTCATAGTATTAGATCCCATGAACATTGTTAATTTTTCTCCCCTTAAGTTTAAAAGTCTATCAGTAAAAATATGACCTCTCTCATGGTCAAAACACATTTGAATTTCATCTATACCAACAAAATCGACTTGTTTATCGATAGGCATAGACTCGACTGTGCATAAAAAATATTTAGCTGTTAAAGGAATTATCTTTTCTTCACCTGTTATAAGAGCTACATGTTGTTTATTAATTTTGGTAATAATTTTGTCGTAGACCTCCCTTGCTAGCAATCTTAAAGGAAAGCCAATCATACCAGTATCAAAAGATAACATTGTCTCAATTGCAAGGTATGTTTTTCCTGTATTAGTTGGACCAAGAACAGCTGTGATTTTATTTTTTTTCATATCTACTTTTTGTATATAAAAATTTTTATTTACTATATCTTGTTAGTTAAAAAGAACAAAAATAGGATAAAAATAGTCCGAATCGGAGCATGAAAAGTTCTCATTTAGTGTTTTTTATTATATTAGAATAACACAATTGTAGATAATTCAATATAAGAATTTTATGAATAAAGTTTTATGGAGGGCTAGCACCAAACAAAAAAAAAAATCAAATCTTCTTAAATATGAAAATTATTTGATGAATAATTATAATTATTTACCAAATGGAACTTACTCAAATTTATTAAAATGGAGTATAAAAAATTCAAAAGATTTTTGGAGCTCGATATGGGATTATACCGAAGTAAAAGGTAATAAAAGTTTAGAAACAATATTGTCTAAAAAATTATACAAAAGTAAATTTCTTAGTAAATCTAAATTAAATTTCGCAGAAAATATACTTAGAAAAAAAGATAAAGATAAAGCGATTACTTTTATATCTGAGAATGGATATAAAGAAATTAAAACTTGGATAGAGCTGTACAGATCTGTAAGTAAAGTTGTTAAATTTTTTGAAGACAATGGAATAAATAATAACGATAGAGTAGTTGGATATATGCCAAATATCATCGAGACAGTTGAGTTTTTTCTTGCAAGTTCAGCAATAGGTGCAATCTGGTCTTCGTGTTCCCCAGATTTTGGAACAAACGGTGTCATTGAAAGATTTAATCAAATTAAACCAAAAATTTTGATTATTTGTGATAGATATTACTATAATGGAAAAGAAATAAATGTACTAAATAGACTACCTGAGATTCTTTCTAAAATTAAAAGTATAAAAAAAGTAGTTGTTGTAAACTATCCAGGAAAAAAATTATTAAATTATAAAAAATTTACAAATGTAAAAATTTTTAAATATAATGAAATAAAAAAATTAAATAGCTCAAACATATATTTTAAAAAATTTGATTTTGATAAAGAATTAGTAATATTATTTTCAAGCGGAACAACTGGTAAGCCAAAATGTATTTGCCACCGAGCAGGTGGCGTACTTTTGCAACATTTAAAAGAGCACATTTTGCAATGTGAAATTAAACCAAAAGATAATGTATTTTATTTTACGACGTGTGGCTGGATGATGTGGAACTGGCTTGTTAGCGCCTTGGGATCTAAAGCCTCAATAGTTCTTTTTGATGGTTTTCCAATGTATAAGAAAAAAGATTTACTTTTTAAAATTGCAAATAGAGAAAATATAAGCTTGTTAGGTGTTAGCGCAAAATACATTGATAATTTGCGTAATTTTAAAATAAATATTAAGAGCAAGTATAATTTAAAAAAATTAAAAACGATATGTTCAACCGGTTCACCTCTTTCTGAAGACAGTTTTGAATATGTTTATAAAAAAATTAAGTCTAAAGTTCATTTAGCGTCAATTTCTGGAGGAACTGATATAGTTTCGTGCTTTGTTTTAGGAAACATTTATGATCCGGTTGTAAAAGGGCAAATACAAAATAGTGGTTTGGGGATGGATGTTGATGTGTTCAATGATAAAGGTAAATCAATTAAAAATAGAAAAGGAGAACTAGTTTGTAAAAATGCATTTCCAAGTATGCCAATTAAATTCTGGAATGACAGAAAATACAAAAAATATAGGTCATCTTATTTTGTGAAATTTCCTGGAGTTTGGCACCATGGTGATTTTGCTGAAAAAACAGATAATAATAGTTTTATAATTTACGGAAGATCTGATGCTACTCTTAATCCAGGTGGGGTTAGGATTGGTACATCTGAAATATATTCTGTAGTAGAAAAATTTAAGTTTGTGAATGAAAGTTTGGCTGTAGGTCAAAATCGGGAAAATGATATTCGCGTTATTCTTTTTGTTGTAATGAAAAAAAAATTTAAATTATCGGAAAAACTTAAGAAAGAGATTAAAATTAAAATTCGAAAACTCGCATCACCTAGACATGTTCCAAGTAAAATAATTCAGGTGAGTGATATACCTAGAACAAAAAATGGAAAAATAGTTGAGTTAGCTGTTAAGAGTATTATAGATGGTAAAAAACTAAAAAATATACAGGCAATTGCAAACCCGAATATTCTTGAGGAATTTAAAAATATTGCTGAATTAAATTAGGCTGATTCCGTTTTTATAAAAATACGCTGACATAACGAATATTATAAAAACGTATATTAAAGCATAAAAGATATATTTCGTTTTTTTTTTCATTAGCGAATAAAAGATCTTCTAGTTTTTTTCCAAACACCAGTTCCAATTGCTATTAGGTTTTTATTAGAGGATAGTTTACACCTCATAAATATAAGCGAATTTGTAACTTTTTGTATTTCTACGTCACCTATTATCGTTTCACCAATACCGCTTGAACCAATGAATTTAATATCTAAAGATATCGTAACACATACTTGTTTATTTCCAGCTGCTCTGTGAACCGCTGTTCCTGATCCTGCATCTATTATCCCTGCTAGAAATCCCCCATGGGTGATGCCTGCTCTGTTTAAGTGAATTTTTTTTATTTTAGTCTTAAATTGATATTTTTTTTTCGAGATAACACGGAATACCAAACCACCATTGTGTTTCATAAATCCAGGTTTAGTACTAATGTTTTCAAATTTTTTCATCAAATAAGTAAAGTTATAAAAAATAATATTATTGCAATAATTACAAAAAAGTAAATTACTGATTTTTGTAAAGATATTTTCATAGATCCTTTCTTGGCGCGCCTGCTAGGAGTCGAACCCAGAACCTCCTGGTCCGTAGCCAAGCGCTCTATCCAGTTGAGCTACAGGCGCTAATTATATAATATAATTTATTATATTTTTAATGTAATTTATAAATTTAGCAATTATTGTATTTTAAATGACAAAAAAATCAGATGATATTGTAATTACATGCGCCTTAAGAACTCCCATAGGTAAATACAACGGTAATTTAGGATCATACAAATCTTATGATTTAGGTTCTATTGTTATCAAAAATTTATTATTGAAATCCAAAATTCCAGCAAGCGATATCGACGAAGTTGTACTAGGACAAGTATTGACTGGGAATACAGGACAAAATCCTGCAAGACAGGCAGCAATAAATGGAGGTATACCAATAAATAAGACAGCTTATATAATAAACCAAGTATGTGGATCAGGTCTTAGGAGCATAGCATCTGCATATCAATCTCTAAAAGCTAAAGATGCGAATATAATTATTGCAGGAGGTCAAGAGAGCATGACAAATTGCGATAAAAACGTAATGCTTAAAGATGGTTTAATTGATGTTTACAACAAATATCATATGGGTGTAACAGCAGAAAATGTTGCCGATAAGTGGAATATAACGAGAGAAGAACAAGATAAATTTGCCATTAAATCACAAAATAAAGCCGCTGAAGCTATGAAACAAAATAAATTTAACGATGAAATAATATCAGGACTAATTGAGAAAGATGAACATCCCAGGTCAGATGTAACTATAGAAAATTTATCTTCATTAAAAACAATTTTTAAAGAAAATGGAACTGTAACAGCTGGAAATTCATCAGGAATAAACGATGGAGCTGCTGGCGTTATAATGATGAGAAGAGACGAAGCTGAAAAAAGAGATTTAGATGTTTTAGCCAAAATAGTTTCATGGGCTACATGCGGAGTGGATCCATCTCTAATGGGGTCAGGTCCAATACCATCCTCAAAAAAAGCTTTGAAAAAAGCAAGTTGGGAGGTGTCCGATATAGATCTTATTGAGTCAAATGAGGCTTTTGCAGCTCAAAGTCTTGCAGTAATTAAAGAGCTAAGACTACCTTATGAGAAAGTAAATGTAAATGGAGGAGCAATTGCATTAGGTCATCCAATAGGCGCATCAGGATGTAGGATTATAGTTACACTTATTCACGAAATGATAAGACGTAATGTTAAAAGAGGTTTAGGAACGTTATGTATTGGTGGGGGAATGGGCATAGCTATGTGTATCGAAAGAGACTAATTTTTAAAATGGGATAAATTTTCTTTTAATAAAGATAATTGTATCCAAACTTGACCATCTAAATTATTTTTTATTTTTTTTCTTAATAGTTTTTTTATTAATAATCTTATCATATCGACAATATTTCTTGAAAATTTGACTAAAAAAAGATCTAAATATGTTAAAAATGTAATATAATTATATTAAATGATTAAAAATATTAAGATCTTGCCAGATAAAATAAATATTCTATTTTCAAATAACAAAGAGGACAATTTTTTAAATATATGGTTAAGAGATCACGCAAGAGACGAGGACAGTTGGGATCACAGGAGCAATCAAAGAAAAATTTTTACGGCCAAACTTGACCCTAAACTTCACATAAAAAAAGCAATTTTAAAGGATAATGGTAAATCAGTTGATATATTATGGTCTGATTTAAAAAAACCAATTAATTATTCATCAAATTTTTTTTTGGAAAATTCAAATAAATCACAAAAAATAAACAATAATATTAAAATTTGGGATAAAAAAGATATTGGAGAAGAGATATATACAGATTTTCAAAATACAATCACTAACGACGGATTTAAAGAATTTTTAGAAAAATTATATAAATTTGGTTTTGTTGTAATTCAAAATTGCAAAACAGAAATGAGCTCAGTAGAAAAGATTGCAAATAAGATAGGCTATGTAAGAGAGTCTATTTTTGGAGGATTGTGGAGCTTTGAATCAAATAATGATATGGCGGATAGTGCCTATACACAAGACGAATTAAGACCACATACTGACTCAACATACAGTAATGACGCTCCAGGTTTACAATTGTTGCTATGTTGTCACTATGAAGCAACCGGAGGAGAATCCATTATGGTTGATGGATTTAAAATTGCAGAAAAAATTTATAAAGAAAACAGAGATCTTTATACATTGTTAAGTGAGATCGAGGTAACAGGACAATATATTGGCGATGGAGTTTTTCTAGAGGCAAAAAGACCAATCTTTAAACTCAATTCTAATAAAGAATTAGTTCAGGTTAGTTTTAATAATTATGATCGAGCAGCTTTTAGGATGGACGACGAAAAAACATTAAAATTTTATGATGCAATAAGAGAATTTGATTTAATAGCTAATAACAGGGAATATCAATGGAGACATATATTAAAACCAGGTGAATTATTAATTTTTAATAATTGGAGAATTTTACATGGAAGGGGATCTTTTAAAGGAGATCGAAAAATGTCAGGGTGTTATATAAACAAAGAAGATTTTGACAGCTCCTGTAGAATGAATAAAGTCATTTAAAATCATTAAATGTCAAAAACTACATCATTAATTTGCGCTTTAATTACAACATTTATATGGGGTACAGCATTTATTGCTCAGGACACTGGTATGGATAATATTGGACCTTTGTCTTTTAACGCTGCAAGGTTTTTTGTTGGTTTCATTACCATATTACCAATTGCACTAATATTTGAACAAAAAAAAATAATTTCTGGAATTCAATCAAACAAAAATCTTTTTTTTAAATATCTCTTTTTGATGAGTATCTCCCTTTTTTTAGGGACATATCTTCAACAAACTTCTTTACTCTACACTAATATAGCAAACGCTGCCTTTTTTACCGTTTTTTATGTACCATTAGTGCCTTTAATATTATTTATTTTATATAAAAAAAAAGTGCATTGGAGTATTTGGCCTTCAATTTTTTTATGTTTGATCGGCGTATACTTTCTAAGTAATTTCTCAAATGCTGAAATATTATTAGGCGATGGTCTTGTTATAATTTGCTCTTTTTTTTGGGCTTTGCATATTATTTTTGCAGGTAAATTTATGGAAAAATTTAATATACCATTAATTTTTGCTTCGCTGCAGGCAATATTGGTCGGAACTTATTCAATTTTTTTTGCATTTATTTTCGAAGAGGTAAATCTTTCTAAAATTATATTAGAACAATATTCGATTATTTATGCGGGAGTTTTTTCAGGAGGAATAGCGTTCACATTGCAAATGTATGCGCAAAAAAATATTGATGAGGCACCAGCTGCAATAATATATTCTTTAGAGGGCGTTTTTGCAGCAGTTGCAGGTTGGATAATATTAAATCAGATATTAGATTTAAATAATATTTTAGGATGTTTTCTTATTTTGTTCGCAGTTTTATTATCTCAGCTTGCACCATCTTTGAAGAGATCATCTGTAAGCAACTAAAAATAATAATATAGATAAAATGATTCTATAATAAACAAATAAATTTAGTGAAAATTTTTTTAAGTAAAATAGCAAAAATTTAATTGTTAAAAAAGAAAATATAAATGACAAGAAAATCGAGATAAATATAAATAAATTTAGTTCAAATGATTTTTCTGATAAGTTTTTAAAGCTCAATATACTTGCACCAGCTAAGGCTGGTATAGATAAATAGAAAGAAATTTTTAGTGAGTCAACTCTATTGAATTTAAAAAAACGACATGTCGTTATAACTATACCTGATCTGCTAACTCCTGGTATTAGTGCTAGTACCTGGCATAAACCTATAATAAATATATTTTTAATATTTAAATTATTATCTATGTTCTTATGTTCTAATTTTCTATCAGAATAATACATTAATATTCCGAATATAAGAGTGGTCCATGCTATCAATCTTAGATCTCTCAACAAGTAAATGATTTCAAAATTAAATAAAATAAAACCAATTATAGTTATTGGAATTGATCCAAAAAAAATTAGACTGAGTATTTTTTTATTCTCAAGAATATTTATTAAATCCCTCCAAAAATAAGTTAAAATCGCAATCAAAGATCCTAAATGTAGGCTTATATCAATTTCAATAGATTTGTAATCAAACTGAGTTAAGTTTGATATTAGGACCAAATGTGCTGATGAACTTACTGGGATGAATTCAGAAATTCCTTGGATTAAAGCAAGAATTACAACTTGAAAATAGTAAGAAATCATTTTGGTTTTTAACAGTTAAACTAATTAGATGATAATTAAAGCAATTACTTGAATGCATATTAGGTATGCAAATATTAAAAAAAACGCTATAAATACTAATTTTTTGAATATATAGGTAAAATATACTGTCCTTTTTAAACTT
>Ga0208390_1001035_pt1 | contig 10117 bp, 8 predicted proteins | sample Knorr_S7_td_Surf_FD_185594 | JGI IMG/M metagenome (GOLD analysis project Ga0208390, IMG submission 185594) | Marine microbial communities from Southern Atlantic Ocean transect - Knorr_S7_td_SurfaceA_ad_6m_LV_A (SPAdes) (version 2) | ecosystem: Environmental > Aquatic > Marine > Oceanic | place...
CAACTTTAGAATTTAGACGTACTTGCGTACTAACTAATTTGTTTGCTAATTGGTTAGGAACTGCTTGAATGCCATCCTTTAGCATAATCATTGAGCCAAAACTCATCGCTGCCCAAGTAAAGGAAGCAAAACTCATACGTTCTTCCAAATCTGGGTCTAGAGTAATTCCTGCAAATAAAGGGCGAAGAATATTCTGAACAAGATTATCTGAGAATCTCCTTTCTTTAAATCCATCCATAATATTTTTAGATTTAAAATCTAGAGGTAACTCGATATCTTTCCTGTTTGAGGCTAACCTCCATCTCAAAAGTCTAAGACCGTCACGTAAACCTGTGGCTCTCAATGTTGGAAAAAGCTTGAAAGGCATGCTTATTGCATCTGCAAGTAATTTTCTCTTCCCAGTGTCAGGATCAATACTTTCTGTGCATTTTTCCATTTCTTTATATTCGAGTTTACTGAAATCAATCCATCGATGTAATGCGGGATAAGCTGTATGTAATACATGAAAACCAATATCGATTATGTATGGGCCGAAACGTATCGAGGACATTCTACCTCCGATATCGCTCTCTGATTCAAAAATAACTACTTCATGTCCCGCTTTTTCAGCAGCTAAAGAAATAGCTAAGCCCGAAATTCCTGCTCCGACTACCCCAATTTTCATTTAAAAAAAATTAATGGACTTCGCTACCGTCTTCTATGTCTTTATCTGGTTCTAGTAAGCTAACTACTCCTTCTCCTTCTGCAGCGAGTAACATACCATTTGATTGCTCACCTCTAAATTTTGCAGGAGCTAAATTAACTAAAACAGCAATTTTTTTTCCTAATAAATCTTTGTGTTCGTAAATACCTCTTAGCCCAGTTACAATCCTCTTGACTGGCCCTCCAAAATTAACGTCGAGAAGCCACAGCTTATCTGCATTAGGATGTTCTTGAACCTTCTCAACTGTTCCAATTCGTATGTCTAACTTCTTAAAATCATCAAAAGTGACTTCAGGTTTGACATTAGCTAGCTCGTTTGTTTCTTCTGGTGGCATTTCTTTCTCCAATATTTCTTCCATATTTAATTTTGTAAACAAGGGAAGGGGTTGTTTTAATTCAAAACTGTCTTGAAAGTCAAGTGCTGAATTCCAACCTAAATCTTCAATTTTAGAGTCTTTACCCAAGAAATCCCACGCTTTCTGGGATGATTCTGGCAAAAACGGTGACATTAAAACAGATAAACTACTAGAAAAATTTAAGAATTGAACTAGAGTCGTTTCACAAGCTTCTCTATCTGCCTTAACTTGTTTCCATGGGGCTGCATCGTTTAACGCTATATTTCCTGCTTGGGACAATTCCATTATGGCCTGCAATGCTTTCTTAAATTTACAAGCTTCTAAAGCTTCAGATACTTTACCAAAAGCTATTTTTGTCTTTTCGTTTAATTCATTATTGACAGGATTTTTAGACGATAGTCCCTCTGGGAAATTTTTATTCGCAAATGACATTACTCTGTACATTAAATTACCATAATTGCCTATCAATTCAGTATTTATGCGAGTTACATAATCTTCCCATGTGAAATTAGCATCTTTTTGTTCAGGCATAATAGATGCTAAGTAAAATCGTAATAATTCAGGATCATATCTATCGAGGTAATCAGGAATCCAAATTGCGTGCCTCCTTGATTTAGAAAACTGGGAAGAATCTAATAATAAATATTCGTTAGCTGGAACATCGTATGGTAACTTATAACCACAGCCAGAAAGCATAGCTGGCCAAATTATGGTATGGAAAGGAATATTATCTTTAGCCATGAAATAGTAATGCTCTGAATCTTCATTTTCCCACCATTTTTTCCACTCATCTGGCTTCCCTTGGTTTTTTGCCCAATGTACTGAAGCTGAATAATAACCCATTACGGCTTCAAACCAAACGTACATCCTCTTATTTTCGTAACCTTCCCTTGGTATTTCGATCCCCCAATCTAGGTCTCTCGTAACTGCTCTATCGATTAATCCCTCTTTGAGCCAATTTCTGGTAAAATTAATAACTGAAGGACGCCAATGCCCTTTTCCTTCTGATAACCACTCTAACAATACATCTCTAAATTCAGATAATTTGAAAAATAAATGCTCAGTCTCTCTGAACTCAATCTTAGCATCTGGATTTAATTTAGAACGTGGATTAATTAGTTCTTTAGAATCTAAAGTTTTACCGCAATCATCACACTGATCGCCTCTTGCTGATTCATAGTTGCAATGAGGGCAAGTTCCTTCAACGTATCTGTCTGGTAAAAATTGATCTGCAATAGGATCGTAAGGCTCCTCTGAGATTCTGGGCTCGATGTAACCGTTATCATCTAACTTTTTTAGAATCGATAAAGCAACTTCAGCATGCTCTTCGGTATGAGTGTGGCTGAAAAGATCAAAAGAAATTCCCATTCGCTCAATTGAATCGCTGTTAAGCTTGTGATATTCCATTGCTACTTGTTCTGGAGTTTTACCTTCTTGTTGAGCTGTGACTGTGATTGGTGTACCATGCATATCGCTTCCACTAACCATCAAAACTTTGTTGCCTTTTAGACGATGGTATCTTGCAAATATGTCTGGTGGCAAATAACAACCAGCCATATGCCCCAAATGCAAGGGGCCGTTGGCATACGGCCATGCCACACATACTAAGACGTGCTTCACAATTATATGAATTTCATGCTGTTATAATAGATTATGCAAAAATAACTACTAACGTGATAAATCCATTCCAAATCGCATGAGCTATCATACTTGGATAAATACTTCCAGTTTTAACTCTTAACCAACCATATAGACATCCACCACCAAATGCTAAAGCCATAGCAATTGGTTCATGAGCTATTGAGAAAACAAATGAAGATATTACGATTGATACAATAGGACTGTAACGCTTCAACAGCATCGTTAAGATAAATCCTCTAAACAAAAATTCCTCAGCAAATGGAGTAAATACAGAAACCGTAAGGGCCAGAATTACAAGGGAAAATCCGGAAGATTCTTTGAACAAGTTGATTACTTCCTGCTGTTCTGCATCGGGGAATACTAGAAGTGTGAAAGCTGCATGAAGTGGCAATATAACGAAAATATCAAGTAAAAGAACCCAGCCGATTAATTTCCATGTGTTTGCATTATTTTCAAAAGATAATAATCCCTTAATTTCTTCCTTAGGAAGTATATTTTGAAGAACTACTAGAACTAAGACGCCAGCGGAAATTGTGAATAGAGGAAGAAATACTTCTTCGCTGTTAACAACTGTTGCCGTAACCATTAGGAGCAAAAAAAGGCCAACAAACATAGAGATAATAGAGGACCAAACATAAAGTGTTGATTTCTTTTCAATGTCTATTTCACTAACTTCTACTTTAGAATCTAATTTAGATTCACGCCAACATTTACTACTGCAGTATACTTGATATTCTATGTCAGATAGAATCGGTTTTGAACAATTTTTACAGTACTCCATACTATTCTATTGCAATAAAAAATCTATTAATTTTCCCATTGCTTTGCCTCGGTGACTGATACTGTTTTTCTCTTCAGGTTCTAATTCTGCAAATGTTTTGTCAAATCCTTCTGGAATAAAGATAGGATCATATCCAAACCCTCCATCTCCTCTCAACTCACTAATCAGAGTTCCACTGCACTCTCCTACAAACTTTTGCTTTTCACCTGATTCTGTAAGTAAACCTAGTACACATCTGAAAGTGCATACTCTGTTGTCAACGCCTTCCATTTGTCTAAGAACTCCTGCAAGCCCGATTGTATCATAAACATATCTAGTATAAACTCCTGGAAATCCATCAAAATTATCAATGAAAACTCCTGAATCATCAATCACAAACGGAGGTTCTATTTTTTCCCCGAGCCAAGAAAGTCCAAAATCTACAACATCTTCCAAACTTGGTGCTTGAATCTCAGGATAGTCAATATTATTTTGAACAGGAAGATATTTTGAATCTCCAAAGATTTCTTTAAACTCTTTTATTTTTCCGTTGTTTGAAGTAATAATCTGAAGTTCAGGCATTTTATCGCTAAAACTGATTAGCCACTTGCTATAATTAATTATTCAACGTAATTACCTTATATGCCTTCTTAGTCGCAACGTACTAGCGGGGGTCGCATAGTCTGGCCATTGCGTTGGATTGCTAATCCAATGGGATTTATCCCACGGGGGTTCAAATCCCCCTCCCCGCGCCATCGTATCCTCTGACGAGAACTTTTCAGCTGACTTTAGTTTAACTTAAGTTTTTCTTTCAAAATATAACTCATTGATTACACTAGGATTACGAATGACTATCCAACCACAGTATATCAGATAACCAGCTAATGGTAAGTACAGTCCTACTACGATTGGGTGAAGGCCTATTGTAAATAGTGGAATAGAGTAACCAACAAGAGGAACCATAAGCCAAGGAACTTGGCCTCGATTCATCACGAATATCATGATGGAATATCCTACTCCAATTCCTAATATTAAAAAAAACCCATTAATCGCAGTTATGTACATGAAACTCGATTAAACTAACCTATAAAGCTATTAGGTAGCTATAATTTCATAAATTCTATTTCTAAAACTTCTTTGCCAACTAAAGTCTTTGATTTGTGATAAGTGTCTTCCCTAAAATCAAATGGATGAGTTAGATAATTCAAATTTTTATCATAAGTCTTGTGCAGGAAATTTTCCCAAAGGTAGCCATGTGTTCCTCCTGCTGAAAGGAAGTCTCCTCCTGAAACTCGTTTAATCTGCGTGATTACTTTAGTTATATTTGTTGAAAATGAAAGTGTGCCTGTTTCCATGACTACAAAAGAGTCATCACCGAATTGTGTCCAAGCCTCCATGTCATTAATGTCCATTCTAATGCATCTTTCACAACCGTTAAGATCTATAGTGACATCTCCGTGACCGCAATTAGGAAACCAATCCGAAATGAACTGAAAATATGTACCTCTACATGGGTCTCCTATAACCATTAATTTTTTTCCTTTATCCTTTGCTATCTTAACTGCATCATCATAAAATCTTTTAGTCATGTAGTGTCTTCTAATCACTAATCAGATAACTAGAGGACTGCAAATAAATGTGACCTATGTAAAGTATAATATACTAACAGTTCTATAATGAAATATGTTTGAAGTAATCAAAGTAGCTGTCGGAGCAGCTATCGCACTCTCCTTATGTTTTCCTTGCAGTATATTTTAAATTACTAATTAAAGACTGCAAAAAATTGTATAGTAATCATTAACAATAATATAATATATTCCCAATTCAATCTAAAAATATGTTAGAGTCAGTTAAACTAGCTGTAGTGATGGCTATCGCGCTTTCTTTTTGCTCGCCTTGCTCATCTGGTTATATTGAAGAAACAATTGATTATGAAACAACTAATTCTGAAAGAACATATCCAAACGATTGGACACACAGACCATTTGGAGAACTTTTCACAAGTTTAAGTTGTGTTTATTGTATGAGTTATGCTGACCCTGCCATGGAAGAAGTGATTCACGACGGCGAAATGGATGAATCTAATCCATTCAACGTTGTAGTCTTTCACCAGACAAATGGAGGAGCTGGTGACGATCCGTTCCACACCCAAGATTCAAGATCTAGAATGAGGGATCACTATGGCCAAACAGGTACACCAAATGCGCAGTTTGACGGTAACTATCGCTATGTTGGTGGTGGTGGAGAATCTAATTATCAAGATTATACTACTGCATTGTCCGAATCCGGACAGAGAGAAGGTGAAGGAAATGATGAACCTTTCAAAATTGTGGACTTAGACATTTACAGCGAATTTATTGGGTCTGAATCAGAGGGTGAAGCTGGACAATTCAAATTAAGTGTTGATGTAACCTACTTCGGGCAGACTGGAGGAGATGATGGAGTACCTACTGAACCTGACGACATACTAGGAGAAAGCCCTGACTTGAATGGGGAATTGATTGTTTTTATGGTTGAAGATGGAGTGCCTGCGTACTCTTCACAACTTGATGCAATTTGGAACAACAGAATGGTCTTCAGAGAATACGGAATTGAAAGTGAAGTATTCACTTTAGCGCAGGATGAATCTGCTACATTTAGTGCTGTTTGGAAAGTTCCAACAACGCAAATTGACGGGGACGGTGTTGAGGGAGATATTAAAATACCAATTAATCCAGGAAGAATAATTCCAATTGCGGTCGTGTTTGACACCGATGATACTGATTCCGGAAACGACCAGGATTCAAATGGAGATGACACTTACCCTACTCCCAGATCAATTCAATCTGCTACACCTCAATCTACTAAGTATGATAACCCAGAAAGGGACGTTCCTGAAATAACCAAAAAAACAGAAATATACCTCGATGAAGGTGCTGAGATTCAAGCAAACTTCGATGCCGATGAAGGAATAGGGGCTGCGTTCGTAGTATACAACTACGAGTCAAGTAATTTCACAGGAGAGTGGATGACTGATGAAATGAAAATCGAAGGTGAGGAAGTTTGTGATGAAAATGGAGTTTGTTATGCATACTCAGGAGCTACTGGAACTTCATTGATTCCTTATTCGGGCGATAGTGAAATTTACTACCAAGTCATTTTCTCAGATGGAAATAAAACATCAAGTAGAACAGATGTACTAGTATTTGTTGGGGCTGACGGCGGTACTCCTCCCTCTGAAGGTGGTGACCTACCTATCATGATGATTGGAATTGGTACGTTAGTTTTGGCTGCACTGTCTGGATTTGTTTACTGGGCTCGAAAGCCGGCATCTGGATAAACAAAACTGTAAAATATATCCCCTCTATTTTCGCCTAAGGTGTGAATGTGAGTCTTAAACGAAATTTAATCTCTGTATTAGTTTGCTTTTTATTCGTTATTTCATCGATTCCTGTATCAAGTGAAAGTAGTAATCCCGAACCTGATGACTACCCTAATGGGTGGACTCATAGACCAATAATGGAACAATTTACTAGTTTAGGATGCTCCCCCTGTATGGGCATAGATCCTGATGTCGCAAAGCTTTGGAAAGAGTTTAGAGAAGACCCTTCTGAGCCTGTTACTTTCATTTCGTTTCATCAGACTAATGGAGGTAGTTCTGACGATGAATTCGTTAGTCAAGAATCAAAAGATAGGTATAATTATTATTCAGTTCAAGGCACTCCAGATGCTCAATTCGATGGAGGATATATTGAAGAATTAGGTGGAGGGGATGGAACTTATGATACTTACAGAGATCATTACTTTGAGAGCGGAGAAAGGGACGTTAAACCTACAGAATTAAGAGTCTGGCAGGAATTTCGTGAAAATCACTTCATTTTTACAATTAATTTAACATACCTCGGAGAAGGCGGATTTAATCTTCCAACAGACCCGGACATACTAGATTCTAGCGTTTACTTGTTCGTAGTTGAAGACGACATTATGGCATGGAGTTCTGTTGAAGGAGGAGAAGTTATGACACATAATGTATTCAGGGAAACTGCTCTTCACAACGAACAGGTAGAACTACAACCTGGTGAAACTTGGAGTTCCGAAATTGAATGGACTATTCCGGAGACGATAATGTACCCTAGCGGGCATGAAGACCGAGACGGTAATCCACAAGAAGGGGAACATCCAATACCTACTCCAATAAACCCTGCAAAAGTATCTGTAGTTGCAGTTGTTTATGATAATGACGATACCTCAAGAACAACTACTGCTGGAAAGACAGGGAATAGTGCAGATACCCCAAGAGCTGCTAATTCGGCAACTCCTAAATCAACAGCATATGATGAGCAAAACGAACCTCCTAAGGTTGTAACTTACGAAGAGAACCTAGTAGGCAACACTGCTGAAGTTAATGCAATGCTAGAAGATGAAGATGGTATTCGGTCTGCTTATGTCATTTACAATTTCCATAATGGCTCATACGATGATGAAGCATGGGGTGTAATGCCTATGACTATAGATGAAAATAACAAGGCTACAGCTTCTATTCAGTTTAGTAGCGGAGATCCCGTGTGGTATCGTATTTTACTAGTTGATGGAAAGAATGGATTTGCAGCCAGTGAGGCAAAGCAGTTTGAAGGAACAGGAAGAAGTAATGATACTGAAGGAGCTCCAGGTTTCGGTATTTTTACTGTGACTGTAGCTTTATTAATTGGATTAAGTCGAAGAAAATACTAAGGTGAAATCGAGTGGCAACAGAGAAACAGGAAACAAATTGGGATGTTTTAGTAGATAGAACTAAAACTACAGTTTCTGAAAATAAAGTTTTATTTTCAATTGGAACTGTAAGTATTCTAATTTTAGCTGTTATTCTTTATGGTATGGTTGGCGGTGATAATAATGCTCCCGATTTTACATTGAAAGATACTAATGGTACAACGTTCTCTCTCTCTGATTACGAAGGTGAACAGGTAGTTATTCTTGATTTTATGTTTTCAACTTGCGAGCCTTGCGAAAAATTCGTTAAAGAAGCACTAGAACCTTATTCTGAAAAAATGGATAGTGATGATGTAGCTATACTTTCTGTAAGCGTATTTGCAAATGACGATGAAAACGAGCTTAGGGATTATGCTGAAAACTATGGCTGGAGGCACGCACTAGGTGACAGTGAAGGAGATATTGAAATTGCATATGATGTAATTGGAACTCCTAAGATTTTTATTATTGATAAAAACGGTGAGATAACCTATTCCCACATTGGCCCAATTTCTGAAAGTGAATTAACTGCAGAAGTAGACAAAGCGCTAACTGGTCAAGGAGGGGTTGTAAATCTGAAACAATCCTCAATCTATCTGTTTGCCGTGGGTGCAGGTGTAATGGTCTTCTTTTCACCTTGTTCTTTTCCAATGTTGCCGGGATACATGTCTTTCTACTTGACAAACAAAAAACAACGTATTGGTAAATTTGATGAAACTGCCGCAAGAGAAACATTACCTGACGGTTTAGCTGCAGCAGCAGGCCTGACTGGAGTTTTACTCTTAATTGGTATTTTGTTAGTGCCTTTTGTTAGTATAATTGGAGGATATCTTGGATATCTAGAATTATTAGTTGGAATAATGGTTGCAGCACTAGGATTTTCAATGTTAATGGAATATGACTTTGAGAAAATTGTTCGACCATTCCGCCAATTCTTAAATGATTATATTTTTCATACCCAATTTGCAGCTTCTGTTGCAGGTGCCGTTGAGGGCGGAATTCAATCTGCAGGTAAAAGATTCAATAATCCAGCAATGGAAACCTTTAGTTTTGCAAGTGAAGAAGCTGGAACGAAAACTGGATTGTTTTGGTATGGTGTAGCTTATGGTTCAGCAGCTGCAGGATGTGTTGCGCCAGTTATAATTGGACTGCTGACTGCAAGTATAACTAAAGGAATCATTACTGGACTATTAGTCTTCCTAATTTTCTCTATTACTGCAGGTTCACTAATGGTAGCATTTACTATGATGGTTGCAGCCTCTGAAACTACTATTGTTGACAAACTGAAAGCTTCTACCCGCCAGATTGAAATGGCTGGTGGAGTCATAATGATAATTGTTGGAATTTACTTGGTCTATTACTATCTTTCAACGAACGTACTCTAGATATTTATCTGAAAGTGGAGGTTCAGGAACTAATTCTTTGCTGATAGCTTTTGTTCCAACTGAAATTAAAGTAATCTCTTGATACCTCTCTGCATTTGTATACAAATCTTCGAAGTGAATTGGTCTGTGTGCTTTTGATTGATCCTCATCAATTGGATTATTAACTGTGAGAATTCCATTATCCTCTCCTGTTATGACAATCCAATGTGGAATATCTTCATCCTCTTCTTCAAATATAATCGTGGAAACAAGCGCCATCATTACTCGATCTGCATTAAGTGCGTCTCTAATGTCCTTTAGTTCAGGTTTTCGTATTTCTTGTGTTGTACCATTTAGTGCACATACTCTTTTTTGCATGTCGTGGAAAAATTCTAGGTAATGCTCACTTCCACCATTGCTTTTGATATAAGTTTTAGCTCTTTCTATTAAGCCGAGACCTGGATTATCTGTGATGATATGAGGATAGAGACCTCTGACTGATAATGGTGCACAGACGCCATATCTACCAGCCCCTTTCATCTCAACTGCGTTAGTTTCTCTCCACA
>Ga0208390_1001036_pt1 | contig 10106 bp, 7 predicted proteins | sample Knorr_S7_td_Surf_FD_185594 | JGI IMG/M metagenome (GOLD analysis project Ga0208390, IMG submission 185594) | Marine microbial communities from Southern Atlantic Ocean transect - Knorr_S7_td_SurfaceA_ad_6m_LV_A (SPAdes) (version 2) | ecosystem: Environmental > Aquatic > Marine > Oceanic | place...
TATTGAGGACAAGCATCTAAAAACTTTTGGTTTAATGAATGGTGAAATATATCACAACAGGCTTAAGGATTGGTTCTTGAATTTTGATATTATTTCAGATAATTTACTTGCAATTAATACAACAGTTAACACAAACCCAATTTATTATGGAAAAGGAATGTTCAATGGATCAGCTAAATTTTATGGTCCTGGTAAAGATCTAGACATAACAATAAAAGGTGAAACTAATCCAGGAACAAAAATTACTGTTCCAATAAAATATCAAGAAGGACTAGCTGATTTAACATTTTTGAGGTTTAATAATTCCAGTTCAAATGATCAATTGATAAATCAAGGCCTTGAATTATCAATGGAAATGCTTTTAAATAAAAATGCTCTAATTGATATAATATTTGATGAAAGAACTGGTTCAAAAATTACAGGATCAGGAAATGGCACTATCAAAATTTCATCTGACTATTCCGGCTTGTTTAACCTTTCAGGAGATTTCATCACTGATCAAGGAGAATATTATTTTAAAAATTTTGGGTTTGTAGAAAGAGTATTTGAAATTAACAAAGGGGCTAATATTACCTGGGATGGGGATCCATATAAGGGTATTTTAAATGCAGTTGCTGAATATGAAGTGCCTGGAGGAGCTAACCCCGCAACTTTAATTCAAAATACTGCATTCAACAGAAAAATTCCAACAACTGTCAAAATATCATTACAAGGAGAGTTATCCAGTCTTTCAACTCCAACTTTTGATTTATTATTTCCTGAAACTAAGGGTGCAATTAAATCTGAACTTGATTATTATTTAAATGATTATGAAAAAAAACAAAGTCAAGCTATTTCACTTATAACACAAGGTACATTTATTGATGATTACACCTCCTCTTTAATTTCCTCACAAGCAATCACAAATAATTTATTTCAAAGAGCGTCAGGTATTATAGATGAAATTTTTACTAATCCTGATGATAAGATGAATATTGGAATTAATTATTCCCAGGGAGATAAGTTTGCTGCATCTAGTTTATTAAACAGAGATAGATTAGGCTTGACATTAAAAAGCGAAATAAGCGATAGAATTCTAATCAACGGTAAAATTGGAGTTCCTGTGAGTGGAACTGATGAAAATGTAATTCTTGGGAATGTTCAGATTGATTTTCTTTTGAATGAATCAGGATCCTTAAAGGCAAGAATATTTAATAAGGAAAATGAATTTCAGTTTTTTGGTGATGAAATAGGTTTTACACAGGGAATTGGTATCCAGTATGATGTTGAATTTGACAATTTTAAAGAGCTTTTAAAAAAGATTAAAAAAAATAATAAAAAGAATTAATATATTTAAAAACATTTTAACAACAACTTATTTTTATGGATTCTACTATTTCTAAAAAGACTTTATTCAATGCATCATGTATAGCTTTAATTGTAACTGCAATGACATTTGCAATTAGAGCTGGTATTTTAGTTGAACTGGGAAACGATTTTAATTTAAACAATACTCAATTAGGTTGGATCAACTCTATGGCCTTTTGGGGTTTTCCAGTTGCTACAATTTTTGGAGGATTATTATATAATTATTTTGGTCCAAAAAAATTACTTGTATTTGCTTTTGTTGCTCATTTGTTTGGCTTAATTCTAACAATTTATGCATCAGGTTTTACACTTTTATTATTATCGTCCTTTTTAATTGGTTTTGCTAATGGTTCAGTTGAAGCTGCTTGTAATCCATTAATTGCAGATATGTATACTAGTAATAGAACAACAATGCTAAACAAGTTTCATGTTTGGTTTCCCGGAGGAATTGTAATAGGTGCCTTAGCAACTAATTTCATGAATACATTAGGCCTAGGTTGGCAATTGAAGATTGCAATTATGATTATTCCAACTTTAATTTATGGATTTATGTTTTTTAAAGCAATTTTTCCAAAATCTGAAAATATTGATACTGATACATCTAACAATATAAAATCTTTATTTTCATTATTATTCATTTTTATTGCAGTATGTATGACTCTAACCGCTACAACAGAACTTGGAACTCAACAATGGTTACAACCATTGCTTGAAAAGTCTGGAGCGAATCCGATGCTGATATTAGCAATGACAACTGGAATTATGGCTGTCGGAAGGTATTTTGCTGGTCCGATAGTACACAAACTAAATCCAATTGGAGTTTTATTTATGTCTGCTATTGTTTCAACAGTTGCAATTTATTTTATGTCAATAGCTGATGGAACTGCCCTTTATGGTGCAGCAATATTATTTGCATTTGGAGTATGTTATTTTTGGCCCACTATGATTGGATTTGTTGCAGAATATATACCTAAGACTGGTGCATTAGGAATGTCGTTAGTTGGCGGTATGGGTATGTTCGCCACTGGTATTTGGAACCCTATAATTGGGTCTTGGATAGATACAAATACAAAAAATGCTCTTGAGTCTGGATTATCTCAAGATTTAGCTGAAGTAGTTGCTGGAAAAGCTACTCTAGCAAACATGACATATTTTCCATTGTTATTGATTGTGTTTTTTGGAATCTTATTTATAAACAGAAAAAAATTAGAAAAATTAAGAATAAATGGATAATAAACTGAGGTTAGGTATTTTGGGTGGAGGTGGAGATTCACTAATTGGTGTCTTACACAGGGTAGCATCTTCGATGCATGATAAATACCGATTAATTGGAGGTGTATTTAACCCTGAACATTCAATAAGTTTAGATTTTGGCAAACAACTCGGCTTAGATGCTAGCAGGGTATATAAAGATCTAGATTCTATGATTGAATCTGAGAAAAAGATAGATATTAATGACAGGATACAAGTTGTTTCTGTCTTAACACCAAACTATTTACATTATCCAATGGCAAAAGCATTATTGGAAAATGATTTTCATGTAATTTGTGAAAAACCACTCACAACCACATATAATGAAGCAATTGAATTAAGTAAAATTAAACAGTCAAAAAAATTGGTTTTTGCTGTTACTTATACATATACTGGATATCCAATGGTCAGGCAAATGACCGATATGATTAAAAATGGTGTTATTGGAAAAGTCCATAAGTTTGATGCTCAATACCTGCAAGGTTGGTTAAATCCTGTTGTTCATGAAAAGGAAAAAAGAATGTCAACATGGAGATTAAATCCAAAAGTTAGTGGTATTAGTTGTTGCGTTGGAGATATCGGTACACATGCATTTAATATGGTTGAATTAGTAACTGGTATGAAAGTAAAAAAGTTATTAGCAGATTTAAATACATTATATTCTGATAATCCAATGGATGTGGATGCAAATATTTTAGCTCGACTTTCAAATGGTGCAAATGGTACAATCAGATCTAGTCAGATAGCAACAGGTGAGGAAAATAATCTGAGGATAAGTGTCTACGGTGACAAAGGTGGTTTAAAATGGGAACAAGAAAATCCTAATTATTTGTATCATTTAACTGACGATCAACCGCTAAGAGTTTTAAAATCTGCACATCAATATAATTCAGAGATATCTAACCTTTCAATAAAAATTCCACCAGGTCATCCTGAGGGAATATTTGATTCAATGGGTAATATTTATCATGGAGTTTCAAAGGCTATTAATGGCCAATCTTTTTATAATGAAGAATTTCCTGGCATTGAAGATGGAGTTAGAGGAATGGACTTTATCGAAAAAGCAGTTCATTCTAGTAAATCTGGAAATATTTGGGTTAATTTAGATTAAATAGTTACTCCTTTTTCTAAAAATTCCATTAATTTTACTTAACAATATAAGTTTTGAAAAATATTGGTGTGTTAACATCTGGAGGCGATTCGCCTGGAATGAATTCTGCTATTAGAGCGGTAGCTAGGACTTGTGCACATTATAATTTAAAATGTACTGGTATAATTCGTGGATACCAAGGCCTTATTGAAAACGATACTAAAGTTCTTTATACTAGATCAGTTCGTGGAATTATAAATAGAGGAGGAACTTTCTTGTATTCTGCTAGATCTGATGAGTTTAAAACAAAACAAGGTAGAAAATCAGCATATGATAATTTGATAAAAAATAATATTGATGGTTTAGTAGTTATTGGAGGAGATGGTTCATTTACTGGTGGTCTTAAATTAATTCAGGAGTATGATTTCCCAGTTATCGGTATTCCTGGAACAATTGATAATGACTTATTTGGAACATCTCATACTCTTGGATATGATACTGCATTAAATACAGCAACAGAAGCAATAGACAAAATAAGAGATACTGCCATTTCTCATCACAGGTTATTCTTAGTTGAAGTAATGGGCAGAGATGCTGGATTTATTGCTCTAAATACAGGGCTTGCAATTGGTGCTCAAGAAATTTTAATTCCTGAGGTTAATATGAGTTTAGATAATTTAATTGATTCCTTAAAAAGAAGTAAAAGTGCTGGTAAAACCTCAACAATAATTGTTGTTGCAGAGGGCGATAAAACTGGTAATAATGTCTTTCAGCTTGCCGATACAATTGAGACAAAACTTCCAAAATATGAAGTCAGAGTTTCAGTTTTAGGTCATATGCAGCGTGGTGGTAGCCCTTCTTGTTTCGACAGAGTACTTGGAACACAAATGGGAATTACATCTGTAGAATCACTTGTAAATAATGAAAAAGGATTAATGATTGGAATTAGCAACGGGAAAATTACAAAAACAGATCTTTCAAAGGCAATTAAAGGAAAAACAAAAATTAATAAGGAGTTGCTTAGAATGTCAAGAATAATGAATACATAAAATAAATTATATGAGTAAAATTAAAATTGGAATTAATGGATTCGGTAGAATTGGTAGAATGGTTTTGAGAGCTTCTCTAGAGAGGGATGATGTTGATGTTGTTGCTATTAATGATCTTCTTAATATTGATCATCTTGCTTATCTTCTAAAGTACGATTCAGTTCATGGAAAATGTAGAGCAGATATTTCTGTAAATAATAATAATCTAATTATTAATGGTAATGAAGTTTTTGTTTCGGCTGAGAGAGACCCTAAAAATATAAGTTGGGATTCTAAAAATGTTGATGTTGTTGCTGAATGTACTGGAATTTTTACCACCCTTGAAACAGCTCAATATCATATCGACGGAGGAGCACCAAAAGTTGTCATTTCTGCTCCATCTAAGGATGCACCAATGTATGTAATGGGTGTTAATCATAATGATTTAAATAAAAATGATTCTATTATATCAAATGCGAGTTGTACAACAAATTGTTTAGCTCCATTAACCAAAGTTTTAAACGATAGCTTTGGTATTGAAGAGGCATTGATGACTACTGTTCATGCAGTAACTGCTACACAATTCACAGTTGATGGTCCTTCAAAGAAAGATTACAGAGGAGGTAGAAGTTCTCTTTTAAACATAATTCCAGCTTCAACAGGAGCAGCAAAAGCCGTAACTAAAGTTATCCCATCATTGGAGGGAAAAATTACTGGAATGGCTTTTAGAGTTCCAACAGCGAACGTGTCTGTTGTTGATCTCACTGTAAAACTAAGTAAAGAAACTAGTTATGAAGAAGTAATGAAAACTATAAAAAAAGCTTCTGAAAGTGAACTACATAATATTTTAGGATATACTGAAGAGCCAGTAGTTTCTCAAGATTTCATTGGAGATAGTAGAACATCTATTGTGGATGCTAAAGCCGGTATACAATTAAATTCAATGTTTTATAAAATAATATCCTGGTATGATAACGAGGCTGGATATTCGAATAAATTGTTAGACCTAGCTAAACATTTTTCCAGTTAACAATTCATGAAGCTAATTGTAGATAGCGGTTCAACAAAAACTGATTGGATTTCATTAAGTAAAGATGGAAAATTAATATTTGAAACTCATACCCTAGGTCTCAACCCCCAGGTGCTAGATGAGCATATAATTGAAGAACGAATAATTAATAATTATGAACTTTATCAAAATAGAAAAAAGATAACTCATCTGTTTTTTTATGGAGCTGGTTGTGGAACTGAACCACCAAAAGAATTAATTAAAAAGGTCTTTGAGTCTATATTTATTAACGCGTCGATTAATGTTAGAGAAGATACATATGCAGCTGTATTCTCAGCTGCTAAAAAAGGGGAAAAATCCATTGTTTCTATTATTGGTACAGGTTCTAATTGTACATATTTTGATGGAGAGAATATTCATCAAAAAGTCACATCATTAGGATATGTTTTAATGGATGATGCAAGCGGAAATTATTTCGGCAGACAAATGATTAGAGATTATTTTTTTGAAAAAATGCCAGATGATATTTCTCAAGAGTTTTCAAAGTCTTTTGAGCTTAACCCAAATATTATTAAAGATAAATTATACAAAAAGCCTAACCCAAACACTTATTTAGCAAAGTTTGCAAAATTTATTGTTGAAAATAAAGAAAATAAATATTGTTCTGATCTAATAAAAAAAGGGTTTAACTTATTTATTACAAACCAGATAGAGCAATTTGAAGATTGTAAACAAATACCTCTTCATTTTATTGGTTCTATATCCTTTTATCTTAAAGACGAACTAAATGATTGTTTAATTAAAAGAGGAATGAAACTTGGTAACGTATTAAAAAAACCAATTGATGGTCTGGTTAATTATCATTTAAAATACAATTCTAACTAGCAATCATATCAATTTCTACTTTTGCATTTTTTGGTAGTCTGCTAACTTCAACTGTAACTCTTGCTGGAACATTTTTTCCATCAAAAAAACTACCATAAATTTCATTAACTTCTTCGAAGTTGTCCATATCAGTTAAGTAAATTGTAGATTTTATAACATTATTAAAGTCAAAACCAACTTCCATCAATATTGTTTTAAGATTATTCATGACTTGATTTGTTTCATCCTTTAATGATTTATTAATCATTTTACCACTTTTCGGATCTAAAGCTACTTGCCCTGAAATATATAATGTATTATTAGAAAATATAGCTTGATTATATGGCCCAACCGGATCAGGAGCTTTATTTGTGTAAATTACTTTTTTCATAAAATTTAAATTTATAGTCTTTTATCAGGCTCTTTTCTTTTTTCGTATTTTAAATCACTCAAAAATCCACTTTTAATTCCAATAAAAAAATACCAAGATTCTCTTATACTAAATGGAACCCAGCTAAAATTCATTTTCCAACTATCAAGATCTCTCTCAAATCTGAGCTGAGTATATGTAAACCCCTTGTTTTTAAAATCAAAACCAGATGAACCTCCAACCTTCCATTTTTTTGAGAGCATTAGATTTCCAGAAAACATTAATGAATTATTACTTATACTTTTTTCTCTTTTGTTATTTAAGTAAGTTAATGAATGCGCGAGTCTTAAATCCCATCCAATTTTATTAATATATTCTTTTAGATTTTCTGTTGAATCATCATTGTTTTCTGTATCATCAAATGTGCTTTTGGTTAAATCCTGGCTTTGACCAAATAGATCATCAGTTCGCCCACCACCAGATAAATTTTCACTATTTTCATTTTTAGAATCTGAATTAAAACTTTTACTGTCAATTGCATAAGTCAAATTTATATTGGCACTAGTCATTCTAAAAAGTCCACCACCATTACTTATATTTAATTTATTAATTCTGTAACCATTTTCATCAATTGAGTATGGATCAAATGTGGCCCCAATATTTAAATTTAGTTTATTATCAAAAATATTTGTTCCAGCAGTCATCCTAATAGGATTTAATTTTAAAGAATCAGCAGCAATATTATAACTAGTTGAAAAATTTAAGTTATTTAAAATATTAATTTTTTTAGGCTCTACAACAGTGCTGTCTTTTTCTCTAATTTTGGCTTCAAGGTTATTGCTTACGTTTATACCTATGTTACTAGAGTAAGCTTTTGAGGGTCTTCCAAAAAAAGAATCTTCAAATCTTGTATATTCAGCTGTGTTACCATCAGCATCAATTATATAAGTGTCATAGTATTTTTTAAAACTAGGTCTTGTACTATAGCTTATGGATGGTCTGACAACATGTCTTATGGATTCAATTTTCTTCCCTTCCTTAAAATTAAATAACCCATAGATTGTTGTGCCTACACTAAATCCAAAGTCATATTGATTAAATCTATCAAATCCTTTAATAGTTTCTTCAACAGACATATTATTATTTAGATCATTGAAATCATTTTTAAAAACAGTTGAGCCAGTCCAAACTTCTTCAAAATTTCCATTCATACTCACACTAAAATGTTTAAAAACCTTAAAGTTCGTACTAATTGGTATCGAATGTTTCATCCCGTATTTTGCATCATCAAACATACCTTTTTTAAGAAAAAGAGAATCAACAGTATTAATTCTATTTTCTCCCCTCACTGTGTATTGGAAATTAATGTTTTTTAAAATTCCTTTTTTTTGTGCATTCTTTTTTACAAATGGATATATTCTTTCCATATTACCTTGAAAAGTTGGTAAAACCAAATTTACACTTTTCGTTCTTGTATTTTGAGAATGTGAAGCTGTAAGTGATACATTAACTGAGGGATAACCCCTAAAAGTTTTAGAAAATGAAATGGATGAATTTAATGTATTATTTAGAAAATTTGGAGTATTTATTTGATTTAAAGATTGTCGAAAATAATTACTACTACCTAAATTAACAGAAGCAGAAAATCTATTGTTTGGATTAGCTTTAGAATCTTGTGAGTGAGACCATCTAATATTGTATATATCGGACTTACTATAACCAGGCAAACCTCTTTCTCCATCTATTAAATTTTCAAATCTAAAACTTAGTTTTCCTGAAAATGCATATCTTTTTCTATAGTTTGATTCAATTCTCATTCCATAGCTTCCATTTGTATAATAATCGCCAAGTAGTGTTAAATCAAAAAAATCGCTTGGTGCAAAATAATATCCTCCGTTTTGTAAAAAGTATCCTCTGTTATTGTTTTGTCCGATTGTAGGAAATAAAAATCCAGAATTTCTATCTTCATTAAGAGGGAAATACGCAAATGGTAAAAATACCGGTGTTGGTACATCATAAATATATAAATTACTTGGTCCAGCAATAATTTTATTTTTTGGAATAAATTTTCCAGATCTAACTCTAATATAATACTCAGGATCATCAATATTTTTCGATGTAGTTACTTTAGCTTCTTTTATAAAATATATCGAGTCATTCTCTTTTTTAGTAGCTTGAGAGAAGACATTCATATCACTTTGTTCTGACCTTGAGTTCCATATTAATGCTTTTTTTGTATCAAAATTATATCTCAAAGAATCAGGATTTACTTCATCTGATCCTTGTATAAATACAGGGTTCTGGCTTGGCTTACCTATTGAATCAAAAATTCTTCCGGCAGAAACCACATTGTTGTCCCAATCAAATTCAATAATACCAGCTCTTAATTGTATGTTCATATAATTAAGTTCAGCTTTATCATAAAGAAGTATTGTTTTTTCTTTATTATTAATCTTTATAAAACCTTTAGCCTTTCTTTTTACTTTATCAAGCAAGAATTGATTTTCGTTTAAACTATCTATTTGAATACTGTCAATTTCTTTTTCTTGTGAAAAAATAAATGATGAAAATAAAACAAAGACCAATAAAAATAATGATCTGATAAAAAATCTAATATGATTTGTTTTTAAATGCAAATTGAACATTAATTTTCCAAAATTAATGATAATTTTATAAGGGATGTATATCGCTAATAACTATAACAGAATTCTAACATTTATATTATTATTTTTGTTCTTTTCTTTAAACTCTCAACAAAATAAATATACAATAGTGATTGATCCTGGTCATGGAGGAAAAGATCCCGGAAATACTGGAAATGGATACCTTGAAAAAAATATTGCTCTTAAAATTGCTTTAGGGTTAGGTGAAATTCTTGAAAAAAATGATAATTATAATATTATTTATACAAGAAAAGATGATAGATTTATTGATTTATTTAGAAGAGCTCAAATTGCTAATGATTCAAACGCTGATTTGTTCATTTCAATTCATTGTGATGCACATAGTTCTAATGCTTATGGTGCTGGAACATTTGTTCTAGGTCTTCATGCTAATGATAGAAATTTTCAAATTGCAAAAAAAGAGAATTCTGTTATTTTCCTCGAAGATAATTATGAACAAAAATATGATGGTTTTGATCCTGAT
>Ga0208390_1001038_pt1 | contig 10097 bp, 8 predicted proteins | sample Knorr_S7_td_Surf_FD_185594 | JGI IMG/M metagenome (GOLD analysis project Ga0208390, IMG submission 185594) | Marine microbial communities from Southern Atlantic Ocean transect - Knorr_S7_td_SurfaceA_ad_6m_LV_A (SPAdes) (version 2) | ecosystem: Environmental > Aquatic > Marine > Oceanic | place...
GTTTATCCTTTGGTTGATGACAGTATAGAAATCGAGGTAAATAACTCTGATATTGTGTGGGAAACAATGAGATCAAGTGGAGCCGGTGGACAAAGTGTAAATAAAATCGAAACAGCCGTCAGACTGACTCACAAGCCAACAGGGATAATAATTGAGAATTCAGAAACAAGATCACAACTTGATAACAAAAATAAAGCAATCTTACTCCTAAAATCTCAGCTTTATGAAATTGAATTAAATAAAAAACTTCAAGCAAGAAAGAAAATTGAAGAAAGTAAAAAGAAAATTGAGTGGGGGTCTCAAATAAGAAACTACGTTCTTCATCCATATAAAATGGTAAAAGATGTTAGAACAAATACTGAAACTACGGATGCTTCAGGTGTTTTAGATGGAAATATTGAAGAATTTTTGAAATCTTATCTTTTGAGTTTGAACTAATATTATTTACTTTTTTTTCTTTCTTTAAGCCACTCAAAGAAAGAGCCTGTTACCCAATATGGAATTATAAAAGTTAGTAATAATATCATTAACCAAAATCCAATCGTTACAACCGTCATGAATAGTAAGAAACCAAGATATTGATCAAATTCAAACATCTCTTTAAAGATATAAAATATGGACCAAAGAATTCTTTCAAAAAAAAAATACTTTATTAACAATTCGTAAATTTGCATTATGGGGAAAAAATTTAGAGTTGAATCTGACACACTCGGTGAAGTAAAAATTCCAGAAAATTCTCTCTGGGGACCACAAACTCAAAGATCAATAAATAATTTTAAAATTGGCCAGCCTGGTTCAATGCCCACGGAAATTATTCATTCATTTGCAATTTTAAAAAAATCATGTGCAATCTCAAATAATGAGTTGATGAATCTTGAAAAAAAGAAAATGAAATTGATTATAGAAGTATGTGATGAAATTTTACAGAATAAACATAATGAAGAATTTCCACTCGTCATTTGGCAAACTGGATCAGGTACTCAAACTAACATGAACGTCAATGAGGTCATATCTAACAGAGCGAATATACTGTCAGGTAAATCACTTATTGATTCAAAGTACATAAAAGCCAATGATGATATAAATATGTCTCAATCCTCCAATGATACATTTCCAACCGCAACAAATATTGCTGTAACAAAGCTCATATGTGAAAAACTGATACCGTCAACTGAGTCATTTATTAAAATTCTTAGTAAAAAGGTAAAAGAATTTAATAACGACATTAAAATTGGTAGAACACACATGATGGATGCAACCCCTATAAGCTTAGGTCAAGAATTTTCTGGCTACGAATCGCAAATGAAACACGGCTTGAAAGCTTTGAAAAATACTTTAAAACACTTGAAACAATTAGCCATTGGCGGAACAGCTGTAGGTACCGGACTTAATGCACCTGATGGATTTGATGTTAGTGTTGTGAAAAACATTTCTGATTTTACAAAAATTAATTTTGAAATTGCTGAAAATAAATTCGAGGCCATTGCATCTAATGATTCATTGGTTGAAACTCATGGAGCATTAAAACAAATTGCTGTCTCTCTTTTTAAAATTGCTAATGATATAAGACTTTTAGGAAGCGGACCGAGGTCTGGATTTGCAGAACTTATTCTACCTGCAAATGAACCAGGAAGTTCAATTATGCCTGGAAAAGTTAATCCAACTCAATGTGAAGCTGTTTCTATGGTTTGTACTCAGGTTCTCGGAAATGACACAACTGTTAGTTTTGCTGGAAGTCAAGGTCACTTAGAATTAAATGTCTACAAACCTGTTATTGCACACAAACTAATTGAATCAATTCACTTATTATCTGATTCAATGGAGAGCTTTAATAAAAATTGCTTAGTTGGATTAAAGGCAAATAAGACAAAAATTGCCGAGCATCTAAACAACTCTTTAATGCTTGTAACAGCACTTAATAAAAAGATTGGTTACTACAAGGCTGCAGAGATCGCTAATAAGGCCCATGAAAATGGAACAACATTGGAGGAAGAGGCAATAAGATCCGGATACTTAACTAAGAAACAATTTAAAGATTGGGTAAATCCAGAGGATATGGTTTAAATCCTTCCTTTGAGAGCATTAAATGCCCATCCAATAGCAATAAAACCAACTCCAACAACTGAAAAACCGATTGCATAATCTGGATACTTTAATACACCCAACAATATCAGAGCTATACCCAAAAGAGTTAGTATAAATGATGCCCATCCAAAAATAGAGTTCTTATTCATAATAAATTATTGTACCGAACCAAGCAATTTTTCTCTCCAATTAACCCAATTGTATTTTTTAGAAAAATAAATAAGAATCAAAATTTGGAGAGGAATGGATGTAACAAACATGATTGACATATTTGGTTCGCCTACATACTTTAATACTGAATCTGTTTGCAGGACAGTCCAATCTGCTGTCACAAATAAGATTCCAACAAAATTATTTCCATAATGCATTCCCAGTGCAAGTTCCAAACCATCATCCATAAGCGTACATACTCCCCAAACTAGTCCCATGATGAAATATGCACCTAAAAAACCATATCCCATTTTATCAACCTCAGGATTCGCTAAATGCAAAAGTGCAAACAAAAAAGTAGGAATTAAAAGTGCAAGAAGTCTGCTTTTAGTTGTAATTCCTATTCCCTGCAAAAGATACCCTCTTACCAAGTACTCCTCAAAACTAGTTTGAAAAGGCAATAAAATAAGAGCAATAAGCAATAGATAGACAAAAGATTCAGGTTTAAAGTTAAACTCGTACATACTTGGATCATAAAAATACGAAGCTATCATACCGATTAAGTTAATGATTGCAACAACAAAAAAACCAGTAAATATTCTTTTAAAATCTATACTATCACGTGATGTCGTTAGTGATTTAATTGTTTGTTTGTGAATAACTCTAACAGTAAAAAAAATTCCTATTAAACCAACTAAAAATGTTACACAAAACAGTGCAAAGCCAACATTGTAGTTTGGAAAAGCACCTAAAAAGTTTGATTCATTTAAGGTCTGTAGTTTGTCTAAATCTGCAACCGAAAAAAGACCAATCAATAGTGGGATAGAACCTAAAAACTGCCAAAAAACAACTATTACTAATGGACCAACAAGTAAATATCTCCACCACTCATTTTGTGTATTTTTTACATTTTCTATAAACATTATAAAAAGAATATATTAAAAATAATCACAGTGAACAAACCATAAAAAATTTGGAGGTATATGGTTTTAAGATTTGAGTGGATCAGTTCTCTTTTATCATAATTTTTATACAAATTTATAAAAGCATAGAACCCATATGCGAAAAGGGCAATGTTTCCTATCAAGAAAATATTTTTATTAAATGAGGTTAAATAGGTTTCTAAATAAGGAATTTGTAAAATGGATGAAATAAAAGCTGCACTTAGGATTACTAAATATCCCCAGCGAGCATTTTTCTTTCCAAAAGTTACAATCAAATGATTTTTACCCGTACTTGCATCACTAACTGTATCAGGATATTGGTTTATGTAAAGTATGTTGGTGGTTAATAATCCGTGTGGAATCCCCAATAGTATTGCCATGTAGAACTGATCAGAAAAAAGTTCAATTGTTGATGACGAAATAGCAAATAAAGCTCCAAGTGTCATCAATGGCCCAAATGAGAGAAATATAGCTAATTCACCTAAACCTCTCCTTGCTACCAATCTTATTGGTCTAGCAGTATAAAAGTATCCAAGTAAACCGCCTACAATGCCAATTGTAAATGCATTAATAGCATTTGATAATTCACCTGTAATATAAAAACTATTAATAAATAAAATGGATGTTACCAAAATTGTTACAACTAACATTTTTCTTGCTAGTGACAGAGTTCCAGTGTGTGTGATAAGACCTAATTCAACTGCTCTACTACCTCCTGATAATTGAGCACCCTCAAGCATTGTTGAATTCAAACCTGCATTAAAATAATCAGTATTTGCACCATCTGTACCATCTTTTACATCATAATAATCATTAAAAAGGTTTGATGCAACGTGTAAAAAAACAATTCCAAGAGAACACAAAATCAAGGAAAATGGATTAAAAAGGTTATCCCCAGAGCCAGCTAAAAAAGCTGCAACAGCGAAAATTGGGAATAGAGATGCACTCGTGAATCCTCCCCTAGTTATTGCAAAAGCCCATTTTATAAAAATTGTCGAAAACTTGATAGGTATTTTGACTTCTTCTTCAATTGGCACGGTAATACCACAATAACCAGTTTGAGGATTATTTTTACCATTGGCAAAGGTGGGGGTTATCTTGATTTGTGCGTTGAACTTTTTTCCATTTTTATTTATGAAATATGTTTTGGTAGAATACTGGCCTTTTTTGTTTGCTTGAGACAACCACATGCCAACGTTTTGAATAACAATCTCACCTGCTGAAAATAGAGATACTCTTTTTTTTCCTATTAGTTCATCCTTGCTGTAACCAAATAATTTTTCTCCGTCAGGGTTAATGGTTTCAATTACACCCTCCATATCGCAGGTAATAACACTTTTCATAATATATTTTTAGAGTGCAAATTTATAATTTAAAATAGTATTATTTAGATATATTTTAAATTATTTGACCTCCTCAAAATCTACATCTTGAACATTATCATCATCTTTCTTTGATGATTTTTTTCCAGCCTTTGGGTCTGATTCTGTCTTATTTTGAGTTTCTGCTTGAGCTTTGTAAAGTTCCTCTGATGCATTTTTCCAAGCTTCATTTATTTTTTCTAAATCTGACTTTATTTTATCAACATCTTTTGACTCATGTGACTTTTTTAGAGCTTCCAAGGAATCTTCAATTGCCTTCTTTTTTTCATTAGGCAGCTTATCACCATGTTCCTTAAGTTGTGATTCAGTTTGAAATATCATTGCATCAGCGCTGTTCACAGTGTCTGCGTCATCTTTTAGCTTTTTATCAGATTCCGCATTTGCTTCTGCCTCCTGTTTCATTTTTTCAATCTCTTCCTCAGTTAAGCCAGAAGATGCTTCAATTCTTATGTCTTGTGATTTGTTAGTAGCCTTATCCAGAGCAGTAACGTGTATCAAACCATTTGCATCTATATCAAATGTAACCTCAATCTGAGGAGTTCCTCTTGGTGCAGGTGGTATGCCATCCAAGTGAAACCTACCTATTGTTTTGTTATCTTTAGACATAGCCCTATCACCCTGTAAAACATGAATTTCAACAGAAGGCTGATTGTCAGCTGCTGTGGAGAAAATTTGTGATTTTTTTGCAGGAATAGTTGTGTTTGATTCAATTAGTTTTGTCATAACTCCTCCCATTGTTTCGATTCCTAATGAAAGTGGAGTTACATCTAAAAGCAATACATCCTTAACATCGCCTGTAAGAACACCACCTTGAATAGCTGCACCTACTGCTACAACTTCATCGGGATTTACCCCTTTGGAGGGTTTTTTACCAAAAAACTTTTCAACTTCACTTTGAATGACAGGTATTCTGGTTGATCCTCCCACGAGTATGACTTCGTCGATGTCGCTTTTACTAAGAGATGCATCTTTTAATGCTTTTTTTACAGGCTCCATAGATCTTTTTACAAGATCAGAACTCAATTGCTCGAATTTAGCCCTAGTTAGTGTTTTTACTAGGTGTTTTGGACCAGAATCGGTAGCTGTGATATAAGGTAAATTAATTTCGGTTTGTGTCGATGATGATAGCTCTATTTTTGCTTTTTCAGCAGCTTCTTTAAGTCTTTGCAATGCCATTGGGTCTTTTCTCAAATCAACACCTTCATCTTCCTCATACTCAAATGCCATCCACTGAATTATAGCATCATCAAAATCATCACCACCAAGCCTAGTATCACCATTAGTAGATAGTACTTCAAAAACTCCATCACCAAGTTCTAAAATTGATATATCAAAAGTACCACCACCAAGGTCGTAAACTGCAATTTTTTGATCTTTGCCGGATTTATCCAATCCATAGGCCAAAGCTGCAGCAGTAGGTTCATTAATAATTCTTTGAACTTTTAAGCCAGAAATTTCACCAGCTTCCTTGGTAGCTTGTCTTTGAGCATCGTTAAAATAAGCTGGGACAGTTACGACTGCTTCACTGACAGATGATCCAAGATAATCCTCTGCAGTTTTTTTCATTTTTTGTAAAATCATCGCAGAAAGCTCTTGAGGCGTATATAATCTTCCATCAATATCTACCCTTGAAGTGTCATTATCTCCCTTTACTACTTTGTAGGGTGATCTTTTTGCATCTTCTTGAGATTCTGAAAATTTACTTCCCATGAACCGCTTGATTGATGAAATTGTTTTAGTAGGATTTGTAACAGCTTGTCTTTTAGCAGGATCACCTACTTTAATTTCACCACCATCAACAAATCCAATTACAGATGGAGTTGTTCTTTTTCCTTCAGCATTGGGAATTACGACGGGTTCATTTCCCTCCATCACAGAAACACACGAATTTGTTGTTCCTAAATCTATACCAATTATTTTACTCATAATTTTATTTTTCAAATCTAAATCAATTCCTGTGCCATTGAAAATTAGTGACACTTTGACAGTCGTTATGTTTTTTTATTTATTTATTTTTACGACTGATCACCATTTATGATATACAAGAGAATAACTACTAGGACATTATTGGAAATGAAAAACAATAATGAGAAAATATCGATGTTGACGGCATATGACTATACTTTTGCAAAAATTATTGATCAATCAAATGTTGACGTTATTCTTGTTGGGGATTCTGCATCAAATGTTATTGCAGGTAATGAAACAACTGTTCCAATTACCTTAGACGAAATGATTTATCATGCAAAATCTGTCGTTAAAGCAGTTCGAAGAGCTTTAGTCGTTGTTGATTTGCCATTTGGAACCTATCAATCTGATTCAAAATTAGCACTCAGATCGGCAATTAGAATTATGAAAGAATCCGGAGCACATGCCGTTAAATTAGAAGGAGGTAGTGAAATTAAAGACTCTGTTTCAAAAATAATTAAAGCTGGCATACCTGTAATGGGTCATTTGGGGCTAACACCTCAATCAATTTATAAGTTTGGTAGCTATGCAGTAAGAGCAAAAGAAAAGCACGAGGCAGAGGAATTAATTAGTGATGCACTGCTTCTTGAACAAATTGGATGTTTTGCTACTGTTTTAGAGAAAATACCTTCAAATCTTTCAAAAAAAGTTTGCTCAAAAGTTAGTTACCCTGTGATTGGAATTGGAGCTGGTAATCATGTAGATGGTCAAGTTTTGGTTATGCACGACCTTTTAGGCTTAACAACTGAATTTAACCCGAGATTTATTCGAAGATATTTGAACCTCAACAACCAGGTTTCAGATGCTGTAAAATCGTATGTTTCAGATATAAAAAAAATGAATTTTCCAAATGATGAAGAAATGTACTGATACTTCATGGAAAACATAATTTTTGAAGACAACCATCTACTAATCGTAGGAAAAAAACCAACAATTCCAGTGCAGTCGGATATTTCAGGTGATAAGTGCTTGCTTGAAATCAGCAAAGATTATTTGAAGAAAAAATATGATAAAAAGGGTAATGTTTTTTTAGGTTTAGTAAATAGAATAGATAGACCCACAAGTGGTTTAGTTATTATGGCCAAAACAAGTAAATGTCTTACTAGAATGAATGAAAAAATTAGGCTTAGAAAGATCAAAAAAAAATATTGGGCATTAGTTGAAAAAAAAAATATAAAAAATGAAGCTGTTTTAAAGGATTATTTAAAAAAAAATTCAAAGAAAAATAAGTCCTTTGTTGTTGATAAAATTTCTAAAAATGCTAAAGAAGCAATTCTTGAATATAAGATTGTAAAAACATTAAAAAATTACTTGCTTTTAGATGTTTTACTTGTGACGGGCAGACATCACCAAATCAGAGTACAGTTATCTAGACTAGGAACCCCCATTCGCGGTGACATAAAATATGGAGCAAAAAGACCATTAAATGATAAAAGTATTAGTTTACATTCAAGAGAAATAGAGTTTGAACATCCAGTAAACAAAGAAATATTGGTACTAAAATGCTACCCACCTGATGAATTCATACCAAAAATTTAAATTTAAAAAATTTTTATTCTTACTTTTATCGGCTTACTTGAGATATGAGTAAAGAACTAATCAAGATTTTTGATACCACTTTAAGAGATGGTGAACAAGTCCCTGGTTGTAAACTGGAGACAATAAAGAAAATTGAAATTGCCCAAAGGCTGGATGAATTAGGTGTTGACATTATTGAGGCTGGATTTCCAATTTCAAGCCCTGGAGATTATAAATCAGTGGTAGAAATTTGCAAGGTTGTAAAAAATTCTTCAGTTTGCGGATTATCAAGAGCAGTAAAAAAAGATATTGAAGTTGCTGCAAGTGCATTAAAAAAAGCAAAAAAGCCAAGAATCCATACTGGGATTGGCACATCTGACAGCCATATTAAATACAAATTTAAGTCTGACAGAGAATCAATTATTAAAAGGGCTGTTAGTGCAGTTAGATATGCAAAAAAATTTGTTGACGATGTTGAGTTTTATGCAGAGGATGCAGGAAGGACTGATAATGATTTTTTAGCAAAAGTTTGTGAAAAAGTTATAAATGCGGGTGCAACAGTTTTAAATATTCCCGATACGACAGGATATTGTCTACCTAATCAATATGCTAAAAAAATTAAATATTTAATTAATAATGTTCCAAATATTGATAAGGCAATTATTTCGTGTCATTGTCACAATGATTTAGGTTTAGCTACTGCAAACTCAATACAAGGGGTGATAAGTGGTGCAAGACAAATTGAATGTACAATAAATGGAATTGGGGAACGAGCAGGTAATACTTCACTTGAGGAGGTTGTTATGGTAATGAGGCAACATAGTGAACTTGGTTTTGACACTAAAATCAATTCAAAATTACTATATAGCACAAGTAAAATGGTTTCAGAAATCATGGGAATGCCTGTTCAGCCGAATAAAGCAATAGTTGGAACTAATGCTTTTTCACACAGCTCAGGAATTCATCAAGATGGTGTAATTAAAAATAGAGAAACATACGAGATAATTGACCCAATTGACGTTGGCGTTAACGAATCTTCGATTGTTTTAACTGCAAGAAGTGGAAGGGCTGCAATTGCCTACAAATCCAAAAAAATTGGTTTTGATTTAAGTAAAATTGAATTAGATAAAGTTTACGAAGTTTTTTTAAAGTTTGCAGATAATAACAAAGAGGTAAATGATACAGATTTACCTAGAATTATTAAACAAGCGTTAGTATAAATTATGTCCAAAACATTATTTGATAAGGTATGGGATGCTCATGTAGTCAGAAGAATAAATAATGGGCCTGATGTTCTATTTATTGATAGACACTTAGTTCATGAAGTTACCAGCCCTGTTGCATTTTTGGGTTTACAAAATCGAAAGCTTAATGTTTTATTTCCCGAGAAAACCTTTGCAACGGCAGATCACAACACTCCTACAAAAAATCAAAATTTACCCATAAAAGACCCTCTATCGGCAAAGCAATTACATGCTTTAAAACTAAACTCAAAAAAACATAAAATTTCGTTTTGGGGACTTGGACATAAAAAAAATGGTATTGTTCATGTTATTGGGCCAGAAAATGGAATAACACTACCTGGTGCTACTATTGTTTGTGGTGATTCACACACATCAACTCATGGAGCATTTGGAGCGATCGCATTTGGGATTGGAACATCTGAGGTCGAAATGGTTTTGACAACTCAGTGTGTTTTGCAAACAAAGCCAAAGAAAATGAGAATAACAATAAATGGGAAACTGAATAAGTATGTTACCCCTAAAGATGTGGCACTTTATATTATATCTCAAATTTCAACATCTGGTGCAACAGGTCATTTTGTTGAATATTCAGGTGATGTTTTCAAAGATATGAGTATGGAGGGCAGGATGACGGTTTGTAATCTATCCATAGAAATGGGAGCTAGAGGTGGTATGATCGCTCCTGATAAAAAAACAATAGACTATGTAAAAAATAGAGAATTTACACCCAAAGGTGATGAGTTCCTAAAACTATCAAAATACTGGAGTAGTCTAAAAACAGAGAAAGATGCTACGTTTGATAAGGA
>Ga0208390_1001039_pt1 | contig 10094 bp, 5 predicted proteins | sample Knorr_S7_td_Surf_FD_185594 | JGI IMG/M metagenome (GOLD analysis project Ga0208390, IMG submission 185594) | Marine microbial communities from Southern Atlantic Ocean transect - Knorr_S7_td_SurfaceA_ad_6m_LV_A (SPAdes) (version 2) | ecosystem: Environmental > Aquatic > Marine > Oceanic | place...
TGATTTGTATAATATTTTCCTTGAGGATAGACTAAATAATACAATTGTTAAGTTTGAAAAAAACCTTAAAATTGAATTGGATAATGAAGTGAATGGTCATAATAGATTTTTCCTACACTTTACCGATGGGCTGATACCAGAACTGCCAACAGACAATGATTTAAGAATTTTCAAAAATAATAGTTCAAATCTTTCAATTATTGGAAATCCAAATCAAAGATATAAAGCAAAAATATTTGATTATTCAGGAAGGCTTGTTAAAGAAGCAGAATTCATCCATAAATCTAACATAGATGAATTAGATAGTAGAATGAAAATTTTAAGGGTAGAATCAAAAGATGGACTAACTGTTAAAAAATTCAAATTAAACTAACATGGCTATGAAAAAGAACAAACAATCAAAAATTACTAGAAAAGAAGCCATCAAAAAGTTTGGAAAATATGCTGCAATGACAGCCATTGGAACATTTATAATACTAAATCCAAAAAAAAGTGCTGCATCGTCACCCCCTGGTGATCCATGGGACTGGTAGAATATTTATTGAAATAATCTCTAAGCACACGACTTTTTTAATTTATCAATAGTGAAATATAATAAAGTCCTATTTATTGTTATATCATTTTTTTTCATTGTTGATAATTTAAAATCACAATGTTTAAATACCGTATCTAGTAGTAGTAACAAAGGTGGTTATTTTGATGAGAATGATCTCAACACATATTGGTACTCAACAAAGAGTGGTCAATCCAGTACCTTCGCAATCGATACTAATGATTTTTATTATGCCGAGGTTGGTGCAGGTTCACCCGGAGCACTTAAAGTTACAGTATCATCAAATGACAATTATTTAGATAACGATGTTAGGATGTGGTCAAGAAACAATCAGTGTCCCATAACTATTGGAACTGGTGAGTTTTGGAATGTATCTTTTTATGTTAAGGGAGAAATTGGTCAAGAATTACAGTTTGTTTTGATAGATGGAACAAGCTATGGGACATCATTAGGAGAGAATAACTATAAAATTAGATATAAAGGATGGCATTACGTAAGACTCAAGCTGACAGCAACTGGAGATGGATCATCCAACACAGGAAGATTAAGAATTAATTTTAAGTCACCAGGAATCTATTTGCTTGATAACATTGTTCTAGAAAAAGACAATAATAATTCAGATTTTACAACATGGTATGTCGATGACGGAAGTAACGGGTCTGGGACTTTAGCATCCCCATTTAATAGCCTTAAAAATGCAATTTTGAATAATACAAATTATAAAACAGGTGATTTGGTATATGTGAGGTCAGGCACATACCAAAATAACAATTATGATGGAGATAATGATGCATCATATGCAAATAATCAGTCAAGTGGAACAGATGATAATGCACCTTATTTAAACATAGGAAATACAACAAAATATGATGCAGATGGAAATGGTACAAATAATAATGATTCCCAAGTTTTTTTAAATGATAAAAACGGAAGCATTAATAGACCAATTGTAATCAGGAATTACGTTGATGATGATGAAATTCATGAGATACCTCTTATTCAATTTGATGGAAAGGGAGGATTTGTACTCGGTTCAAGCTCAACTGCAATTCAACATATTGAAATTGCAGGCTTTAAAATTCAAGGGCCAAATCAAAATATTACTTATACTGAAGCTAACCTCAACAGAACTATGGCAATTGCAAATAGAGCATCCGCGGGAAGTGGCTCAGCCGGTACATCAACCTATAGAAATTTTTACCATGGTAGAGGAATTGCCATCTGGGGTGGATATTATTTGAATCTGCATAATAATGAGGTTTATGATTGTCCAAATTCGGGTATAAGATTAAATAATTCAGATTATGCTCGAATTTCATATAATACAGTATACAACAACACTTGGTGGTCTTACAATGGAGAAAGTGGAATTGTAATTGCTCAAAGTTATAACAGAGATGCGGATAATACAAATACAAAAATCAAGATGAGAATTGAAAACAACATTACATATGCAAATATTAACAAGTTGGTATACTATAATCCAAGCTATGCATGTGAAGATGGATCTGGAAACTACGATACAACCTTAGATAGTTATGCATGTGGAGGAAGAAATAAAATTGTTGATGGATCAGGTTGCTATATTACTAGAAATGCATGGGATTCAGATGATTCTGGAGGATCAAATCCGAATTATTTTACCAACGCATCGGGAAGCTCAAGAGAGGAATCAGGTGATAATAAATACTACGGAACATTCCTTTTTGCTAACAACGTCTCATATGCAAACGGAATGAACGGGGTCGTTGTACATAAAACTGACTATGCGAATGTCTACAATAATACTGTTTACGGAAATGGCGAAGTGCCCTCAACTGGTGATCCTGACTGGGGAAGCTATTCAGATGCATGGAAGAGTGCTCTTGGTGCAGGACGACAAAACTATTCGGGAATAGTTGTTCATTCATCCTCAAATGTCAATGTTTTAAACAATATAAGTGAAGCAAGATTTGGAAATGATACTGCATTCGTGAATTATGTTGAATCTGGATGGGTAGTTGAAAATGTTAGTTTCGGGTCGTCAAAAAATTTAGCTGGAACAACAGGTAATGTGGCAGGGGGAAATCAATCACTTAGTAGCTCAGATTTTACAGAGGCAAATCCTCAATTTGTGGATGCAACAAATAATACACTCTCATCAAGAGACTATTCTTTATCAATCGGAAGTCCTGCTATTGATCATGTTGCATCTGATCAATCTTATGAATCAGCTTTTGACATTTCAGGTGTTTCACGTCCACAAGGTAATGGATTTGATATGGGTGCTTATGAAAGGCTAAATACTTGGGATGGAAGTGAAAGTACAGCTTGGACAACAGCCAATAATTGGAGTGCAGGTATCGTACCAATTGCAGGAAGGTCTCCCTTGATTGTAAATTCATCCAATGCACCCCAAATAACAACTATAGTCAGTCTTAAGGATTTAACCATTAACTCTGGGGGGTCTTTAACAATAGCCACCAGTGGAACTTTAAATATAAATGGAGTACTTACAAACAGTGGAACTTTGACAATTAATGGTGCAGTAAATCTTGACTAACTAAAAATCATATCTTTTTTTAATATCCACAGTTTCGCTGATTAAATAATTGTTATCAGATGAACCACCAACCATAAATTCAAACTCACCTTCCTCAACACAATAATTCATGTTAATATCGTAAAATGCCAAGTCTTTAATTTCTAAATCAAAATCAACAGAAACTGTTTCACCTGCTTTCACAAAAACTCTTGAGTAACGAACCAATTCTTTGACAGGTCTTGTGACTGAACTGAAAGAATCTCTGAAGTAAAGCTGGACAACCTCCTCCCCGTCAATGTCACTATCATTCTTCAAATTGACAGAAATGGAGATTTTATCGTTGACAATTTCATTCACTTCAAACTCTGAGTATTCAAAGTTTGAATAGCTTAAACCGTGTCCAAAAGGATACAATGGGGTAACTTTCTCAAAAGCATACTTGTGAAAATACTGTGAAGGTTTATGGTTGTAAATCATTTGCAATTGACCAACACTTCTTGGAAAGGTCAAAGGTAGTTTTCCAGCTGGGTTTACTTCACCAAAAAGAACCTCTGCAACCGCAGTCCCTGCTGTAGTACCAGATTCCCAAGATTCAACAACACCAGAGATATTTTTATCGATCCAAGGCTCTGCAATTGGTTTTCCATTGACATATACAACAATAACATCTTTATTGATTTGTCTTAATTTTTTTACAAGTTGTAGTTGTTTTCCTGCTAAATTTAAATTCGCTCTGCCCATATTCTCTCCAGCTGTTTTATTTGATTTGAGGTTTCGCTGAGAATTATCTCCTACAACCACAACTATTTGATCGTAATTTCTGGCATAATTTACAGTTCTATTGATGTCGTTCTCTGAAATCGACCTTATGTCTTCATTGGAGTCATAAAAATCAACGTTGTAGCCCTTACTTTTACCAAGCTTACTTATACCTTCAAATATGGTTGTTACCTTGTCTTCGGGTTGTGCCCAAACCCAGTCACCTAAAACAGAGTGGTTGTTTGCATTTGGACCTGTTACTAATATATTTTTTCCTCTTTTCTTACTAATCGGTAATATTCCATCATTTTTTAAAAGTACTATTGACTTTCTTGCAGCATTAAGTGCAGTTTTTAAATGTTCTTCAGTGAAAACTTTATTTTGAATATCATTAGGATCAACAAATGGATTTTCAAAAAGCCCCAATTTAAATTTGGCATAAAGGATTTTTCTTGCAGAAAAGTCAATTCTTTCTTGACTGAGCTTTCCTTCTTCAACAAGTTTTATAACATTTTCCAAAAAGTTTGGTCCATGCATATTCATATCCATCCCAGCATCAACAGCAAAAAATATAGCTTCTTTAAAGTCTTTGGCTATTCTATGTAAACTATTGATCCTGTTGATATCTAGCCAGTCACTGACATAAAATCCATCAAATTTAAACTCATCTCTCATCACATCAGTTAATAATTCTTTATGCATGTGGGATGGAATTCCATTTATTTCATTGTGTGCAGCCATCACAGAGTAAACACCAGCATCTACTGCTCTTTTAAATGGTTTTAAATATATTTCCCTTAAAGTTCTTTCAGAGATATCCATTGGTGAAACGTTTAATCCATTAACTGGCTCTGATCCAGCAGCAAAATGTTTTGCACAAGCAATGACATGATCAAATCCTGAAAAATCATCAGATTGTAAACCTTTTATCATCTCGACGCCAAAGTTTCCAACGAGATATGGATCTTCACCAAAGGTTTCACCCACTCTACCCCATCTTGGATCTCTCAAGACGTCAACGTTTGGTGTAAAAGACCAATGTGATCCGTGAGCTCTGACCTCAATAGCTGTCTCTTTACCAATTTGATTTGCAATTTTTTCATCAAATGTAGAAGCCAATGAAATCGGAGAGGGATAAACTGTAGTCCCTGCGACCATACCATTACCGTGTATTGCATCAATACCAATTAATAATGGTATTTTAAGCCTAGACTTTTGAGCTAATTCTTGGAGCCTATTTGCCTCTTTTAGTGTCAGGACGTGCAAAAAAGAACCTATTTTTCCTTCACTAACCATTTTAGCAATATCTCTTTTTAGTAGACCCGGATATGATGCACGACTATCACTGTTCAGGATTTCTTCAGCTGACATGTTTCTGTCTGCATCCGTTATGTAGTTCAAGCCAACAAACTGAGTCATCTGAGCAACTTTTTCTTCCAGTGTCATTCTTTTCATAAGATCATCCAATCTTTGCTCAACATCTAAATCTTTATTCAAGTATTTTAACTGATTATCATTTTCACATGCCATAAAAACAAGAAATGATATAGTAAATAGTAACAGTTTTTTCATAATTTATTTTTCTCCAATTATTTTTTTTATGACATGTATGGTTGTCATAAAAGTTATTTTATGAACAGAGTTTTTATAATCGCCCTTATCAATCCTATTTTCTAAGTGATTGATAAAATCATCTAGTGATGAATTTCTATTCATTCCCTCAAGTTAAAAAAAAAGGGAGACAAATGTCTCCCAATATTTAAAAAATTAGTTGTTATTTACTCTGTTGGAACAGCAGCTCTTTGGTATACCCAAAAAGCACCAATTTTACCATTTTCAATATAAACATCAGCTACATCATAAGTAGTCACTTCTTTTCCATCCACAGTCTTTTTGACCTCAGCTCCAGAAATTACCCATTCTCCATTTTGTCCCTCTAGTTTCATTGAATAAGAAAAATAGGTACGCCATGTTGGATTTTCAGCTTCAAACCATCCTTTTAGGAACTCAATTTGAGTATCTGATCCCCTTATAACTTGACCATTTGGTGCTAAGATTCTAAAATTTCCCATCTGTGTGGAATCAATATTCATACTTGCTATTAATTCCAAATCACGATTGTTATGAGCATCAATATATTTGTCCCATAGATCTAAATTTTCAGGACTAGCATCGGTTGCATTAATTTGCTCTCCACCAGCTCTTAAAAAACCTGGTGCTCTTTCCATTTCCGCCTCTTGCTTAGCAGGAACATCACAAGAAAACGTAAAAATGGAAACTACCACTAATAAAATAAAATTTCTCATCTTTTTAAATTTAATACGAATTTATAAAAAAAGAAGAGCAACTTAAAGTTGCTCTTCAAAAACTTAATATACTTGGTTGACTAAAACTTATATGTCAGTGTTGCCATGGTTTGAAAACCAATTTCAGGCAATGGTGCATACGTAAAGTATCTGTCATTAGTCAAATTTTGCAAGTCAACATCAACTGACACTTTTTGACTAAACTTGTATCCAATGTTAGCATCTACAATATTCTTTTTTCCTGATCCTTGTGAAACAAAAGAGTACGGTCCACTTAGGGAATTTTGTATATGATCATCAAACTTTATGGTTAAACCACCATAAAATCCTTTAGAGGGGTAATATTGTATTCCCGTTCTGATTCTATGTTTTGGTGTATTTAAGTTGAATGTTTTGCCTGAACCAATCTCTTCACCCAAATCCAACTCATCCCAATAAGTTTTATCTAGCCAAGAATAATTTGCAAAAACTGATAAATCGCTATGAATATCATATTTGGCAGCAATGTCAGCTCCCCAATATTCGACTTCACCGTAATTTTTGAAACCCCAATTTAATCCTCCATACCATGCCTCTGGTGTTTGCTCAGTATTAATTACACCCAACTGAGGATTTAATGAAAATGGTGCCAAAGTACTTGAAACAACACTTGCTAGCAATGGTCCAATAAAAGGTCCCCAGTCAGCTGAATATACAGAGGACAAATATCCTTGCATTTCCGCAACAATATTCGGTAAACCAGCCTCAGGACTAATTATTTGAAGTGCCTTGAAATTTTCTTTTTTTGTTTTGTAAATATCTACAGAAAATGAGAATTTTTTACCTGCTTTTCCACTGTAACCAAACTCATACGTTGTTTCAGTTGAAATTTTGGAAAGGTCACTTGAATCCAGATCTTGATTTCTATTTAGAACTGGTGTTGCTGTAGGATTTAATGCAGCCAAAGCTTGGAACGTACTTGAACTTGTCAAATATGGTAAAAACAGCTGAAATGGTGTTCCAATGAAGGCATTGAATTGACCTCCCAACATAGCTCCCAAATACATGGTATCTAAATCAAGAAACATTCCTGAACTATGAAACGGATTGGCTGCTGATAATTGGGCATAACCCGGTATTCTCCAATTTACAACTGGATTATCACTAAAAGTTTGTTGAACTGAATTACCAACCAACCACGTAGGTCCAAAATTTCTATCGATAAACAGTGTTTGTGCATCGTCTGCAATGTTGGCTCTATTGTAAGTTAATCTAAAAGAAGAACTATCATTTGGTTTTAAAATCAAACCTGCAAGTGGTGAAAATGTACTTTCATCAAGTACAGAAAAAACATCATACCTTCCACCTAAAACCAAATCTAGCTTTTTAGAAAGTGAGGTGTTGGATCTCAAATATGTGCCATATGACCTATATTCTGTTCCGTATTGATTTTCACCAGAGCTAATTAGATTCTCGTAAGCGCCTCCTACTAATCCAGAAACTGAATTGACACCCACTCCGCTATCAAAACGACCAAATAAACGACCTCCGCTATTAAAAACAGTGGATTTACTTTCAACACCGACCGAAAATAATGTAGAAAGTGATTCAACAGAGAAATCATAATTCAATTGGAGTTGAGATTGTTTACTTGATATGCCGTAAGCCCTACCACTTCCATAATCAAAACCTAGCTCAGCTACATTATCTGGCACATCACTGTCTGTAGTGCTGTAAGCAAAAGAAAAATTATCTTTTTGAACTTTAATATTCAAAAATTTATCAGATGTATTTCGTAAACCAGCTCCTCTTTGCTTTGTTCCAAAAAGACCTTTGGAATTTGTTATACCCAACTGAGCTGTTAGTTCTAAATCACTTGATGGTCTCCAATAAAAAGCCGCATCAGCATTGAAAGTATGTGCTTTATCAATGATATCACCCCCGGTGTCATAACCAGTAGGTGAAAAACCAATGGGATCAAATATAGCACTACTTTGACCAAGAGATTCATAAGCCTGATCAGTAAGTTTGAATTCGTTATTTTCACTATATCTAGCATTGATTTTATAACCAAAAGTTCCATCATCATTAGAAACGGCATGTCTCATGGCTACATTTAAAATATCCCAACTTCCTTTAGCTATAACAGATTCTTCATTATCGAGACCTCCAGAGGAAACCTGAATAGAAGTGCCAGGAAAATCGAAGGGATTTTTTGAGATGAATTGAACAACACCTGATCCAGCACCAAGGCCATAAATAGAGCCAACAGACCCTCTAACAACCTCAATTCTTGCTAGGTCAAGTCCAGAAAGACTACTGTTTTCTGAGTTGAAATTATTTAAACCATGACCACTTAACTGAATACCATCTTTGTAAATGAGTGTTGAGGTTGTAAATAAATCATTGGCACCTCTGAGGTTAATATTATATAGATTTGCACCATGTTTATCAACTGATACTCCAACAATATTTTCTAAGAGTCTAGATACGTTGTTGGTGGGTCTAGCCTCAATTTCTTTTAGAGTCACTATTGAAACGGAGGCAGGCACAGCATTTAATTTTTGCTCAGTTTTAGATGCGGTGACCAAGGATTCAATCTCGGCTTCCTGAGAAAATGTAAACAAGAATGCCAATGTAAAAAAAATAGAATAGATAAATTTTTTCATAATTTTTAGTTAGTTATTTGTTTAAAGTTAATAATTTATGATAAAATTGATTTATTCCCAGAGTACTTTCTCTTTTTCTTTGAACCAAGATTCGTAGTTATCTGAAAACCTTTCATCAATTTTAGCACGTTTGATTTTGAGTGTAGGGGTGGTTAAGTTATTATCTGGTGTCCATTCCTCCTTAACAAAAACAATTTTTTCAATTCTTTTATAGTTATCCATTCCAGAATTAATTTTGTTTAAAAACTCATTTATTTTTATAGTTGTATCCTGCTTATTTGAAAGTGCTAATTCGTTTGGTACACCCAATAAAATGGGTTGGGGTAAATTTAAACCAACCACACAAACTTGTTGAAATAAATTGGCTTTCTCAAACTCAGCTTCAATCACAGATGGCTCGATGTATTTGCCTTTCGATGTTTTGAAAATATCTTTTACCCTTCCGGTAATAAATAGATAACCTTTATCATCCAGATAACCCTTATCACCTGTGTTAAACCAGCCATCTTTCATTACTTCATCAGTAAGTTCTTTATTTTTATAATATTCCTTTAACAGGTATGGGCTTTTAGTCCAGATCTCACCTTCCTCACCAATCTTTATATCAACTGCATCCCAGGGGATTCCAACTGAACCCTTACCTTCTAAATTAATTGTATCTAAATATGAACATACACAACAATTTTCAGTCATTCCATATCCATTGAGAATATTAACATCTAATGTTTTATACCAATCAATCAATGCTTGTGGCAAAAATGCAGCACCACTCACAATTGCATTTGCTCTTGACCAACCCAATGATTTTTTAATTTTTTTCTTTATGATACTTGATAAAAATGGTATTTTAAGTAGGATATCTAACCTATTTTGTGGCATTTTTTCCAGAACCTTTTCTCTGAATTTGTTGTATATCCTTGGTACTCCAGCGAACGTGGTTGGTTGAACATCTGAAAGATTTTTTCCGAAAGTTTCAAGTGATTCAACAAATGATATGGTTCCACCATATCTTAAACATGAAAATTCTATAACTACCCTCTCAAATATGTGATTCAAAGGCATGTATGAAATGAATGTATTGTTACCATTTTTATCAACAGCAAGAGGGTTAACTTCACTTTCAATAATAATCTTTGTTAAAAAAACAGTTCGATAGTCGAGTACAGCACCTTTTGGATCACCAGTTGTCCCAGAGGTAAAAATTATTGTCCATATGTCATCCATTTCAGGATAATAATCTTCATTCATAGGTTCATTTTCGTTCATTATATCCTCCCACTTGACTGAATTTTTAATTTCAGAAT
>Ga0208390_1001040_pt1 | contig 10091 bp, 7 predicted proteins | sample Knorr_S7_td_Surf_FD_185594 | JGI IMG/M metagenome (GOLD analysis project Ga0208390, IMG submission 185594) | Marine microbial communities from Southern Atlantic Ocean transect - Knorr_S7_td_SurfaceA_ad_6m_LV_A (SPAdes) (version 2) | ecosystem: Environmental > Aquatic > Marine > Oceanic | place...
AAAAAAACAAACTTAGAGGAAGCTGTCCGCGTAGCTTATGGAAACTCTAGTGGAAAAAAAATTATTGTTGCCTGTATGGATTTCAGTTTTATTGGTGGCTCTATGGGCTCTGCTGTTGGTGAAAAAATATTTAGGGCAATAGATTATTGTATGAGAAATAAAATTCCCTTGGTTATTATTTCTAAGTCTGGTGGTGCGAGAATGATGGAAGCAGCTTTATCTCTAATGCAAATGGCAAAAATATCTGCAAAATTATCTCAACTTTCTGAAAAGAAAATCCCATATGTTTCTGTTTGTACTGACCCCACTACAGGTGGAATAACAGCATCATTTGCAATGCTTGGTGACATTAATATTTCTGAACCTGGTGCTCTAATTGGCTTCGCAGGGCCAAGGGTGGTTAAAGATACCACGGGGAAAAACCTTCCTGATGGGTTTCAAACTTCAGAGTTTGTGAAAGATCATGGCTTTCTAGATTTTATTACTCACCGAAAAGATTTAAAATCCAATATTAATTTATATTTAGATTTGATATTAAACAGGAGTATTTGATAAAAATATTTTTTTAAAACTATTATTCTATATTTGCGGCAAAATTAATAGTGTATTTAAAATTCTATGACAATAAACAAACAAACCAAAGCAGATATTTTTAAAAAATTTGGCAAGTCTGCAAAAAATACTGGAAGCACTGAAGGACAAATTGCTTTGTTTACTGAACGAATTAGCGAACTATCATCACATCTTAAACAAAACAAAAAAGATTTCAATACTGAAAGATCTTTGGTAATGTTGGTTGGAAAACGTAGAAATCTTTTAAATTATTTAAAAAATAAGGACATAGTAAGATACAGGGAAATTATAAAGAGTCTTGGGATAAGAAAATAAATGTTTCTATAGTTTAATTGGTTTACGAATTCAACACAACAACTATAATTCTAATTAAAAAATATGAAACCTGAAATTAAAAAATCTGAAATAAAACTAGATTCCGAACGCAACATCATTTTAGAAACTGGAAAACTTGCAAAACAATCCGATGGGTCTGTTGTTGTAAAATGCGGTGATTGTATGTTATTGGCAACTGTAGTTTCTTCAAAGCATGCTTTAGATGTTGATTTTTTACCTTTAACTGTTGATTATCGAGAGAAGTTTGCTTCTGCAGGAAGATTTCCAGGTGGTTTTTTCAAAAGAGAAGCTAGACCGAGCACTGAGGAAATTTTAACAATGAGACTGGTTGATAGAGTTCTCAGACCCCTGTTTCCAAAAGACTACCATCACGAAACGCAAATAATGATACAACTTATGTCTCATGACGAAAATGTAATGCCAGATTCTTTGGCTGGATTAGCAGCGTCTGCAGCAATTCAACTGTCAGATATTCCATTTGAAGAACCTATTTCTGAAGTTCGTGTAGCTCAAATCGGCGGAAAATTCTACATAAACCCCTCAAAAGAACAACTTGAGTCTTCTAATCTTGATATTATTATTGGTGCAAGTAATGATTCCGTAACGATGGTTGAAGGTGAATTTGATGAGGTCAGTGAGGAAGATATGGTTGATGCAATAAAATTTGGTCATGAAGCCATTAAAAAACAAATTAATGCTCAATTAGAATTAGTAAAAAAATGTGGTGTTTTACAAAAAAGAGAGTATGAAAAAGAATTAGTTGATAAGAATTTACAAAAAAAGGTTCGTGATTTCGTGTATGATAAGTGTTGCGCAATAGCAAAAAAAGGCTTAAATAAAGAACAAAGAAGTGATTCGTTTAGTGAAATTAAAGACGATTTAGTTAATCAATTTGATGCAACAGAATTAGATGAAAAAGAAGATGAAATTTTAAAATATTTTTCGGCTGTAAAAAAAGAGGCAGTTAGAGAAGTTGTTCTTTCAGAGGGATTGAGATTAGATGGAAGAAAATTTGATGAAATTAGACCTATTTGGTGTGAAGTTGATTATTTACCCTCAACACATGGTTCTTCCATTTTTACTAGAGGTGAAACTCAAGCGCTCGCCACAGTCACTCTTGGCACAACAAGGGAAGCTAATATTATTGATTTACCAACGAATCAAGGGGAAGAAAGCTTTTACCTTCATTACAATTTTCCTCCTTTCAGTACTGGGGAAGCAAGGCCACTAAGAGGAACTTCAAGACGTGAAGTTGGTCACGGTAATTTAGCACAAAGAGCACTAAAGAAAGTTATTCCCAATAATTGTCCATACACAGTTAGAATTGTTTCTGAAATTTTAGAGTCCAATGGTTCATCCTCAATGGCAACTGTATGTGCTGGATCATTAGCTTTGATGGACGCTGGGATACAAATATCAGATACTGTTTCTGGTATTGCAATGGGACTTATCACAGATGGAAAAAGATTTGCTGTTCTTTCTGATATATTGGGTGATGAGGACCATTTAGGTGATATGGATTTTAAAGTTACTGGAACTTCAAAGGGAATTACCGCATGTCAAATGGATATAAAAATTAAAGGCCTGAGTTATGAGATTTTAACCAAGGCCTTAATGCAAGCACGCAAAGGGCGCCTTCATATTCTAAAAAAAATTGAAGAAACCATTGCAAAACCAAATAACAATGTAAAAAATCATGCTCCAAAAATAATTGTCGAACGAATTCCTAATGAATTTATAGGTCCATTTATTGGAACTGGGGGAAAAGCAATTCAAGAGCTACAAAAAGAAACTGGTACTACAATTGTTATTAATGAAGACCCATTAACAGAAGAAGGAATTGTTGAAATTTTAGGTGTGAGTCAAGAAGGTATTGATAAAGTTTTAGTAAGAATTGAAGCCTTAACATTTAAACCTAAATATGGTGAAACATATGAAGTTCAGGTAATAAAAGTTTTAGATTTTGGTGCAGTAGTTGAATATACTGAAGCCCCCGGGAATGAAGTTTTATTGCATATAAGTGAAATAGCTTGGGAAAGAACAGAAAATGTTTCCGATGTTTTAAAAATTGGTGATGTTTTTGATGTAAAATATTTTGGTATTGATAAAAAAACTCGCAAAGAGAAGGTTTCTAGGAAGGTCCTAATTGAAAAGCCTAAGGGATATGATGACAAAAGAAGAAACTTTAGAGAGAAAAGTGAAAAAAAATAATTTTTTTGAAACTTTTTTTGTTCTATTCCGTATAACTATTGTAAAGATTTAATATGAGACAATTAAAAATAACAAAACAGGTAACTAATCGTGAAACGGCGTCTTTAGATAAATACCTTCAAGAAATCGGAAAGGTAGATTTAATTACTGCAGAAATGGAAGTTGAATTGGCCCAAAGGATAAAAGCTGGGGACCAAATCGCCTTAGAAAAATTAACTAAGGCTAACCTAAGATTTGTAGTTTCTGTAGCTAAGCAATATCAGAATCAAGGTTTGACTTTACCTGACTTAATTAACGAAGGTAATTTGGGACTTATAAAAGCTGCAAAAAGATTTGATGAAACAAGAGGTTTTAAGTTTATTTCATATGCTGTTTGGTGGATTAGACAATCTATTCTTCAAGCTCTCGCTGAACAGTCGAGAATTGTGCGACTTCCCTTAAATAAAATTGGCTCAATCAATAAGATAAATAAAACATATGCATTTTTAGAGCAAGCTCATGAGCGTGTACCCTCGGCTGAAGAAATTGCAAAAGAACTTGATATGACTGTTTCAGATGTTAAAGAGTCTATGAAAAATTCTGGTAGACATGTTTCAATGGACGCTCCTTTAGTGGAAGGTGAGGACTCAAATCTCTATGATGTACTTAGAAGTGGAGAATCACCTAATCCCGATAAAGATTTGATGCATGAGTCTTTAAGAACAGAAATTGAAAGATCATTAGATACTTTAACACCTCGTGAGGCAGATGTTATAAGACTTTATTTTGGTTTATCAAATCATCATCCAATGACACTTGAAGAAATTGGAGAAACTTTTGATTTAACTAGAGAAAGAGTTAGACAGATTAAGGAAAAGGCAATTAGAAGATTAAAACATACATCAAGAAGCAAAATTTTAAAAACATATCTGGGTTAATGTCTTTAACTAAAATTGCTCCATCAATATTAGCTGCAAATTTTTCAAACTTAGAAGCCGAAATAAATATGGTTAATAAAAGCCAGGCAAGTTGGCTTCATGTCGACGTGATGGACGGAAATTTTGTTCCGAATATTTCCTTTGGTACTCCAATTATCGAGGCAATTAATAAACATGCTAAAAAACCATTAGATATCCATTTAATGATACATGAACCCGTAAGGTATATAGAAAAGTTTGTGGAGCTGAAAGCAGAAATCATTACTGTTCATATTGAAGCTTGTTCTAACTTACCTCAAACTATAAAAAAAATTAAATCTTTCAATACAAAAGCAGGTGTAGCAATAAATCCTGAGACTGATGTATCAAAACTGAATGATATAGTCGAACTTATTGATTTGGTTTGTATCATGAGTGTTAATCCTGGATTTAGTGGACAAAAATTTATTGAAAAAACATATGAAAGGCTAGAAAAAATAAAGTCAATTGTAGGAAATAATACACTTATAGAAATTGATGGGGGGTTAAATAACATTAATGCAAAAATACTTTCAGAAATGGGAGCGAATGTTCTTGTTTTTGGTAATTATATATTTAAGTCAAAAAATCCACTAGAAATCATTAGCGAATTAAATAAGAATATTAATTAAAAATACTTTATGGTTTTAGTCACTGGAGGTCTCGGATACATTGGTTCACATACAGTAGTCTCGCTTCAAGAAATTGGGTTAAAGACATTGATAGTTGATAATTTATCAAATTCAACCAAAAACGTTCTTAATGGTATCGAAAAAGCCTGTGGCACTTTACCAAAGTTTATTGAAATGGATTTGGTGAACCGTAACCAAGTAAAAAGCCTTTTCAAAAACAATAAAATTGATGCTATTATTCATTTTGCTGCATATAAATCTGTTTCTGAAAGTGTTAATTATCCAGTAAAATATTATGATAATAATATTAATTCATTACTGAATCTTTTAAAAGAAGTTGAAAATGTAGAAAAAACTTTTCCATTTATTTTCAGTTCATCCTGTACTGTTTATGGAGACTCTGATAAGCAACCACTTTCTGAAAATTCAGAAATAAAAAAAGCATTTTCTCCATACGGAAATACCAAACAAATTTGTGAAGAAATCATTACTGATTTTTGTAAAGTAAATTCAAATATTAAGCCCGTTTTTTTAAGATATTTTAATCCCATTGGTGCACATCACTCAAACGAGATTGGTGAATTGCCTTTAGGTAAACCACAAAATTTGGTTCCTTTTATTACTCAAACTGCTGCGGGATTACATGACGAGCTAATTGTATTTGGTAATGATTATAATACTCATGATGGTACAAATATCAGGGACTATATCCATGTTGTAGATTTATCAAATGCTCATGTTAGTGCTTTAAATTTCGCTGAAAAGAAAATGAAAAATAAATATGAGATCTTCAATGTTGGAACCGGACACGGATTTAGTGTTTTAGATGTCATAAAAACCTTTGAGAAAATTTCAGGTGAGAAATTAAATTTTTCTTTTGGAAAAAGAAGAAATGGGGATGTTACATGTGCATACGCAAACTGTGATAAATCAAAAAAAGAGTTGGGCTGGAAATGTGTTCATAACCTTGATGATGCCTTACAATCTGCATGGAACTGGGAAAAAAAAATCAGAAAAATCGATTAAATATCATCAATGAAAAGATGATTCAAAAATGTTGATTTTATTTAATATGTCTATATTTATAAATACAATTCCTGAAATTGGCATCTTTAGAAAAACATATTCAACCTCTTGATAATAGACTGGCTAAACATCTGCTCAGAAGAGCATGTTTTCATTATTCTCAGGAACTTTTAAATGAATCTGAGGGAAAAACTCCAGAACAAGTTTTATCAATCTTAAAAAAAAACAAAGAGTTTTTTTGGGACTGGCCTTATGATGTTGTACCGTATGGACAAAATACGTCATGCCCGGGTGAAACACACGCTTCATGGCTCGAAGACCCTAGTTGGTCTAACAGTAAATATTCTTGTGGACAGAACAGAAAAAGAGCTATTGTAGCTGGGTGGTGGTGGTTTAATATGATTCGACAAAACAACATTTATGATAAGCTTACATGGTTTTTATTTACAACTTTTACATTATCTAAAGATGATGGATCGGGAAAGTCAGCCCATTTCTTTGATTATTTGAATCTTCTATCTTTTTACTCTGATAAAAGCATTAAAACTCTTGCAAAAAAAATAACCTTTGACAATTCGATGCTTTATTATTTGGACAATTCAGACAACAGCAAAACCAGCCCAAATGAAAATTATGGAAGAGAATTCTTAGAGCTTTTTACTATTGGTAAAGGTCCACAGATTGGTGATGGAGATTATACAAATTACACAGAACATGATGTTGTTATGGCTTCTAAAGTTTTTACCGGCGTCAGACTTAAGCCGAACAGAGATACATTTGATTCTGAAACCGCTGGCTCGCCGCACTATCCTAATGGAATTCCATGTGGATATATACAAATCAATAGGCATGAAACTTCAAATAAAACTTTTAGTCATGCATTTAACAACACAACAATTAATGGTGGCTCTAACGAAAATTCGATTCGCCAAGAATTAGATGATTTTGTTGAAATGATTTTTGAGAAAGACGAAACTGCAAAAAATTATGTAAGAAAGCTTTACAGGATGTATGTAAAAAGTGAATGGGACGACGAAATTGAACAAGATATAATTTCACCTTTAGCAAATCAACTTAAAAATAATGGATATAATTTGATTGATACTTTAGAAACCCTTCTTTGTTCAAAACATTTTTTTGATTTAGATGATTCAAATTCAAATGATGAGAACATAGGTGCTATGATAAAAAGTCCTTTGCAATATATAAGCGAAATTATAAGCCTTTTCAAAATTCAAATACCTGATGCTAGTGCAACTCCACCTGAAATTGGAAAAACCCTTGACAATGATGACGAATTATACAATTTTTACAGATTTTGGTATTGGTTTTTACATAATAGTTTTTTTGTTTCAACTGGAATGGGTTTTTTCGCTCCCTCGACTGTAGCTGGATATGCTGGTGATTATCAAGGACCAATGTATGATAGAGCATGGTTTAATTCTAATACATTATTGGGTAGATATAACACAATTTTATCTTTTATTGGTAAAAGTTATAATGGAGATAACAGAAATGGTAATGACCAAATTGCAGGAAAATTTGTAACTAATACTGGAAATTATTACTACAGAAGAATTTGGACAATTTTTAATTGTGTAAGTTTTATTGCAGAAAACTTTTCTAATCCATCTGAACCAAAAACTTTAATTGAAGACATTTCAAAACTTTTGTATTGCGAATTAATTGATGACGATAGAATTGATTATTTTAAAAGGTTTTTAGTTCCTGATAGTGAGCCTGATTACTATTGGACTGCCGCCTGGAATGATTATTTATCTAGCAATGATGACACACAAGTTAAACTAAGGATAAGCCAGTTGCTAATTCATATGACTAATGCACCAGAGTTTCAAACAATGTAAAAAATGAGAAGAAGAGAATTCATTAAACTTTCTGCATCAGCTTCAGCCCTAGGTTTACTTCCATCAGAAATTGGAAGGACTCTTAAAGCTCTAAATGGCTCCGTTAATTGTGATACAACAAACAGAAGGCTTGTCCTTATAGAACTAAAAGGAGGAAATGACGGTTTAAATACAATAATCCCAATGGATAACTACAGTTATTATAAAAATTCTCTGAGGCCAGATATACATATTCCAGTCAATTCTAGTAATTATAATTCTTTAGTTGTTGATTCATCTTTATCAGGTAGCCTTCAGGACTTAGCATTTAATCCTGCACTATTAATTGGAAATAATCAGGGTTTTAAAGGACTCTATAATGCTGGAATGTTAAGAATTATGCAGTCAGTTGGTTACCCTTCACAAAACAAAAGTCATTTTGCATCAATTGATTTGTGGGCTACAGGAAATGATGGAAATAGTTGGGATAACGGAAAGGAAAGTGGTTGGATGGGTAGATTTATGGAAAATGCGTATGCTGAAGTATTCCCAACTAATTATCCATTTGCTATCCAAATGGGCTCGAACAATACTTGGCTTGGTTTCCATGCTGAGCATGAACATGGACTGGCATTAAATATTGAGGGGCAAAACTCTGAGAATTTTTATACAATTTTAAGTGGATTGGCTGGACAAGCTCCAACTAATATACCAAATACTCACCACGGAGATGAAATTAATTATATAGTTCAAACGGATGCTTTTTCAAATACATACGCAAATTCAATTGAAACAGCATACAACAACGGCTCTAACTACAATGATTCCGCATATTATCCAGACACAGACTTATCTAATCAGTTAAAAACTGTTGCCAGATTGATTAGAGGAGGAATTGAAACAAAAATATTTTTAGTAACTATTGGAGGTTTTGATACTCATAACAACCAAAACCAGTCAAATAATGATATTAATGGTAGACATACTGAACTAATTAAAGAGCTTTCTGGAGCTGTTGATGCATTTGTCAGTGATATAAATTCAGATTCAATTGGCGATGATATTGTGGGTTTAACTTTTTCAGAATTTGGGAGAAAAGCCAAGCAAAACAATAACAGGGGAACTGATCACGGAGAAATTGCTCCTATGTTTGTTTTTGGAAAGCCAGTCAAAGGCGGAATTTCTGGAAATAATGTTGACTTAAATGAGGCCAATTCAAATAATAATTGGCAAATTCAAACTGTCCAATATGACTACAGACAAGTGTTTTCTACATTAATGCAAGACTTCTTAGGTGCTAATGATAGTGTTATTGACAAAACTTTTTTTGATCATACAAATCAAGTAAGTTTTTCTGATAAGAAAATTAGTGATATTATAAAACCAAATAGTAAATTGGACCCATCATGCTACTCTCTGGGAATTTCGGATGTAAAAAATTCTAATAATTTGATAGTTTATCCGAATCCAGCTGTAGGGTTATTATTTATTAAAAGCAGTAATTTAAAGGAAGCTGAATATTCATTATACTCCTTAGACGCAAAATTGGTAATGAGAAATAAGTTTAACTTTATTTCTGGTGAACATAAAATTGATATATCAAATGTTAATAGTGGAACATACCTTTTTGAACTATCAAGCAATTCAAAAAAAACTTATAAAAAAATTATTATTAACTAAAATTGTTGAAGTAGCATTTTTTTTGTTTTTTGCTACTATTTCATTACAATTGGTTAATGGTCAATCGATAAAAAAACCAAACATCGTTTTTATTGTAATTGACGATTTAAACGACTTTCCTGAAGGGTTTTATGGCCATCCACAAGCTAAAACGCCACATATAAAGGCTTTGGGTAATTCAGGTGTACGCTTCAAAAATGCATATTCAAATAATCCAATGTGTGGACCCTCTCGTGCTAGTTTGTTTACTGGAGTCTATCCGCATAATTCATCACATTTTTGGATGAAACCATGGTTAGAAAATGACGTTTTAATTAACACAAAAACAATTATGGAAAAATTTAAGGAATCTGGATATTATGTGGTTGGTAGTGGTAAAGTTCTTCATCACAACAAACTTGATGTATGGACAGAATATAAATATAAAGCTGATTATAGTCCTTTTGTCTATGCTGGTGATTATAATTCAGAAAAGAAACCTATTTCACACCCTGATGTACCTGCTCCATTTCGTACCAATAGAATTGTCGATGGGCTGAACATGGGAGGTGGTTTCATTGATGGTTCATTTGGCCCAATGAAAAATTTTGGAAAACAAACATTCAATGGTGAAAGGCTGTGGTGGGTCTATGGTGGCTTCAGGAGTGGAAAAGAATTAAAGTACATTAACGAAGAAAATCGTGATTTAACCCCAGATGAATTAAATGCAGAATGGGCACATGATAAACTTTTGGAATTAGCAGAAAAACAAAATCAAAAACCCTTCTTTTTGTCTGTAGGTTTTCTTAGACCTCATACACCGCTTATTGTACCTCAAAAATACTTTGATATGTATCCGCTCGATAGTATTAAAT
>Ga0208390_1001041_pt1 | contig 10086 bp, 5 predicted proteins | sample Knorr_S7_td_Surf_FD_185594 | JGI IMG/M metagenome (GOLD analysis project Ga0208390, IMG submission 185594) | Marine microbial communities from Southern Atlantic Ocean transect - Knorr_S7_td_SurfaceA_ad_6m_LV_A (SPAdes) (version 2) | ecosystem: Environmental > Aquatic > Marine > Oceanic | place...
CTTGAGGCATAAAGATGTCGTAACTTAAAAAATATTCATTTTAAACAATTCGATTTAATCATAATAGGTATGCAAAAAATAAATTTCCCACATTTTATGCTAAATAAAGTTAATTATAGGTCATAACTATTGACCTAAATAATACTTTTATTACTAAAAACAATGTATAATTTGCCGAAAATTTAAAGATTCTATGACTGATAAAATGTTAAAATTTGTAAAAATAGGTCAACAAACTCCACCTAAAAGAAAGATTGGCACAAGAAAAGAGGATTTTAATGAGATCTATGACGAGTTTGTAACTAAAAAAGCTGAAGAACAATCAAGCAGATGTTCTCAATGTGGAGTTCCATTTTGCCAAGTACATTGTCCCTTAAGCAACAATATTCCAGATTGGTTAAAACTTACAGCTGAGGGAAGATTAAAAGAGGCCTACGAATTATCTCAAAGCACTAACAATATGCCAGAGGTGTGTGGAAGAATTTGTCCTCAGGACAGATTGTGTGAGGGTAACTGCGTTATTGAGCAATCAGGACATGGAACAGTTACTATTGGTTCAGTTGAGAAATATATTAATGATAAAGCATGGGAACAAGGCTGGGTTAAACCAATTTCTCTAAAACATGAAAAAGACCAAAGCGTTGGAATAATTGGTGCCGGTCCCGCAGGATTGGCAGCCGCTGAGCAGCTAAGGAAAAATGGATATAAAATTACTGTTTATGATCGATATGATCGCGCAGGTGGATTATTAATTTATGGAATTCCAAATTTTAAACTTGAAAAACATGTAGTTGAGCGAAGAACAAAGTTGTTAAAGGATGGTGGGATAAAATTTATTCAAAATTTTGAAGTTGGTAAAGATGCAACTCTAGAACAGTTGCGAAAAAAACATGATGCAATTTTAATAGCGACGGGTGTATATAAACCAAGAGAAGTTGAATTACCTGGTAATGATTTAGGTAATATTTTTCCTGCAATGGAGTTTTTGACAGCATCAAATAAAAAAGGCCTAGGAGATAAAGTAGAGTTATTTGATAAAGGAATTTTAAACGCTGAGGGAAAAGATGTTGTCGTGATAGGTGGCGGTGACACAGCAATGGATTGTGTAAGAACTTCAGTAAGACAAAAAGCAAAGTCGGTAAAATGTTTATATAGAAGAGATAAAGAAAATATGCCTGGATCTGCTAGAGAAGTTGCAAATGCTGAGGAAGAGGGTGTAGAATTTGTTTGGCTTTCTAGTCCAAAAGAATTTAAGGGAAAAAATAAAATCGAAAATTTAGTTGTTAATCAAATTGAATTAGGTGAACCAGATGAATCAGGAAGACGAAAACCAGAAATTAAAGAAGGTTCAGAATTTATGGTGAAAGCCGATATGGTAATCAAAGCTCTTGGATTTGATCCAGAAAATTTACCATTATTATTTGATGCACAAGAGTTACAAGTAACAAAATGGGGAACAATTAAAACTGATTTCAATACGATGGAAACAAATCTAAAAGGTGTTTTTGCTGCAGGAGATATTGTAAGAGGAGCGTCGTTAGTAGTATGGGCAATCAAAGATGGGAGAGATGCAGCTTCTTCTATGAAAACATATTTAGAAAATATGCAATTAAAAAAAACAAAAGTAGCTTAATGGAAAATTATAAAAAAAATTTAGAGTTACTCACAAAAAATCATGTTTATTCAAAAGAGATGGAACACGATGCTTGTGGAGTTGGTTTAATCGCATCTACAGAAGGAAAAAAATCTAGGGCTATAGTTGAGTATGGAATTGAAGCTTTAAAAGCAGTTTGGCACAGAGGTGCCGTTGATGCAGATGGTAAAACGGGTGATGGAGCCGGAATACATGTTGAAATTCCGAAAGACTTTTTTATAGAAAAAATACAAGTTACCGGACACGATTATGATAATTCTGAAATCTGTGTAGGAATGATTTTTTTACCTAGAAATGACTATTCAGCGCAAGAGAGTTGCAAAACAATAGTTGAGAGTGAACTAACTAAAAATAATTTTAGTATATATGGTTGGCGACAAGTACCAGTAAATTCAAAAGTTTTAGGGGAAAAAGCTCTTCAAACCATGCCAGAAATCATACAAGTTCTTTTTAAACCTAATGATCCAAATTTATTAGATAAAAACTTAGAGAGAAAAATTTATGAAATAAGAAAGAGAATTGAAAATAAAGCTTTTGATGCCTCATTGAATAATTTTTATATTTGTTCAATTAGTTCAAAATCTATAATTTATAAAGGGCTATATTTAGCGGAGTCTTTATCTGACTTTTATTTAGATCTTAGAGATTCAAGATTTATTTCAAGATATGCAATTTTTCATCAAAGATTTTCAACAAACACCGCACCGAGCTGGAGTTTAGCTCAACCATTTAGGGCCATAGCGCACAATGGTGAGATAAATACTTATAAAGGTAATAAAAACTGGATGAAAGTTCACGAACAAGAAATGAGTAGCCCACTTTTCGAGGACATAGAAAATTTAAAACCAGTAATCCAAAAAGGTGTCTCTGACTCTGCAGCTTTAGATAATGTATTTGAATTATTAAATAAATCAGGCCAATCTGCACCATTAGCTAAATTAATGCTAGTACCGGATGCATGGTCAAAAAAAAATAAGACATTATCAAAAAGTCATCAGCAATTATTTAATTTTTTAAATAGCACAATGGAACCATGGGATGGACCTGCTGCTATTGCTGCTACAGACAATGAATGGGTTATAGCTGCAAATGATAGAAATGGTCTTAGGCCTTTGAGATATGCCATTACAAAAGACAAAATGATCTTCGCAGGCTCAGAAACAGGAATGATTGATTTAAATGAAAAAAAAATTTTAACCAAGGGAAGACTTGGTCCTGGTGAAATTATCGGGGTTAGAATTGAAAAAGGTAAAGTTTTTTCTAATAGTCAAATAAAAGATTATTTGGCTAAAGAATTTAAACACTTCAATTCTCAAATAATTGATCTAGATGAAAAATTATCAATTTCCAATGAAAAACATAATTTTGATGGCGAAAGTTTAAGGAGAAGACAATATACTTTCGGAATAAGTTTAGAGGATCTAGAACTTATCTTACATCCAATGGCAGAAGATGCAAAAGAAGCAACAGGTTCCATGGGTGATGATACCCCTTTAGCAGTGTTATCTGATAAGTATAGACCACTTTACCATTTTTTTAGACAAAATTTTAGCCAAGTAACTAATCCGCCAATTGACTCTTTAAGAGAAAATAAAGTGATGAGTTTAAAAACTAGATTTGGAAATTTAGGTAATATTCTTGATTTTGATACTTTAACTAAAGAGAATATTTATGTTTTAAATAGCCCTATTCTATCAAATTCACAATTTAATAAGTTCACTAATTTTTTTGGTAAAAATTCAGTAACTATTGACTGTTCATTTTCACAAGATGACAATTTAGAAAATTCTATTAACAGGATCCAAAAAGAATCTGAAATTGCAGTAAGACAAGGTATTACCCAACTGATTTTAAGTGACAAAAATCTCTCATCTGAAAGATTGCCAATGCCTATGTTATTATGTGTCGGAGCCATAAACACATTTTTGATACAAAAAAAATTAAGAGGTTATGTTTCTATAAATGTTCAGTCTGGAGAGGCTATAGATACTCATTCGTTTGCAACATTAATTGGAGTTGGAGCAACTACAGTAAATCCATATCTGGCTTTTGATAGTTTATATCAAAGATATGAAAAAAAACTTTTTGGCCAATTTAGTTTTGATGAGTGTGTACAACGCTACATTAATTCAGTTAATGCGGGTTTATTGAAGATAATGTCAAAAATGGGGATTTCAGTTTTAAGTTCTTACAGAGGTGGATGTAATTTTGAAACAGTAGGATTGAGCAGAACAGTTGTAAATGAATACTTTCCTGGAGTTACCTCGAAAATTTCAGGTATTGGTTTAGTTGGAATTGAAAAAAAAATAAGAGAAATTCATAAAGAAGCATTTGAAAGTACAGAAACTATATTGCCAATTGGAGGTATTTATAGATATAGGAAAAACGGAGAAACACATCAATATCAAGGAAAGCTAATTCATTTATTACAAAGTGCTGTAGGCTCAAATTCATATGAAGCATATAAAAAATATGCTGATGGTATATATAATTTACCACCAATAAATTTGAGGGATCTAGTTGATTTTAGAAAAAAAAAATTGGGCCCATCAATTAACTTATCAGAAGTTGAACCAATAGAAAAAATATTAAAAAGATTTGGTAGTGGAAGCATGTCCCACGGTGCTTTATCTAAAGAAGCGCATGAAACACTTGCTATTGGAATGAATAGAATTAAAGGAGCTTCTTGTAGTGGTGAAGGTGGAGAAGATGCAGAAAGATTTAAAGTGATGGATAGTGGTGATAGTGCAAATTCTAGAGTTAAACAAATTGCATCTGCTAGATTTGGTGTGACTGTAAATTACTTGAATAATTGTAATGAAATAGAAATCAAAATGGCACAAGGCGCTAAACCAGGGGAAGGCGGTCAGTTACCTGGCTTTAAAGTAACAAAGGAAATTGCAAGACTACGACATTCCACACCAGGAGTAACACTAATTTCTCCACCTCCACACCACGATATTTACTCGATAGAGGATTTGGCACAACTGATTTATGATTTGAAGCAAACAAATCCAAAAGCACGAGTTGGCGTTAAGTTAGTCGCATCATCAGGAATCGGAACCATCGCTGCAGGTGTAGCTAAAGCGAAAGCAGATATTATTTTAATTTCGGGTCATAATGGAGGAACAGGCGCAACTCCTCAAACAAGTGTCAAATATGTTGGAATACCTTGGGAGATGGGTCTCACTGAGGCAAATCAGGTTTTAACATTAAACAATTTAAGACACAAAGTTACATTGAGAACTGATGGTGGTATTAAAACTGGAAGAGATGTTGTTATTGCTGCAATGATGGGAGCAGAAGAATATGGAGTTGCTACAACAGCTCTAGTGGCAATGGGATGTATAATGGTAAGACAGTGCCACTCAAATACTTGTCCAGTAGGTGTTTGTACACAAGATGAAAAATTAAGAGAAAAATTTACCGGTACTCCAGACAAGGTTGTAAATTTATTCACTTTTATTGCATCTGAAGTAAGAGAAATTTTAGCCGAATTAGGTTTTAAATCATTAAATGATATTATTGGAAGAACTGATTTATTAATGCAAGTTAACAAAGCTTCACCAAATTTAGATGATTTGGATTTAAATCCGTTATTTGTTCAGGCAGACCCAGGAAACAATAAAAGATACTGCGAGTCGTTGGAGATCAATAAAGTACCAGAAACATTAGACCAGGAAATTTGGCCAGAAATAGAAAAATCTTTAGATAATTCAGAAAAAGTTGAGAAAGAATTTATTATCAAAAATACAAACAGGGCAGTTGGTACAAGAATTTCACATCATCTTTACAAAAAGTATGGTTACGAAAAACTTGATGAAAATTTTCTTACATTAAATTTCAAAGGCTCTGCGGGTCAGTCATTTGGTGCTTTTTCATCAAAAGGACTAAAATTAAATCTTAAAGGTGATGCAAATGATTATGTTGGCAAGGGATTGTCAGGCGCTACAATCTCGATAAAACTTTCGGATGAAAGTAATTTAATCTCTAATGAAAATACAATCATCGGAAATACAGTTCTGTATGGAGCTACTTCAGGTAAACTTTTTGCTGCGGGTCAAGCAGGTGATAGATTTGCTGTAAGAAATTCTGGTGCAACTACAGTTATTGAGGGTTGTGACTCAAATGGTTGTGAGTATATGACTGGAGGAACAGTGGTCATTTTAGGAAATGTCGGTGACAACTTTGCAGCTGGCATGACCGGAGGTATGGCATTTATCTATGATAAATCTAATGAGTTTGAAAAAAAAGTAAATCCAGATTCAGTTGTTTGGCAAAATGTTGAGACAGATTATTGGACAAGTTATTTAAAAGAATTAATTTTAGAACATTCAAAGGAGACAGGATCGTTGATATCAAAAAATATTTTTGAAAATTTTGAAGTTGAAATTAAAAATTTTGTTCAGGTTTGTCCAAAAGAGATGATTAATAAACTTAAAAATCCAATTACATTTAAGTCTAAGATTAAAGAAGTTAGTTAATTATAATTTTTAACTCTTTTTTTAATATGCTTAACCATTTAGGTGAAGATAAGCTGTGATCACCCTTTTTAATGATAACTAATTTTTTTTTTGAATTTACAAAAATTTTTAAAACTTTTTTGGAATAACTGACAGGGACAGACTCATCCTTTTGTCCATGAACCATAGTAATCTTTAATTTGTCGTAAAATTTTTTATGAAATACTTTATTTTTCCGGCCATCTTTAATTAGTTGTAAAGAGATTGGATATTCATAATTTCCATGCTTTAAGTTGATAATCCCATTTTTTGTTATTTCTTTTTTCATTTTTTTTGAAAATTTGTTCCACATTAAACCTTCTAAAAATTGAGGTGCAGAACCAATTCCTAAAAAACCTACAATTTGTTTTTTAAAAAATTTAAATTGATTTAAAGCGATCCAAGACCCCATACTTGAGCCAACTAAGATGATTCTATTTTTTTTGACAATTTTTTTAATTAATAAAGTTGTCTCTTTAGTCCATTTTGAGATATTCCCATTGGTAAATTTACCAGATGATTTTCCATGACCAGAATATTCTAGTGCAAGAAAACCAAGTTTATTTTTTTTTGCAAAATTTAAAAATGCTTTAGGTTTTTTTCCCTCTAAATCAGACATAAACCCGTGTAAAAAAACTATGTAAGCTTTATTTTTTTGGTTGTATTTTAAGTATCTGATTTTTTTTGATTTATTTATTTTAAAGTAATTGAATTTGCTCATAAAAGTTTATTAGTTATCTCTATTATTATATAATCTAACTGTATGTCGTCTAATATAAAAGTCCTGCAAGTAATACCAAAACTAGGTTACGGAGGGGCAGAAACTGGATGTTATGATATTGCTCATTATTTACCAGAAAATGGGTGTGAGTCTTTTATAGTAACTAGCGGAGGGGAATTAACAAAATTCGTTGATAAAAAAAAAGTAAAACTAATTAAACTTCCAGTACATAGTAAAAACCCATTATTGATTCTAATAAATACAATTTTATTAATTGGGATAATTTTATTTTTTAAGATCTCAATTGTTCATGCAAGAAGTAGAGCACCAGCTTGGTCATGTTTATTTGCAACAAAGTTAACTAATAGAAAGTTTGTTACCACATTCCATGGAACATACAATTTTAGTGGGAATCTTAAAAAATTTTATAATTCTGTCATGGTAAGATCTGATTTGATTATCGCAGGATCAAATTTTATTTTTTCTCATATTAAAGAAAATTATTCTGAATTTTTAAAAAATCAAAAAAAATTTTTAGTTATTTTTAGGGGAATAAATGTTGATTATTTTGACTCTTCTACAAAATTAGAAAACGATGAAAAAAACTTACTTCAAAAATGGAATATAAATGATGAAAAAAAAATAATTTTAATGCCAGGTAGGCTTACTTCGTGGAAAGGACAAGAATTATTTATTGAAGCGATTAATCTTGTTAAAATTGAATTAGGTTATGAAGCTTTTCATGCAGTTATACTTGGAAATGATCAAGGTAGAGATCTATATAAAAAAAAATTAATCCGTCTTACTGAACAATACCATTTAACAAATCAAATTAAATTTATAGATCATTGTGAGGATATGGCATTAGCTTATAAAGTTTCTGATATAATTGTATCAGCCTCAATTGAACCAGAGGCTTTTGGAAGAGTTGCTGTGGAAGCACAATCTATGGAAAAATTAATTATAGCTAGTAATATTGGAGGATCCAATGAGACAATTATTGATGAAAAAACAGGCTTTTTATTTAAATCGGGGGATGCAGAGTCTTTAAGTAAAAAAATAGTTCATGGATTAACTATGGACGAAACATCTATAAATCTTATGGGTAAAGAAGGAAGAAACAATATAATAAAAAAATTTAATGTTGAAAAAATGTGTTTTTCTACATATTCAGAGTATAAAAGACTATTAAACTAAATGCCTACAATTACATTACCAGATGGAAAAAATATTGAATTTCCAAAAGAAGTTACAGGTTTAGATGTTGCAGAAAAAATAAGCAAGTCTTTATTAAAACAAGCATTGATAATGAGTGTCGACGGTGAGTTAAAAGATTTGTATTTTTCAATTAAAAAAGATTGTTCAGTAAAAATCTTTACTGCAAAAGACTCCGAGGGTCTTGAGGTTATAAGACATGATACCGCTCATATTATGGCGATGGCCGTTCAAGAATTATACCCGGGTACACAGGTAACTATAGGACCTGTAATAGAAAATGGTTTTTACTATGATTTTGCTCGAAAAGAACCTTTTACAGAAGATGATCTAGATAAAATTGAAAAAAAAATGTCAGAAATAATTGATAAAGATGTAAAAACAAGAAGAGAAGTTTGGAAAAGAGATAAAGCGATAAGCCACTTCAAAAAGATTGGTGAAAACTATAAAGCAGAAATAATAGAGAGTATTCCAGAGAGTGAAGAGCTAACTGTTTATCATCATGGTGATACTTGGCATGATTTATGTAGAGGGCCACACCTAGTTTCTTCTGGAAAAATTGGCAAGGCTTTTAAGCTTACAAAAGTTGCAGGAGCATATTGGCGGGGAGACTCGAAAAATGAAATGTTACAAAGAATTTATGGAACTAGTTGGGCATCTCAAAAAGATCTAGATAATTATTTAAAAAGAATTGAAGAAGCAGAAAAAAGAGATCATAGGAAACTTGGTAAAGAGATGGATCTATTTCATTTTAGAGAAGAGAGCCCAGGATCTGTCTTTTGGCATGAAAAGGGTTGGGCACTGTTTCAAAAATTAATTAATTATATGAAAATGAAACAAGATATTGCTGGATATAAAGAGATAAATACTCCAGAGGTATTAGATAGAAGTCTGTGGGAAAAATCTGGCCATTGGGAAAAATTTGGAGCAAATATGTATACATCAACTACTCCAGATGAAAAGATATTTGCTATTAAACCTATGAATTGTCCAGGTTGTGTAGAGGTCTTTAATCAAGGTCTCAAAAGCTATAAAGATTTGCCATTAAAAATGTCTGAGTTTGGAAAGGTACATCGTTATGAGCCTTCAGGCGCGCTTCATGGTCTATTGAGAGTAAGAGCGTTTACACAAGATGATGCTCATATATTTTGTACTGAAGATCAAATAACAAAAGAATGTTTAATAGTAACTAATCTTATCTTAGAAATTTATAAAGATCTCGGTTTTGAAGATGTTGTTCTCAAATATTCTGATAGACCAGAGCTGAGAGTCGGAGATGATAGTGTGTGGGATAAAGCAGAGGCAGCTTTATTAGAGGCAGTCAAAGCGACTAAATTAGAATATACCATTAATAAGGGTGAGGGTGCATTTTATGGACCTAAAATTGAATTTGTTTTAAGGGATGCTATTGGAAGAGATTGGCAATGTGGAACCCTACAAGTTGATTTTAATTTACCTGGAAGGTTAGGTGCTTCTTATGTAGACAAAGATGGAACAAAAAAAGTTCCAGTGATGTTACACAGAGCTTTGTTTGGATCTCTTGAAAGATTTATTGGAATTTTAATAGAAAATTATGCTGGCAAGTTTCCATTTTGGATATCTCCACTGCAAACAGTGGTAATTCCGATTTCAGAGGACTTTGAGGAATATGCAAGTAAAGTTTCCAAAAAAATAAAAGAAGCTGGGATGAGCTCAATAGTTGATTTAAAAAATCATAATTTGAACTATAAAATAAGAGAACATTCTCTTGCAAAAGTCCCTATTTTATTAATTTGTGGTAAAAAAGAAGTTGACAGCAACTCCGTAACTATTAGAAGATTGGATTCTAATAAACAAGAAAATATGGAATTAAATAAATTTTTAAAAACATTTTCTGCTTTAAATAAAGCATCCTCAATTTAAGTGGCAGATTTTAAGCAAAATTATTTTCAGAGAAGAACTAAAGATCGAGGTCCAAGATCTAATAATAGAATTTCATCTCCAGAAGTTCAAGT
>Ga0208390_1001042_pt1 | contig 10081 bp, 7 predicted proteins | sample Knorr_S7_td_Surf_FD_185594 | JGI IMG/M metagenome (GOLD analysis project Ga0208390, IMG submission 185594) | Marine microbial communities from Southern Atlantic Ocean transect - Knorr_S7_td_SurfaceA_ad_6m_LV_A (SPAdes) (version 2) | ecosystem: Environmental > Aquatic > Marine > Oceanic | place...
TACGCAACTTTTATTAAGGATGATTTAGAATACACTTATGAGTGTGATAATTATGACCTAATTGGATATATTTCCCTAGAGGAAATGGATGCAACATTAGGTAATGACTGTTGGGGATGGACCGATTTACAAACGAATAAAGAGTACGTTTTGATGGGGCTAGATAATGGAACAGCAATTATAGACATTTCTCAACCAAATAAGCCAAACTACCTTGGAAAAATTCCTACAACTACATCAAATAGCATGTGGAGAGATATAAAAGTTTATAACAATCATGCCTTTATTGTGAGTGAAGCTAATGATCATGGTATGCAAGTCTTTGACTTAAAGCATTTAAGAGGAATCAATACAAAACAAAAATTTGTCCCAGATCATATTTATAATGGTTTTGGGGATGCACACAATATTGCTATCAACACTGAATCTGGTTATGCATACACTTGTGGTGCTGGTAATTCAAGAAACCCTGTTGGTATACATGCATTGAATATTAAAGAACCAACAAATCCAAAATTAGAACTTCAAATTTCAGATTTTGGATATTCTCATGATGCTCAGATTGTGAATTATAAAGGTCCAGATTTAGATTATTTCGGAAAAGAAATATATGTTGGAAGTAATGAAACTAAAGTTATATTTGTAGATGTTTCCGATAAAAGTGATCCAAAACTTATAAGTGAATTTTTTTATGATGATGAATACACTCATCAATCATGGTTGACAGAAGATCACAGGTATGCATTACTTGGTGATGAATATGATGAGCTCAATTCTAGTTATGAACTAGTCAATAATACAAGAACAATTATCATTGATATTTCAGATTTAGACAATCCTGTTTTACATTATGAATATCTGGCTGAAACAGAATCAATTGATCACAACGGATATGTGAAAGGTAATAATTTTTATCTTGCCAGTTATACCTCTGGTTTAAGAGTGATAAACATTCAAAATATTAAAAATAAAAGTTTAATTGAAACTGGATTTTTTGATACACATATTGATAATGATCACAAACAAAACACTCATAGATACGGTCAAATTAAAAATAATGACCCTGTTGATCACACAGGAAATAAAGGCCAGGGAATTGAAGCATTTAATGGAGCTTGGAGTGTTTATCCTTTTTTTGATAGTGAAAACATCATAATTAGCGATATCAATTCAGGACTCTTTATAGTAAAAAAATCATCTTTGTAATTTTTTCAAATAAAAAAAAATAATGATGAAAAAAAATAAACAAATTAAGTTTTTTATACCATAAAATTATTATATTTGCGCGCATTTAAAAAACTAAAAAATTAAAAATTATGGCTAAGGAAACTTTTGATCGGTCCAAACCCCATTTAAATATTGGTACAATTGGACACGTAGATCACGGTAAAACTACCCTTACAGCTGCTATTACGACGGTACTAGCTAAAGAAGGTCTTTCTGAACTTAAAAGCTTTGATCAAATTGACAACGCACCTGAAGAAAAAGAAAGAGGTATTACAATCAACACATCCCACGTTGAATATCAAACTGCTAACAGACATTATGCGCATGTAGATTGTCCTGGTCACGCAGATTATGTAAAAAACATGGTAACTGGTGCTGCTCAAATGGACGGAGCTATTCTTGTTGTTGCAGCAACAGATGGACCAATGCCACAAACAAGAGAACATATACTCCTAGGAAGACAAGTTGGTATTCCAAGAATTGTTGTTTTCTTAAATAAGGCTGACCAAGTTGATGATGACGAACTTCTTGAACTTGTGGAAATGGAAGTTAGAGATTTGCTAAATTTTTACGAATATGATGGAGATAATGGACCTGTAATCTTAGGATCAGCTCTTGGTGCACTTAATGGAGAACAAAAATGGGTTGATACTGTTATGAAATTAATGGAGTCTGTTGATAATTGGATTGAACTTCCGACAAGAGAAGTCGATAAAGATTTTTTGATGCCTATTGAAGATGTTTTTTCAATTACTGGTAGAGGAACTGTTGCAACAGGAAGAATTGAAACTGGTGTTGCCAACACTGGTGATACTGTAGATATAATTGGAATGGGAGCGGAAAAACTTGCCTCTACAGTAACTGGTGTCGAGATGTTTAGAAAAATATTGGACAGAGGTGAAGCCGGTGACAATGTTGGTATTCTCTTAAGAGGTATTGAAAAAACCGATATTAGCAGAGGAATGGTAATTTGTAAGCCTGGATCTGTTAAGCCTCATGCAAAGTTCAAAGCCGAAGTTTATATACTTAAAAAAGAAGAGGGAGGAAGACATACGCCTTTCCACAATAATTATAGACCTCAGTTTTATGTAAGAACTACTGATGTAACTGGAAATATTGAGCTTCCTAGTGGAGTTGAAATGGTTATGCCAGGAGACAATCTTACTATTACTGTTGAATTAATTCAGCCTATTGCATGTAGTGTTGGTTTAAGATTTGCTATTCGTGAAGGTGGTAGAACAGTTGGAGCAGGTCAGGTAACTGAAATTTTAGATTAACATTACCAAATGAGTGTGTAAGTTTATTCACTCATTTTTGGTTGACAGGTAAGACTCTTAACACACGGGTTTAGCTCAGTTGGTAGAGCACTGGTCTCCAAAACCAGGTGTCGGGAGTTCGAGTCTCTCAACCCGTGCAAAAGAAATATTATGGGAAGTATTTTAAATTACATAAAAGATTCTTTTAGTGAACTTAGGGACCACGTTACGTGGACCCCTTTAATCGAGCTTCAAAAAATGACATTAGTAGTTTTGGTGTTTTCTGTAATTTTTGCTCTCATAATTTGGGTTGCAGATACTATACTCTCAGAAATTTTTAAACTTTATTTTCAATTCGTGTGATAATGACAGAAGTTGTAGAAAAAAAGTGGTATGTGATCAGAGGAATTAGTGGTCAAGAGAATAAAATTAAGGACTATATTGATGGTGAGGTTAAAAGACTCAATATATCCACTTTTGTTGAGGATGTAATCGTACCAACACAAAAAGTAATACAAATTAGAAATGGAAAAAAAGTTAGTAAAGAAAAAGTTTATTTCCCAGGTTATATCATGATTAAAGCTAATCTAACTGGTGAAATTCCACATATCATTAGGTCATTTCCAAATATTTTAGGTTTCTTGGGTGAAACAAAAGGAGGTGACCCTGTTCCTTTAAGAACAAATGAAGTTAGCAGAATGCTTGGCAAAGTTGATGAGCTTTCAATGGAAGGCGAAAATATTGCTATACCATTTACTGTAGGTGAAAATATAAAGGTGATAGATGGTCCCTTCAATGGTTTTAATGGAAATATTGAAAAAGTTAATGAAGAAAAAAGAAAATTAGAGGTAATGGTTAAGATTTTTGGCAGAAAGACACCACTAGAATTATCATATATGCAGGTTGAAAAAATATAAATGTTACGTATAAATTAATTTTGAGTCGCTTCCAACCTCAAAAATTAAAAATTTATTAATGGCAAAAGAAGTACAAAAAGTTTTAAAGTTGCAGATTAGAGGCGGAGCCGCGAATCCTTCACCGCCTGTTGGTCCTGCATTAGGGGCTGCAGGTGTAAATATTATGGAATTCTGCAAACAGTTTAATGCTAGAACTCAAGATAAACCGGGGAAAGTTGTTCCTGTAGTTGTTTCTGTTTTTGCAGATAAATCTTTTGAGTTTGTTGTCAAAACGCCACCGGCTGCTGCTCAACTTCTCGAAGCTGCCAAAGTTAAAAAAGGTTCGGGTGAGCCTAACAGAACTAAAGTTGCTTCCGTTACTTGGGATCAAATAAAAAAAATAGCTGAAGATAAGATGGTTGACTTAAATGCTTTTACTGTTGAATCTGCTATGAAGATGGTTGCTGGTACTGCAAGATCAATGGGTTTAAATGTTAAAGGTCAATCACCTTTTTAAAATTTTATTATGGCAAAATTGACAAAAAACAGAAAAGATTCAATGTCAAAATTTGATAAAGACTTATTATATAGTCTCGAGGATGCATCTAAAATAATTAAGGATTTTTCAAAATTAAAATTTGATTCATCAGTTGATATAGCTGTAAATTTAGGTGTTGATCCAAAAAAAGCAGATCAAAATATTAGAGGTGTTGTAACATTACCTAACGGTACGGGAAAAGATGTCAAAGTCTTGGCATTAGTTACACCTGATAAAGAAGATGAAGCAAAGAATGCTGGTGCAGATTTAGTAGGTTTAGATGATTATATAAAGAAAATCAAGGATGGTTGGACTGAAGTTGATGTTATTATTACAATGCCTAGCATTATGGGAAAACTAGGACCTCTAGGTAGGATTTTAGGTCCAAGAGGTTTAATGCCAAATCCTAAGACAGGTACTGTAACAATGAATATTGGTAAGGCAATTGAAGATGTTAAAGCTGGTAAAATTGATTTTAAGGTTGATAAAAACGGAGTAATACATGTTTCAATTGGTAAGGTTTCTTTTGATGCAAAGAAAATATTTGAAAATGCTTTGGAAGTTATTAATCATATAATCAAGATTAAACCATCATCATCAAAAGGACTTTATCTTAAAAGTATTTCAATGTCTAGTACAATGAGTCCTGGAATCAAGATTGATACTAATACATTTTAAAATGACAAGAGAAGAAAAATCAAATATGATCGAATCTATTAAGTCTAATCTTGATAGTAATTCTACTGTTTACTTAGCTGATTGCTCCGGATTAGATGCTGATTCAACTTCAAAGTTAAGAAGAGCTTGCTTTAAATCTAACATTAAATTATCTGTTGTCAAAAACACATTATTATTTAGAGCAATGGAAGAAGTTGATAAGGATTTTGGCGAACTGAAATCGTTATTGAAAGGTAATACAACATTGATGCTTTCCGACATTGGAAATGCTCCTGCTAAGGTCATTAAAAATTTCAGAAAAAAATCTGAAAAACCAATTTTAAAAGGCGCATTTGTTGAAGAATCAATTTATCTAGGAGATGATTTATTAGAAACATTAGTAAATATTAAATCTAAGGAAGAGTTGTTAGGGGAAATTATAAGCCTCCTTCAATCTCCAACTAAGAATTTAATTTCTGCTCTTAAATCGAGCGGAAGTAAAATCAGTGGTGTTTTAAAAACACTTTCTGAAAAAAATGAAAATAATTAAAATAACTTAAATTATAAAAAATGGCAGATTTAAAAGATTTTGCAGAAAAATTAGTAAACTTAACGGTAAAAGAAGTAAATGAACTTGCTGATATTCTAAAAGATGAATACGGTATAGAACCTGCAGCTGCTGCTGCGGTTGTTTCAGGTCCAGTTTCTGGAGCAACAGGCGAAGAGGCTGCCGAAGAAAAATCAGAATTTACTGTTGTACTTAAAGCAGCGGGTGGCTCAAAATTAGCCGTTGTTAAATTAGTTAAAGAACTTACAGGCTTAGGTTTAAAAGAAGCTAAAGAGCTTGTTGATAATGCACCAAGTAATATCAAAGAAGATATCGCTAAGGATGAAGCGGAAGGAATAAAAACTTCGCTTGAAGAGGCAGGTGCAGAAGTAGAGCTTAAGTAAATTTACGGCTTTACAATTAAATTTATAAGCCTACATATTGGGCTTTTTGAATGTTCTTTTAACTAAAAATAAATTAATGATTACATCAACAAGACAAAATTTTGCAAGCTCATCAGATACCCCAAGTTACCCTGACTTTCTTGATATTCAGGTTAAATCCTTTAGAGATTTTTTTCAACTAGAAACTAAGTCCGATGAAAGAAGTGATGAAGGTCTGTACAAAACCTTTCTTGAAAACTTTCCAATTTCTGATGCTAGAAATCAATTTGTATTAGAGTTTTTAGATTACTTTGTTGATCCTCCAAGATATTCAATGCATGAGTGTATTGAAAGAGGATTAACATACAGTGTGCCTTTAAAAGCTAGATTAAAATTATATTGTACTGACCCTGAACATGAAGATTTTGAAACAATCGTACAAGATGTTTATTTGGGAGTAATTCCATATATGACTGGAAGTGGTACTTTCATAATAAATGGTGCTGAAAGAGTAGTTGTTTCACAGTTACATCGATCACCAGGCGTCTTTTTTGGGCAATCCTTTCATGCTAATGGTACAAAACTTTATTCAGCTAGAGTAATTCCATTTAAGGGTTCTTGGATTGAATTTGCCTCTGACATCAACGGCGTAATGTATGCTTATATTGATAGAAAAAAGAAGTTACCAGTCACGACTCTTTTAAGATCAATTGGTTATGAAAGAGACAAAGATATTTTAGAAATCTTTAATCTTGCTGAAGAGGTTAAAGTTTCTAAATCTGGTTTGAAAAAACTTACTGGAAGAAAGCTTGCCGCTAGAGTTTTAAACACTTGGTATGAAGATTTTGTAGATGAAGATACTGGCGAGGTTATCTCTATTGAGAGGAATGAAGTGGTTTTAGATAGAGACACTTTAATTGATAAAGAAAATATTGAATTAATTATTGAATCAAATACCAAAACAATTCTTCTTAATAAAGAAGATCAAGAGGGGAATGAATATTCTGTTATATTAAATACATTACAAAAAGATCCAACTAATTCCGAAAAGGAAGCAGTTGAGCATGTGTATCGACAACTTAGGAATGCTGAACCACCTGATGAGGAAACTGCGAGAGGAATTATTGATAAATTATTTTTCTCTGATCAAAGATATAACTTAGGTGAGGTTGGTAGATATAGGATGAACAAAAAGTTAGGTTTAGATATTGATATGGAAAATCTAGTTTTAACCAAGGATGATATAATCACAATTATTAAGTTTTTAATTGAATTAATAAATTCTAAAGCTGAAATTGATGATATCGATCACTTATCTAATAGAAGAGTTAGAACAGTGGGTGAACAACTGTCAAGTCAGTTTGGGGTTGGACTTTCACGAATGGCTAGAACAATAAGAGAAAGAATGAATGTCAGAGATAATGAAGTTTTCACGCCGATTGATTTGATTAATGCAAAAACACTATCATCTGTAATTAATACTTTTTTTGGTACTAACCAATTATCTCAATTTATGGATCAAACCAATCCTCTTGCTGAGTTAACACATAAACGTCGACTTTCTGCATTAGGCCCTGGTGGACTTTCACGTGAAAGAGCTGGATTTGAAGTTAGAGATGTTCATTACACACATTATGGAAGATTGTGTCCAATTGAAACTCCGGAAGGGCCAAATATTGGTCTAATTTCATCACTTAGTGTTTTTGCCAAGGTTAATAATCTTGGTTTTATTGAAACTCCATACCGTGAGGTTAAGAATGGTAAAATTGATGTTAATAATTTTAAATATCTTTCGGCTGAGGAGGAGGAGGGAAAGCTTATAACTCAAGCAAATATTGAAAGAGATGAAAAAGGTAATATTCTTGCTGACAAAGTTATTGCTAGGCTTGAAGCTGATTATCCTGTTGTTGATCCAAATGATGTTGATTATATTGATGTAGCTCCAAATCAGATTGCATCAATTTCTGCATCTTTAATTCCATTTTTAGAACATGATGATGCAAATAGAGCACTTATGGGATCAAACATGATGCGTCAATCTGTGCCTTTAATGAAGCCCGAATCTCCTATCGTCGGAACTGGATTAGAAAAACAAGTTGCTTCTGACTCAAGAGTTTTATTAAATGCTGATATGGATGGAGAAGTGACATATGTTGATTCTCAAAAAATTACGATTAAGTATAAAATGTCAGATGATCTCAAGTCAATTTCTTTCGAATCTGAAGAAAAAACATATTCTCTAATAAAATTTAGGAAAACCAACCAAGGCACTTGTATTAATTTAAAACCTATTGTCAAAAAAGGAGATAAAGTAAAAAAAGGTGAAGTATTGTGTGAAGGTTATGCTACTCGATCTGGAGAATTAGCTTTGGGCCGAAATTTAAAAGTAGCTTTTATGCCCTGGAAAGGATATAATTTTGAAGATGCTATAGTTATTTCAGAAAAAGTAGTTAGAGATGATTATTTTACTTCTATTCATATTGATGAATATTCTCTTGAAGTTAGAGACACAAAACTTGGAATGGAAGAGTTAACAAGTGATATTCCAAATGTTAGTGAGGAGGCAACAAGTGATCTTGATGAAAATGGTATGATCAGAGTTGGTGCTGAAGTGAAATCAGGTGATATTTTAATTGGTAAAATTACTCCAAAAGGTGAATCTGACCCAACACCAGAAGAGAAGTTATTGAGAGCAATTTTTGGTGATAAGGCTGGGGACGTTAAAGATGCATCATTAAAGGCACCACCTTCTTTAAAAGGAATTGTTATTGATAAAAAACTTTTTTCAAGAACAATTAAAGATAAAAGAAGAAGAGCTGATGATAAAGATCTGTTAAAAAAACTTGAAATTAAATATGATCTTTTATTTAAAGATTTAAAAGATAAGATGATTACTAAACTGTATTCAATTTTAAGCGGCAAAACTTGTCAAGGAGTTTTTAATGATTTGGGTGAAGAGGTTATCCCTAAGGGTAAAAAGTATTCACAAAAAATTCTCAATGAAGTTGATGATTATATTCATTTAACTGAAACTGCTTGGAGTGTAGATAAAAAAGCTAACCAGCTTGCTTCTTCTTTGCTTCATAATTATAGAATAAAAGAAAATGATATTCAGGGAATGCTGAGAAGAGAAAAATTTACAATTTCTGTGGGAGATGAATTACCTTCTGGAATAATGAAGTTAGCAAAAATATATGTTGCCAAGAAAAGAAAGTTGAAAGTTGGAGATAAAATGGCTGGACGTCATGGTAATAAAGGAATTGTAGCTAGAATTGTTCGCCAGGAAGATATGCCTTTCTTGGAAGATGGAACACCTGTTGATATTGTTTTAAATCCGTTGGGTGTTCCCTCAAGAATGAATATAGGTCAAATTTATGAAACAGTACTTGGGTGGGCAGGTGAAAAGCTTGGTCAAAAATTTTCAACTCCAATTTTTGATGGAGCAACACTTGATGAAATTAACTCTTTAACTGATAAAGCGGGTGTTCCAAGATATGGTCATACATATTTGTATGATGGTGGTTCTGGTGAAAAATTTGATCAGCCTGCAACAGTTGGTGTTATTTATATGCTTAAGTTAGGGCACATGGTTGATGATAAGATGCATTCAAGATCTATCGGTCCATATTCATTAATTACTCAACAGCCACTTGGTGGTAAAGCCCAATTTGGAGGTCAAAGATTTGGTGAAATGGAAGTTTGGGCATTAGAAGCTTATGGTGCATCTAGTACACTACAAGAAATTTTAACAATTAAGTCTGATGACGTTATTGGAAGAGCTAAAGCTTATGAGGCAATTGTTAAAGGAGATAAGATGCCAGATGCTGGTTTACCAGAATCCTTTAATGTTTTAATGCATGAACTTAAAGGATTAGGATTAGATATAAGATTAGAAGAATAAAATATAATTTCATTTATGGAAATAAATAAAACAAAAAAATTTAATAAAATTTCTATAGGATTAGCTTCACCTGAAACAATCCTTGCATCATCAAGAGGTGAAGTTTTAAAACCCGAAACCATTAATTATCGAACACACAAGCCTGAACGAGACGGATTATTCTGTGAAAGAATTTTCGGACCTGTAAAGGATTATGAATGTGCGTGTGGAAAATATAAAAGGATTAGATATAAAGGAATTATATGTGACAGATGCGGTGTTGAAGTAACCGAAAAAAAAGTAAGGAGAGACAGAGTTGGACATATCAATTTAGTTGTTCCAGTAGCTCATATTTGGTATTTTAAGTCACTTCCGAATAAAATAGGTTATTTATTAGGTCTTCCCACCAAAAAGTTAGACATGATAATTTATTATGAAAGATATGTTGTTATTCAAGCTGGTTTAGCTACAGACGTTGAGGGTAATCCATTGAACAAGATGGATTTTTTGACCGAGGAAGAATATTTGAATATTGCTGAATCGCTCCCGCCTGAGAATCAATTCCTTGAAGATTCTGATCCAAACAAGTTTATTGCTAAAATGGGTGCAGAGTGCTTAATCGAATTGCTTTCTAGGATTGATCTTGATGAACTTTCCTATGATCTAAGACATAAAGCTAATAATGAAACATCAAAAC
>Ga0208390_1001043_pt1 | contig 10069 bp, 9 predicted proteins | sample Knorr_S7_td_Surf_FD_185594 | JGI IMG/M metagenome (GOLD analysis project Ga0208390, IMG submission 185594) | Marine microbial communities from Southern Atlantic Ocean transect - Knorr_S7_td_SurfaceA_ad_6m_LV_A (SPAdes) (version 2) | ecosystem: Environmental > Aquatic > Marine > Oceanic | place...
CCCAGCGCAGGTGTTGGGATGACTACCGCTCTAATCTCTGCATTTACTGAAATTCCAGTCAGATCGGATGTAGCCATGACTGGTGAAATTACTCTCAGAGGCCAAGTCCTAAAAATTGGTGGACTCAAGGAGAAACTCCTAGCTGCGAAGAGAGGCGGTATCAAAAAAGTAATCATACCATTGGATAATAAGGCTGATCTTAAAGAAATTCCTGATGTAATTACAGATAAACTTGATATAGTTCCTGTTGAATGGATAGACGAAGTAATTATGCATTCGCTTGAATCTCAACCTAACGCAATTAATAAATCATCAAGCTTTAAGTCAAAAACAAAAAAATCTGCTAAAACAGTAAGTAAACACTAATTCCTTTAAACTAAAAAAACCCTTTAAAAGCTTGACTTTTTAGGGTTTCTGGCATTTCATAGAAGAGTAAATTTTTCAATTTAGAGGAGATCAAATGAATAAATCAGATTTAGTAGATGCAGTTGCTTCTAAAGCAGATATGTCAAAAGCAGAAGCTGGAAGAGCAGTTGATGCTGTACTTGGTTCTGTGGGGGACGCTCTTGGTAACGGTGATTCTGTTTCTTTAGTAGGATTCGGAACTTTTTCAGTAAGACATAGAGCAGCTAGAATGGGTAGAAACCCTCAAACTGGGGCAACAATGCAAATCGCTGCATCAAAAGTTCCTGGTTTTAAAGCTGGAAAAGCTCTTAAGGACAAAGTCAAGCACGGCTAATTAGTCTTTAAAAATCAATAAGGGTGCTTATTATGCACCCTTTTTTTTATTATAATAATCACATTTATGGATGCATTAAGATCTTTTTTATCAGGTAGAAGGCTGGCTATTATAGGAATACTTCTAGCTATACCATTTGTTTTTTTTGGATCGAGTAGTTTCGGAACTGTTTTTACTAACTATGGAAAGGTTAATGGCCTTACTGTATCTGCTCTAGACGTAAGTATAGCAATAAATTCAGTTACCTCTCGATTGCAGCAAATATATGGAGATGAGTTTACAGTTGAAAGCCTCGAAGAAGGTATTTTTAATAATCTTGTAAGAAATGAAATTGTTAGTCAAAAAGCTTTACTCTATCAAGTAAAACAAATGAATTTAGTGAATTCTGAGGACGAAGCTAAAAGGTTGATAATGTCTGAACCATCTTTTCAAACAGACGGATTATTTGATCAAAATATATTTGAAGCTACTATAAGGCAAAATGGTATTTTACCCAATGAGTACATTGAGAATATTCAAAATAGCTCACTTGTGAATGATTTTCTTTTAGCTATATCTGACTCAAGCTTCCAGATTGAGGCAGAGCTCAAGAATCAAATCAGGCTTATAGAGCAGGAGAGAAATATAGATTTTTTTAAGATTGATTTTAATGCGCTTAAAAGCAGTATAAATCCCACTCTAGAAAATGCTCTTGAATACTATGAATCTAATCAGCTTCTATTTATGGATGATGAAAAAAGATCATTTAATTTACTATCTATTTCTCAAGATAGATTTAAAGAGCTTGTGGATATACCTGAAGACTTTATAGAAAATGAATACAAAGACTACTTAGAAAGGATAAATGCTCTAGCTGAAAGAAGAATTTCCCACATAATGGTTGAAGCCTCTAACTATGCATCAAAAGATGATGCCTACAACGCTTTATTATCAATACAAAATAAAATTGGTAATGATCTAACATTTGAAGAAGCTGCTGAGCAGTTTAGCGAAGATTTAGCATCAGCTGATCAGCAAGGAGATTTAGGTTTCTCTAGTGGAGACAGTTTTCCTCCTGAGTTTATAGAAGCTCTTGATTCAATGTCTGTAGGAAGTTTGTCTGGAATCATAGAGCTTGAGGAGTTGGGATCTTTCCACATAATAAAATTTACTGAAGAGAATAAAGAAACTCCAAAATCCAAAGAGAGCATGTCAAAACAGTTTCTTTCTGAACTATTAGAAGCTGAATCATATGCTCTGATGCTCGATCTAAGAGATGAAATTGAAGATTTATTGCTTAGTGGATTCTCAGTTGAGGCTATTGCAAATGAGTTCAATCTTGAGTTCTCTGTGAGCAATCAGACAAGTTATGAAGATTTTGAAATATATGATAATCCAGCAAAAAGAGACTTTCTTTATGGAATTGATTTTCCAAGTGATTTTGCCGAAATTCTTGAACTTGATGATGAAGTCTTAGTTGCTTCGGTATCAGAAGTAGTTGCTCCCTCTGTTCTTCCTTTTGATCAAGTGACAGACGATGTATTTGAACGATTGAGAATAGATCAAGCTAATTTGGATTTAGTGGATTTAACAAATGACTTAGTGGCTGCAATAAATGACGATACTTTTGTATTGGAGAATAGCAATGTTCTTCAAGATAGTTTTACTTCTGTAAAAAGAGGCTCATCATTATTTCCCGCGAATGTACTGAATGAAATTTTTTCATCTTCTATTGACTCAGTCCAAAATATTAGAGCTTTCAACTCAGATATATATGTATTCAAGGTTACTAAAATAACTGAACCATCTGATGATTTTATTAGCTCCATAATCGCAGATTATGATAATTTCTCTTCAACAACGTCTCTTGTTAAACTTAACTTGATTATTGAAAAAGAAATAAATAGTCGAATAAGAGATAATATTAAAAACTTAAATATTTAAATAAAAAATGAAAAAAATAACTTCTATATTTTTGGTTGCCATTTTATATGGTTGTGGTTCATCTGTTTCTCCTGTTGATCAAGGTCTTATTGATCAAGTCATGCATATTGGAAATGGCTCTGAGCCCCAAGGCTTAGATCCTCATATTGTTACAGGCGTTCCTGAGCACCATCTTTTAATAACAATGTGTGAAGGCTTGACAATTTCAAATCCAGAGGGTGGAGCAAATCTTCCTGGCATGGCTGAGAGTTGGGAAATAAGTGAAGATGGAAAAACTTATATCTTTAATATTAGGAAAGATGCTAAATGGTCAAATGGAGATGATTTTCTTGCTGAAGATATGGTTTGGTCATGGATGAGAGTCCTTACTCCAAGTTTAGGATCTCAATATCCAGATATGCTCTATTACGTTGTTGGTGCTGAAGAATTCAATACTGGAGTAATAACAGACTTTTCTAAAGTAGGAGTCAAAGCAATAGATGCAAAAACTCTAGAAGTAAAATTAAATAATCCTACACCATTTTTTCTTGGACTTCTTAGTCATTATTCTACTTGGCCTGTCCATAAGGAGACGGTACTGGAGTTTGGCGAGATTGATGATAGGCAGGGTTTGTGGACTAGACCTGGAAATTTTGTTTGCAATGGGCCTATGAATCTGAAATCTTGGGAATTAAATAAAAAAATTATTGTAGAAAAAAATCCTCTGTATTGGGATGCTGATCAGGTAAAACTCAACCAAATGCATTTTTATCCAGTTTCAGATATTAATACTGAGGAAAGAATGTTCAGAGCAGGACAACTTCACTTAACATCTACAGTGCCTTCTCAAAAGTGTGGAGTTTGGAGAGAAGAAGGAAATCCAAATCTTAGAATAGATCCGTATATGGGAACATACTACTACAGAGCAAATGTTAATGTTGAACCTTTGAATAATGCTAAAGTAAGAAAAGCTTTAACCTATTCTATTGATAGAGAAAAACTAACGGAAAAAGTTACTCAATGTGGACAAATTCCTGCCTACTCATTTACGCCTCCAGGTGCCGCAGGATATAACCCTGATACAGAAATACCATATGACCCAGAACTAGCGCGTCAGCTTCTTTCAGAAGCTCTTGAGGAAGAAGGAATTAGTGGTATCGAGGATTTCCCTGTTCTACAAATCTTATACAATACATCTGAAGATCACAGAAAAATTGCTTTAACTATTCAACAAATGTGGCAACAAAATCTTGGTATTAATGTTGAGCTCGAGAATATGGATTGGAAAGTTTATCTCAGCAGACAAAATTCCATGGATTATCAGATTTCAAGAGCTGGATGGATTGGAGACTATGAGGATCCAAATACTTTTTTAGATATTATGAGAACTGGTAGAGGAAATAATAGAACTGGATGGAGTAACCAAGAGTTTGATGAGTTAGTTGGAAAAGCCAATGCAACTGCAGATCAAGAGGAAAGATATAGGCTTTTAGGTGAAGCAGAAAAAATACTTATTGATGAATTGCCAATCATTCCTGTCTATACTTATGTTCGTTCGTATCAGCTTTCTCCTGATGTAAAAGGATACTCTCCAAATTATTTAGATCATCATCACCCGAAAACACTATATCTAGAGCGAGACTAAAAATTAATGCTTAATGTTTTAATAAGAAGGATATTAATAGCTATTCCTGTTTTAATTGTTGTTGCTAGTCTTACTTTCTTTTTTATTAGATTGGCTCCAGGCGGACCTTTTGATGCTGACAAAGTTGTTTCACCTCAAGTAATGAAGAACTTAAATGCAGCTTACAATCTTGATGCGCCACTTCATGAACAATACTTTGATTATATGTCTGGAGTAGTTGTTGGTGATTTTGGCCCATCCTTTAGATATCCCGGAAGGTCTGTATCTGAAATGATATATACAGGACTTCCCATAACCTTTGAGTTGGCATTCTATGCCTTAATGATCGCAGTTGCACTTGGAATATTTTCTGGTGTTCTGGCTGCGCTAAAAAGAAATACTTTTTTAGATTATTTCCCAATGGCTATTGCGATGCTTGGAATATGCGTTCCAACATTTTTAATGGGCCCAATTTTAGTTTTAGTTTTTGGTATAAATCTTGAAGTGCTTCCAGTCTCAGGTTGGGATACTCTATCGGGTGATAAGCTCTTACCGTCAATAACCTTAGGCTTTGCATATGCTGCATATATTGCAAGGTTGAGTAGAGGAGGTATGCTAGAAGTCCTTGGTCAGGATTTCATAAGAACCGCGAGAGCAAAAGGTCTTAGTGAATTTAGTATAGTCACTAGACATGCCATGCAGGGAGGATTATTGCCGGTTGTTTCATTCATGGGTCCTGCAATTGCAGGATTACTTGGTGGCTCATTTGTTGTAGAAACAATATTTCAAATTCCTGGACTAGGAAGATTCTATGTTGAAGCTGCTTTCAATAGAGACTACACAATGATTCTTGGAACAACAATTTTCTTCTCAGCAATGATAATCTTCTTTAACCTATTATCTGATTTAGCTGTTCTTTTATTAAATCCCAGAGCCAGGGAAAATTTATGAATAATTCCTCTCTTTGGCAAGACGCAGTAAGAAGACTTATTCAAAATAGGGCGGCCATGATTGGGGGCATCACGATACTTTTACTTATCATACTTGCTGTATTTGCTCCTTGGATTGCTCCATATTCTTATTCATATCAAAATCTTGATATTGGAGCCTCTCCACCCTCTGCAGAGCATTTACTGGGTACTGACGTGTTAGGAAGAGATTTATTGAGTAGGCTTTTATATGGGGCCAGGATCTCTTTACTAGTGGGCTTTGTTGCAACGGGAGTAGCCCTAGTTATTGGAGTTAGTTGGGGTATTATTGCCGGCTATTTTGGTGGAAGAGTTGACTCAATAATGATGAGAATAGTTGATGTTTTGTATGGACTTCCATTCATAATTTTTATTATTCTTTTAATGGTTATCTTTGGAAGAAATATATGGCTCCTGTTTGCAGCTATCGGAGCTGTAGAGTGGTTAACAATGGCAAGGATTGTTAGAGCTCAAGTGATTGGTTTAAAAAATCAAGAGTTTGTTCAGGCTGCTCAAGTCATGGGAGTTAGTAATTTTTCAATGTTTAGAAGGCATATACTTCCAAATATTCTTGGACCAATTGCCGTTTATGCAACTCTCACAATACCTCAAGTAATGTTATTGGAGGCTTTCTTAAGTTTCCTTGGTTTGGGTATTCAGCCACCAATGAGTAGTTGGGGTACCCTTATAAGATATGGAGTTGAATCAATGGAAGAGCATTATTGGCTGTTAATATATCCTGGTTTAACTTTTACCATAACTCTCTTTGCTTTAAATTTCTTTGGAGATGGTCTTAGAGATGCCCTTGATCCCAAAACCTCAGATAACTAAAACGCTTTAATCGTTATTTTTAAGATTTGACCTGGTCTTATAATATCCAAATTTTCATTATCCTGCTTGATTGTTTTAATAGATACATTAAAGAGTTTAGAAATCTTTGATAAGTTATCACCTTGTTTAACAGAATAGAGGATAGTTCTTTTCTTTGACTCTATATTTCTATAGATATTTTTATTACCTATATTTAAAACCTGACCAATTTTTATGTCCAAGCCACTCTCTAGGTTATTTATATCTATTATCTTTTTTTCAGAAACTCCAAACTTTCTCGCTAAACTCCACAAGGTGTCACCCTCGCTTACAACATGAGCTTCAAAGGGTATAAGAATATTTGATGATGCCTGCCCAACAGGAATTAGTAATACTTGATTTATTGACAATGTATCTGAGTCAAGCTGATTCACTTGCCTAATGATATCAATCTTTGTCCTATATTTTTTTGCCAATACCCACAAACTTTCACCTCTGGAAACGTCATGTGAAATCCAGTTTATTTTTTGAGATTGAATATATTCTTGACCATTCTTCTCATATTTAGCCTTGTTTTCAACTGGAACATAAAAGGTACTTACCATATTTGGATCAGTTGCCCATTTTGTATAACCTGCATTAAGCTTATAAAGAAGTTCAGGTTGTAGATTAAGAAAATCACTAAAGTTTAAGATCTCTATTTGCTCTTCAAAAGAGATCTTATCTACGACCTTTGAATATGGAATCTCTGGGAGATCAACACCATATTTTTCATTATTATTAATTAGTTCAATCAATGCTAAAAATTTTGGAATATAGTTTCTTGTTTGAGCGGACAGTGGCAAATCTTTATAAGAAATAACTGAAGCCCTTCTTGAATTTCTTTGAATAGCCTTTGAAGTAAAAGTTGGCCCTGCATTATAGGCAACTAAGACCAGAAAAATGTCTTCATTAAATCTTTTATATAGATAGTCAATGTACCTAATTGCTGCATCTGTTGATTTATAGGGATCATGCCTCTCCTCAACCCACCAATTTTCTTTTAATCCAAGTAATTCTGCTGTTCTCGGCATTATTTGCCATAAACCAACTGCTCCAGATGAAGATATAGAGAATGGATCATAACTGCTTTCAATAAATGGTAAAAACGCAAGCTCAATAGGCAAGTTATTCCTTTTGAGCTCTTCAATAACGTAGTATAAGAAATAATAAGAATTTTCAAGATAGTTTTCGAAAAGGTCTACATTTTTAAGATGTTGATTCATGTAATAAAGAGTTAAATCATCGATTTCATAATCTTTGATTACAGCTTCATTTTTTAAAACTTCCCAAATACTGATTATTTCTGGAACGGATGGCTCAATATTAGCAACCTCAACTAATTGATTAGACTCAATAGTTTCTTCATTCTTTGGTTCAGAGAGATCAGGAATCAACTCAATGGATTCATCATTTGTAACTTCTAACATTTGACAGCCAGATAAAAGTAGAATGAGAGCTAAATATCTTATTTTGAGTCTTTCCATTCTCGAATATATTTGAAGATTTCTTTTTCCGAAGGATTATCTAATCCAATTTTTTTTATGAGATGCATATTATCACTTAAGACATCACATCTTAAAAAAGGATTTGTTTTTTTTTCTAGCCCAATGGAAGAGGGAAGTGAGGATCCATGTTCAGTAAGAAGGTTGTCAATTTCAGTATTTCTCATTATTAGGTCATTATTTTTTGGTTCGACATCAACTGAAAACAGTAGGTTGCTCTTTGTATACTCATGACCGCAATAGATTTGTGTGCTGTCTGGTAATTGCTTTAATTTATTAAGAGATTCAAACATTTGATCAAATGTACCTTCAAAAACTCTTCCACATCCACCAGCAAACAAGGTATCTCCGCAAAAGAGAATATTATTTTCCTCATTATAAAAAGCTATGTGGTCAAGAGTGTGGCCTGGAACCTCAATGATTTCAAATTTTATTCCCAAACTAGAAAGAGTATCTCCTTGAGTGACTTTTTCATTTATTAGTTCGTAACTATTTTTAGGTCCATAAATAGATCCAGAAATTATATTTTCTAATTCAGGTACTCCAGCAGTATGATCAAAATGGTGATGGGTTATAAAAATATCCCTTAAATTTTTATTGGTTTTACTTAAATAATCTAGAACAGGTTTCGCATCACCTGGGTCAACAACAGAAACCTCTTCATTAGTTTCAAGCAACCAAATATAATTATCAGTGAAGGCCTTTAATGGTTTAATATTAATCACATGCAAATTTTACAACTAACGAGATGAAAACTGTAATTATTTACACTGATGGGGCTTGCAGAGGCAATCCTGGACCAGGAGGTTGGGGAGCGCTTATTGAGTATGGTGAATCAACCAAAAAGCTTCATGGAGGAGAAATTTCTACTACTAATAACAGGATGGAGCTGACAGCAGCCATTATGGCTCTAAAAGAAATTAAAGAACCTTGCGAAATCATCCTATATACAGATTCAAAATATGTTCTTCAGGGCATAGAAGAGTGGATATATAACTGGAAAAAAAGAGGTTGGAGAGGTGCAAATAAGAAACCGGTAAAAAATATTGAACTTTGGAAAGAATTAGATGAACTTAGAGATGAACATAATATAAAATGGAACTGGGTTAAGGGTCATTCTGGTGATCCAGGTAATGAAACCGCAGATATGCTCGCAAATAGAGGTATAGACGAACTTTAAAATGGAAAAAAGACACATAGTGCTTGATACAGAAACTACCGGGTTAGATGTCGAAAAAGGGCATAGAATTATTGAAATAGGCGGAGTTGTAATGAACGGTAGAAAAAAAACCGCTGAAACATTTCATGTATATGTAAATCCACAAAGAGAAATTGATAAAGAAGCACAAGAAGTTCATGGTATTTCTAATGAAGATCTCAAAGATAAGCCTATTTTTTCTGAAATTGCAGAGGATCTTTTAGAATTTATTCATGGCTCAACATTGGTAATTCATAACGCAGATTTTGATGTTGGTTTTTTAGATGCTGAATTTAAAATAGCATCGTCAACCTATCCATCAATTTCTGAGATTTGTGAAGTTAAAGATACACTTGCAATTGCAAGAAATAAGTTTCCAGGACAAAGGAATTCCCTCGATGCACTTTCAAAACGTTTTGAAATCAATGGCTACGATAGAAGCTATCATGGAGCTTTACTCGATGCCAACATATTAGCTGATGTTTATTCAAACCTTACAGGCGGCCAAAGTAAAATTAACTTTGCGAATAACATTGATGCTGATCTTCAGGAGGAAAATAAAAAACAAGCAAGAGATTTTTCAAATGATTTCGAAATTACTAAGATTATTACTTCTGAAGAGGATCAACTCTTGCACTCTAAAAGACTTGAAGAGATTGAGAAAAAGATAGGTAAGAAAACACTATGGAATTCTTAAATGAAGGTAACTAGATTTGCTCCAAGTCCCACAGGCAATCTGCATATAGGAGGAGTTAGAACTGCTTTATTTAATTATGTTTTTTCAAAGCAATCTGGTGGTTTATTCTTAATAAGAGTCGAGGATACTGATAGAGAAAGATCAAAGAAGGAATATGAAGAAGACATAATATCTGGATTAGAATGGCTTGGTATATCTCCCGATAAAACACCGATAAGACAATCAGAAAGATCAGATATGTATCAAAAAGCTGCTGATAAGCTCATTGACTCTGGAAATGCCTATTGGTGCGATTGTTCCCCAGAAGATTTAGAAGAAATGCGTGAACAGCAAGCCGCCGCAGGTAAGAAGCCAATGTATGATGGAAGAAGTAGAAACCTTGGCCTTGAAAGATCAGACAAAACTGTTCTTAGATTAGCAACGCCACTTGAAGGAGAAACGGTAGTAAATGATTTAATACGTGGCGAGATAACTTTCAACAATAGTGAATTAGATGATCTAATTCTATTGAGAAGTGATGGTACTCCCACATATCATTTCTGTAATGTTGTCGATGATTTCGATCAGGGTGTAACCACAGTAATCCG
>Ga0208390_1001045_pt1 | contig 10068 bp, 9 predicted proteins | sample Knorr_S7_td_Surf_FD_185594 | JGI IMG/M metagenome (GOLD analysis project Ga0208390, IMG submission 185594) | Marine microbial communities from Southern Atlantic Ocean transect - Knorr_S7_td_SurfaceA_ad_6m_LV_A (SPAdes) (version 2) | ecosystem: Environmental > Aquatic > Marine > Oceanic | place...
GGAATTTAATCTTGATTCCCCAAAACAACTCTTAGAAATTTTATATGAAAAGCAGGGATTACCAGTATTGAGAAAAACACCTAAAGGACAACCATCTACCAATGAAGAAACACTTCAAAGGCTATCAGAGGAATATGAGCTACCAAAGATAATTCTTCAATATAGAACATTGGCAAAACTAAAATCTACTTATACAGATAGCTTAATAAATATTGAGAATCCTAAAACACAAAGGATTCACACCTCATATCAACAAGCCGTAACGTCAACAGGAAGACTTTCGTCTACAGAACCTAACTTACAAAATATTCCTATTAAAACCGCTGAAGGCAGGAGAATAAGAGAGGCTTTCGTTCCAGAAAAAGGTAACACATTAATTTCTGCTGATTATTCTCAAATAGAACTAAGGATAATGGCTCATTTGTCAGAAGATAAAAACCTCACAAATGCTTTTAATAATAATATTGATGTTCATTCTTCAACCGCTGCAGAGGTTTTTGGCGTAGCAATTGAAGAGGTAAATAAAGATCAAAGAAGGAGCGCCAAAGCTATAAACTTTGGTTTAATGTACGGCATGTCCGCTTTTGGACTCACAAGACAGCTGGGAATTACCAGAGCTGAAGCGCAAGCATATTTAGATACTTATTTTGCAAGATATACCGGGGTAAGAGATTACATGGATAATATTAAAGCCAAAGCGAAGGAAGATATGTTTGTTGAGACCATTATGGGAAGACGTCTTTATCTTAATGAAATAAATGCCGCAAATGGATTAAGAAGACAGGCTGCAGAAAGAGCAGCTATTAATGCTCCACTTCAGGGATCTGCAGCAGACATAATTAAAAAGGCAATGCTTGATATTGATAAACTTATTTTAAATGAAATGCCTGATGTAAAAATGATAATGCAGGTTCATGACGAACTTGTGTTTGAATGCCCAAAAGAAAACGCTGACTTAGTTATGAAGAAAATGAAAGAAACTATGGAGCAAACCGTAGAACTAAAAATACCTTTGATTGCCGAAGCAGCTGTTGGCTCAAACTGGAATGAGGCGCATTAGTTAAGCCGCTCTTTCAACTGGAATATATTGCATTTCCTCAGGAAGTAAGATTTTAATTCCATGCATTTCTCTAAGATCACTAATTTTCATTGAAAGATAATCTTCAGGCATCTTGAAGGGCCATTTTTTCTTCATTCTTAAAGCTCTATATATAACCTTGCGTTTAATACCTCCAATCTTCCAATATATTTTTATAAAACCAAAAACACCAAACTCTTTATACAAGTCTTTATAAAGTTGCTTTAGCTGCGGAAGATTTTGGTATGAAAGGAGGTAGCTAAGCTTCCACTTGCTTCCCCAAAGAACCCAACTATCAAGAATGGCTTCTTGTTCAATAGATATGTCTAAACCAAAGATCACATGTGTACAGTCATGATCTCTAAGAAGAGTGCCGGTCTCCTTACTATCTTCAAGTATTTCTGTGGATTCAGGAAATGATTTGTAATAGCGCTCTAGGCCCTCTTGGAGAGTTAAATCACATTCTTGTTTCTGATATTCCAGCATTATTCTACAAATTCTAGTATTTTCTTTGAAAGCTTGTCAAAACCCTCATCATCTTTTGATGACGTTACAATGACAGACTTAGAATTAAGCTTTTTTTCAACATCCTTAATAGATCTAGAAATTGCAGAGCTATTTAGTTTATCGCTTTTAGTTAAAACAGGTATAAATGGGACTTCATATTTATGACAGAACTCCATCATTTGAATATCGCTTTTTTTTAGAGGATGTCTTATATCCATAAAGATAATGGCAGCACACAACGATTGCCTTGATGAAAAATAATTATCCAGCAAAGTATCCAGGTTCTTTTTTTTATCAACGGACATTTTAGAAAATCCATATCCTGGTAAATCAACAAGTTTGATTTCGTCAGTGACTTTAAAAAAATTAATTTCTGTAGTTCTCCCTGGTGTTTTGCTCGTTCTTGCTAACTTTTTGTTTTTTGCCAAACAGTTCAGAGCACTTGATTTTCCTGCATTCGATCTCCCTGCTAATACAAACTCAAAACCTTCATCTGGCGGAGCTTTCTTTATATTTAATACACCTTGCATGAAGGTAGTTTTAGTGAAAATGTTTTGCATTTTTCTGTTTGTTTGAGCCTCTCTTAGGTTTATAATACCGTTTCTAAAATATTTCGTATATTCATAAAATATTTATTAAAGATACAAAATCATGAAAAAAATACTGCTTTCATTATTACTAGTAACTAGCGGACTTGCATACTCATTTGAGCCTGTGCTTGGAAGAGACTACAGCTTGCTTGAAAACCCTTTGCCCACCAAACAAGATGGGAAAGTGGAAGTTCTTGAAATCTTTTGGTACGGATGTGGTCATTGTTACGCGATGGAATCGAAAATCAAAGCCTGGAATAAAACAACTCCAGAATATGTGAGCTTTAAAAAGATGCCAGTTACATGGGGGCCAGTGCACCGTCTCCATGCTGCTATGTTTTATACAATTGAGTCTATTGGCTCTGAACAAGATCTACACGCAGCAGTATTTTCAACAATGCATAATGAGAGAAATATATTATCCAGCGAACAGGCTGTGACAAGGTTTTTTGGAAAAGTTGGTGTTCCTTCCTCAGATTTATCAAAGTATTTAAATTCTTTTGGTGTTAAACAAAGAGTAAATAGAGCTGTTGAGCTAACCAAACAACTTAGAGTTGATTCAGTGCCAATGATAATTGTCGATGGCAAATATAAAGTAGCTGCTAGAGACACAGCACTACAAACAGTTGACTATTTAGTTGAAATGCAAAAATCGGAGTCCTAAATAATGAAACATACTTTCTTCCTTTCTTTATTCTTTCTTACAACATTAGCTTTTGCTGGCAAGAAATACGAAGATCAAGTAATTGAAAGAATAACCTGCCCAACCCAGAAATGTGAAGAAGGTCAAACTTTAGATATTGAGATTCCTTCAATGATGGAAGAAACTGCTGCAGAAGATGTTGTAAAAGTAGAGTTGTCTGAAGGTTCAGAGCATATTGTAAAAATGCTTAATTCAGGTGAAGGCGGACAAATGATTTTTGAACCTGCTGTAATAAAAGTTTCTGTTGGAGATACTATTCACTTTAAAGCTACAGATGCAGCACACAACTCTGTATCTGTTGATGGTATGGTGCCAGCTGGTGCAGCTAGTTGGGCTAGTCAATTGAGTCAGGATATAAGCGTTACTTTGGATACCGAGGGCGTATATGTCTACCAATGTGACCCTCATCTTATTATGGCAATGGTTGGAGTTATTCAGGTTGGCGAGGCAGTCAATATGGAAGAGATTAGAAGTGCAGCTTCGAGCTATAGTGCAAATTTCTTAATGAATAATGACAGACTTCAAGGCTATCTAAATCAACTGTAAAGACTATCAATTTTTTCCGTTAGCCCTTGCCATATGCTGAACTCCGGAGGTTTTTCTACACCCTCAAGATCCCAAATTTCTTTATTTGGATTAAACCAAAGAGCTTGAACGCCATAACTAATTGCTCCGTGCATATCATTAATTTTGTGATCACCAATATGCAACAATTCTTCTTTACTAACCCTTAATAGCTCAATTGCTTTATGGAAGTGATTTTCACTTGGCTTGTTTGCACTTACATCTTTTGAAGAAATATTAAATTTAAAAAACTTACTAATACCAATTATTTCAATATTAGCATTACCATTTGTTAGACATCCCAACTTATATATTTGAGAAAGTTTCTCAATTTCATCCAAAACAGAGGGAAAAAACTCTACTTTATTCCTTTCCTGAAAAAATAATTGAAAAGCACTTTCTGATAGCTCATTTGCAGTTTCTTCATCAGATACACGCTCCTGTATTTTCATTAATAATAATTTTTTTCTGAGTTTCCCAACATCGAATTCATATGAAGGATCTTCGATAATAAGCTTTTCTCTTATTAGCTTGAAATCTTCCCAAGATCCCCACTCTAATTTTCCAATCCTATCCTCTATAAATTTTCTGGTTTTCATCTCAGCATTTATTAATACTGGTTTTACATCCCAGAATGTGTCATCAAGGTCAAAAGTTATGGCTTTAATTTTTTCACTCATGTTTATTTTTTTGCTCTTGGGTGTGACTTATCATAAATCTTAACAAGATGTTGATAATCTAAGTTTGTATATATTTGAGTGGTTGATAAAGAACTATGGCCTAATAGTTCTTGTATTGACCTTAGGTCTCCAGATGATTCAAGCATGTGAGTTGCAAAGCTATGCCTCAGCATATGTGGATTAACAGGAGGCAGTCCTTGCTTTATTGCAAGTTTTTTTAAGCGAAGTTGGATACTGCGCGTTGTTAGTCTGCCCCCAGTTTTATTAACGAATAGCGCTCCATCTTTATTAGTTATTTTCTTTCTTTCTTCTAACCAGTTATCAATCGCACTAATGGCAAATCTTCCCAAAGGAACCAACCGAGTCTTTGATCCTTTACCAACGACTCTTAAAAAATCCTTACCTTCCTCAAAATCATGAATATTTACATTAACTGTTTCAGAAACCCTTAATCCTGAGGAATACATTAATTCTATTATCGCTAAGTCCCTTATTTCTATAAATGAGGTAGGTTTAAAATCTAATAATCTATTAATCTGTTCAGGTGTCAAAGTCTCAGGAAGTTTCTTTTCCATCTTTGGCCCCGAGATAAGTTCAAATGGGGACTGATTAATTCGATGATTCTTTTGAAGATATTTAAAAAAACCTTTAATAGAAGATAGATGTCGTTGAATGCTTCTTGCACCGATATTCATAGAATAGAGAGAGCCTATCCATGAACTGCATATTTCTTCAGATATGTCATTTAATTTATTAATTTTGTTAGATATAAGAAAGTTCCTAAATTTCAAAATATCCCTTTTGTAAGCTTTTATGGAATTATCTGAAAGATTTTTAATATCTTTTAAAAAAACTAAATAGTCATCAATAAGATTATCAATGAAGAATTTTTTAGACATTAAGCTGGAAAAGTCTTTAGTTTGGCTTCTGCTATGTCTCTAATAAACTCAATAAAAGTTGTATCCTCATCTCCAAGATATCTGGTCTTATCTTTCGAGCCAATAAGCAGCAAGCCGATTTTATTCTTGTTTTTAAAAACGCTTATTACAACTGACTTAATTGAATCATCTCCAAAAAGGATTTGAATTTTTTCATTAGCAAAACTACCGTATTTTGTTTCACCTGCAGAAAAATTCATTCCTGTGCTTTCCTCAAGACTATTCATTTCACTATTAGTAAAAAATTTTAAATAGGCTGCATCAACATCAAATATTTTTTTTAAACTTTTGGGCATTAATTCTATTAGTGCGTCTTCATCCTCTGCAGTAACTACTTTTAGAACTAAGGCTTTTGATTTTGAGAACAATTCTTCATTTTCAGAAGCATTCGATAAGAAAATGGACAAGCTATCAAGAAGATCTTTTTGTTCATTTCTTAGCTTTCTTACCTGTCTTTCAAGTAAAGATTCGGCTTTTCCAGGCGAGTGTTTAAAATTAAGCTCGCTGACTATTGATTCCCTGGTAAGAAAAAAATCAGTATTTTTTAAAAGATAGAGCTCAACTTCTTTTGCTGATATTTCTTTAGTCATTTTCTAATATTTATAGGAATCCTCTTTAAAAGGACCTTCCTTAGGAACATCTATGTAATTAGCTTGTTCATCAGTTAGCTTTGTAACAACACCTCCAAACCCTTGAACCATAAGAGCAGCAACCTCTTCATCAAGCTTTTTCGGCAAAACTTCAACTTTTATTAAAGCTTTCTTCTTTTCCTCATCATTAATCTTTGCAAAACTTTTCTCATATAAATGCATTTGAGCAAGCACTTGATTGGCAAAGGAGCCATCCATAATCCTGCTTGGATGGCCAGTAGCATTTCCTAGGTTTACAAGTCTTCCTTCAGCTAGCAAGAGTATATAATTTTTACTAGTGAGATCAGGCTCCTGATCAGGCAAACAATCCCTAAAGACTCGGTGAACCTGAGGTTTTATCTCCTCCCAATACCAAACATTTTTCATATAAACAGTATCTATTTCAGTATCAAAGTGACCAATATTACAAACCACTGCTCCGTTTTTAAGCGAATTAAGAATTGCTGAATCGCAAACATTAACATTTCCGGTTGTTGTAACTAGGATATCAGTATCTTGAAGAAGATCTTTATTAATATCATCTTCTTTTCCAGTAACATTTCCATCCTTGTAACATGAAACAAGTGAGAATCCATCCATGCATGCCTGCATAGCGCATATGGGATCAGTTTCAGTTACTCTTACAACCATTCCTTCTTGAGCTAAGCTAGCTGCTGAGCCTTTACCTACATCACCATACCCAATTATCAGTGCTTTCTTTCCGGATAAAAGCATATCTGTAGCTCTCTTTATTCCATCATTAAGGCTATGCCTGCAACCATATTTATTGTCGTTTTTCGATTTTGTTACGGAGTCGTTTACATTTATTGCAGGAACCTTTAACTCTCCTTTCTCTAACATTTTTTTCAGCCTATAGACGCCTGTAGTTGTCTCTTCAGAAATACCATGAATTGTTTCTAACATCTCAGGATACTTTGTGTGAACCATATGAGTTAAATCACCACCATCATCCAAAATCATATTTGCATCCCATGGCTCACCATCTTTAAGAATAGTTTGTTCTATACACCAATCAAATTCTTCGTCAGTTTGACCTTTCCAAGCAAAAACAGGTATACCTTTCTCTGCCATTGCTGCAGCAGCGTGATCTTGAGTGGAGAAAATATTGCAACCTGACCATCTAATTTCTGCACCCAGGTCTATTAAGGTCTCCATTAGTACAGCTGTTTGGATTGTCATATGAATACAACCCATAATCTTTGCACCTGATAATGGTTGCTCCTCTTTATATTTTTCTCTAAGTGCCATTAATGCAGGCATTTCGTTTTCAGCAAGAGATACCTCTCTTCTTCCAAACTCTGCCAAGGTAATATCCGCAACTTTATAATCTTCTTTCATAATTTAATCCTAAAATAAATCTAATCTTTCATATGGGAGATTATCCCTGCCAAAATGTCCATATAGTGTTGTTTCAGTTAAATCTAGTTCGAATAAGCTAAATTTATCTATTATCCCTTTAGGGGAGAGATCCACATTTTCTTTTATCCAATTTGCTAGATCGGGTCTAACTTTTCCATCAGCATAAACATAAACACTTGTTGGCTCAACAACACCAATAGCATAACTTAATTGCACGGTTGCATTAGAAGCTCTGCCACTTGAAACAATATTTTTTGCTAGATATCTAGCCATATAAGCGCCAGATCTATCTACCTTGGTGCAATCTTTTCCTGAAAAAGCTCCACCACCATGAGGAGCATAACCTCCATATGTATCAACAATTATTTTTCTACCAGTTAAACCAGTATCTCCATCTGGTCCCCCAATAACAAACCTACCAGTTGGATTAATAAGAAACTCGGTAGAGCTAAGATCTTCTTTTATTTCATCTCTAATTATTTCTTCTATTTTTTTTCTAACATACTCAATATCAACATCCTCTGCATGTTGAGTGCTACAAACTATTTTTTCAATATTTTTTGGCTTATTAATGTCATTATAGGTAAGAGTTACTTGGCTTTTGTTGTCTGGAAGGATCCATGCATGATTTTTTCTTTCATCTTGAACCCGTTCTAATATTTTGTGACATAAATAAATAGCCATCGGCATATAATTTTCAGTTTCCAAGCAAGCATATCCAAACATAAGGCCTTGATCACCAGCACCAAAATTGTCAGTACCTAAGGCTATATCTGGAGACTGACCATGCAGCTCATTATAGATATTTAGACGCTCATGGTGGAAACCGTCTTGCTCATATCCAATTTTTGATACAACATTCCTTATTATTTTTTCTATTTCATCTTTATCGAAATTATTGCTTTTATATTCACCAGCTATCGTAACCATATTTGTAGTTACAAGAGTCTCTATAGCGGCTCTATGAGAAATATTTTTTGATAAAAGAAAGGTAGCAACTGAATCTGAAATTAAGTCAGCGACTTTATCAGGATGACCAATGCTTACGCTTTCGCTAGTAAATTCGTATTCCATAAGTTTAATTATTGAATTCTACCCTTTTGTGTTGGATGTATGTATATAAATATGGACAAATTCATATTATTATAACGATACTTTAACTTTAAGAATAAAAGTTGGATAATAAAGACCTAGCAAACGCGATAAGATTTCTCTCAATTGATGCTGTGCAAGCAGCAAAGAGTGGACATCCTGGAATGCCAATGGGCATGGCTGATATAGCCGTATCTCTCTGGAAAAATAATTTAAAGCATAACCCTTCTAATCCTAAATGGATTAATAGAGACAGGTTTGTTCTTTCAAATGGTCACGGTTCGATGTTGCTTTATAGTCTTTTACATTTAACAGGATATGACCTTAACATCAATGACTTAAAAGACTTCAGAAAACTTAAATCAAAAACACCGGGCCACCCCGAGTATGATATCGATATCGGTGTTGAAACAACCACTGGCCCACTTGGACAAGGAATTGGTAATGCTGTAGGAATGGCTCTTGCCGAAAAGAATCTTGCAGCAACATTTAACAAAGAAGATATAAAAATAATAGACCATTTTACTTATGCTTTTCTTGGCGACGGCTGTCTAATGGAAGGTATTTCTCATGAGGTTTGCTCTTTTGCAGGAACACATAAACTTGGAAAACTCATATGTTTTTATGATCAAAATGGAATATCTATAGATGGAGAAATTGATCTATGGTTTACCGATGATACAAAACAAAGGTTTGAAAGCTATGGGTGGCATGTAGTTGAAATTGATGGCCATGATATAGATGAAATTAATAAAGCTACTGAAGAAGCTAAGAAAGAAACTGAAAGACCATCAATGATTTGCTGTAAGACAACTATTGGATTTGGCTCGCCAAATAAATCAGGAACTGCTGGAGTTCACGGAATTCCATTAGGCGATGACGAAATTGAAATAACCAGGAAAGAGCTTAATTGGGAGCATGCCCCTTTTGAAATACCTGAAGATATTTACGATGCCTGGAATGCAAAAGATGAGGGTGCCAAAAAAGAAAAAGCCTGGGAAGATCTTTTGGAAACTTATAAACAAAAATATCCAGAGGAATCCAATGAACTGGAGAGAAGATTTAATTCCGAGATGACTCATGAATTTAATGAAAGATTCGATGACTTTTTAAGAGATTGTTCATTACAAGAAGATCCGATCGCAACCAGAAAAGCATCTCAAATTTGTCTTGATCATTTTTGTGCTGACTTACCTGAGCTAATTGGCGGTTCTGCCGATTTAACTGGATCTAATAATACTTTTTCTAAACATAATACTGAACTTACTGCCGACAATCCTAGCGGATCACATATTTACTATGGCGTAAGAGAGTTCGGCATGGTTTCTATCATGAATGGAATGAGTCTCCATGGGGGTATTAGGCCATATGGAGGAACATTCCTAGTTTTTATGGATTATGCAAGAAATGCAGTGCGTTTATCTGCAATGATGAGTCTGCCAAATATATATGTCTTTACTCATGATTCAATCGGCTTAGGTGAGGATGGTCCAACACATCAACCTATCGAACATTTGGTTACTCTCAGAGCAACGCCAAACTTATACAATTGGAGGCCAGCTGATCTTAAAGAAACAGCAGTAGCATGGAAAGAGTCAATTTTATCAAAATCTCCAAGCTGTCTTATCCTCAGCAGACAAGGTCTTCCGCAGGTCAAAATGAGTGAGGACAAGATTAGTAATATCTCTAAGGGCGGATACTTAGTTCAAAAGGACGAAGATGCAGAGCTAAACATTATATCCTCTGGAAGCGAATTGCAATTAGCTATTCAAGCAGCTAAAGATCTTGATCAGGCGGGCATAAAAACAAATGTGGTTTCGATGCCATGTTTAGATAGGTTTCTTGAGGCAGATTTAGAATATCAAAATAAAGTGATCCAAAATAATTTGCCATCCATTGTTGTTGAG
>Ga0208390_1001046_pt1 | contig 10068 bp, 8 predicted proteins | sample Knorr_S7_td_Surf_FD_185594 | JGI IMG/M metagenome (GOLD analysis project Ga0208390, IMG submission 185594) | Marine microbial communities from Southern Atlantic Ocean transect - Knorr_S7_td_SurfaceA_ad_6m_LV_A (SPAdes) (version 2) | ecosystem: Environmental > Aquatic > Marine > Oceanic | place...
TGACTTGGAGGGGCGCATTTGGTCCACCCATGTCGGTTTCAACCCAACCTGGATGAATCAGCACCACCGAGACACCCTGGGCTTGAAGCTCGTTTTTCATGGCGGTGGTGAACATGTTGAGGGCCGTTTTGGACGCGCGATAGGCGTACGAGCGACCGCTCATGCAGTCCTCAATCGAGCCCATGAGGGACGTGATCATCGCCACAACCCCTCCACCGTCGACCAACAAGGGCAACGCAGCCTGCGTTACCCTGACCGGTGCCACGGCGTTGATTTCGAGAACCTCGGACACGACGTCAAAATCGATTTCGGTCAGCGACGACCACCGCCCGTCGGCCACGCCGGCGTTGTTGATGAGCACGTCGAGGGGCGTTGCAATCGTTTCGAACAACGATGCGACGTCGTCTGGATTCCGAACGTCCATCCTGTGGCAGTGCAGCGCAGAACACGCCAACGCTTCGAGGCCGCCAATGCTGGTGCGGTACGTGGCGTGAACCGTGTGACCTTGGTCGAGCATTTGGCGGACCAACTCAAGCCCAATTCCTCGGTTGGCGCCGGTGACAAGAACGACGGACATGCTCGTTGGCTTGAGGGGCCGGTTCATGATGTTGGCCGTCAGAAGTCGTACTCTTTTTCCTCAAACGTTTCTTCGTTTTCGTTCTTGTCGGTGCGTCGCTGCACGAACATGCTCAGCATCATGCCGGCCAGTGCGAGGTACGCGTCGGGTGCCGTCACGCCGTCCAATCGAGCGACGTCCCAACCCAACGAGATGTACAACGCAAGCATCATGCCGAGCGTACCGACAAAGCCTGCCATGAGCGCAGGGACCAGTCTTCGAAACGACAGACTGAGGAAAAACGCAGCGAGCGTCAACACGCCAGAGAGGATCGTGTCGCCTTCAAAATCAATGTTGAACTGATCACCAGCTTCGATGAGGTTGGTGATGATCAGAAAAACAAGACCCGCCGCAAGAAACCGCATGGACATCTGTGCGACGCTGACGGACACGACGCCAATGGCCACCGCCGCAATGAACCGGAACTGCGATTCGGTGACGGGGAGGTCGTTGCCCAGAGAAGGGTACACCTCACCAACCAGTCCAAAGCCCAGGACAAAACCAACGATGCCCACGGTCATGGGAATTCGTTTTTTTCCTTCGACGAACAGCACGAGTGAGATGACGAAGAGCGGAACGGCGTAGATGAGTCCACCGGCCACCATTTGGTCGATGACGCCGGAACCGATGTCGACCGTCTCGTTGGTCATCGTTGATTCCCCCGGTGCGAAGCGTCCTTCAGGCCAAGCCCATCAGAGAAAGTCCGCCGAGCAAAAGAAGAATCGGCGGAACCATCATTTCGAACCCGGAACGCGACTTGCCCACGTTGGAAAGTTCCGAGCCTCGCATCAAGGTGCACTTCATGCCTGGAGCGTCGTCGTTGCCCCAGACCTCGATGGTGCTGTTGCCCAACGTACCGTCCAACCCTTCGGCCTGCAGTTCAGCAGCGGGACGCGGTTTGGTGGCGCCGAGCAGGTAGACCGGGTCGCCCGAGCGAAGCCCGTACAACGTCCACCGGTGCTTCATGATCTTCGCACCACCGAGCAGCCCGGCCACCGCTGAGGCCATCAATTGCTTGCCGAGCGTTTGTGCGAACGCACCGTCCCATCGCTTCAGGAACTGGCCGTAATCGGTGCGCTTGAAGCTGGGCAGGTTGACCTTGATGCCGCCCGTACCGTCCTGCAATACGAAGGGCACGCCTCCGCTGTCGGTTCGGATGGTGACCCAGCTGCATTGTTCACGAGTGTTTCCGTCCTTGTCTTTGACCGTTCGACACTGGTACTGCTCGTACGTCCAGTGGAAACCCAGCATGTTGGGCATGGCCATGTTTTGGTTCGAGTCCACGTAGACCGTCATCGTACCGGCGCCCCACGGTCGCACTTGGCCGACGAGTTCGGGGTGGCCGACGGGCGCAGAGCGAACAAGCGACGTGGGCGTGTCGAGCATCTGCCGAAGCGCTTTGGCTCGAAAGTAGTTGATCAGCAACAAAATGAGCCCGATGCCGGCGATGATGCCCGCCGGTAGAACCCCTGCTTCAGCTTCCTCGTCCATGGTGACGACGGCGCCCACCACGAGGGTGAAGACGGCAGCGAGGCCTGCAAACACGAGATGGGAGGTCATCGTCGCCGGTTGAGGGGTGCCGACCTTTGCGGGGTGCTCAGGAAGCGGCGTTCCGTCGCCGTGGGGCGCGTAGGGGTTTGCGTTGTTCCACATTTGCGGTCCCGGGGCGGGAAGAATCCAATCGCTGGGGTCGTTCGTGGGCACCAGGGTGGACTGCTGGAGGAACCAGTTGTCCATCGTGAATCCACTCTGCTCGGCTTTGGCCTGCAAAACTTCGGGAGAGATGGCCTCCTTTCGCATGCGGTGCAGACCGGCCGACATGCTCCCCGGGGAAGCGATCGCCATCAACATCAATCCGAGGACGGCGATGCCCAAGGCAGCCGGTTCGGTCACGGCGCCCACGACACCGAAGCCGGTGATGACGAGGCCGATGATCCACAGAACCCATCCCCCGAGGGTGTAGGGCAGGGTCAGTTTGAAGCCACCACCGATGAAGTCGATGTTTTGTTGTACCATGGTTTCCCGACTCACCAACCCGTCATAACCTTGTTTGAGGGGGATGGAGGGTTGGCGCCGCCTTTGCAGTCCGTGGAGGAATCACGGATCCCCTGACGACGTCTACCAACTCCAGCCGGGGGTTGGGAGGGGCGTCCATGGTGGACGCCGGTGCACAATTGTGCTCGTCAACGAGGGACTGGCTCAGCCAAGTCGCGCCGTCATTTCGGCCAACACATCAGCGGGCAGAGGGACATAGCCGACATCGGCAACGTGGTCCATGCCGGCCTCTGAATATCCGTAGTCGAAGAAGCCTCGAACCAGATCCCAGTCGTTGTTGTTGACGTTCATGTAGATCGAACGAGAGAGCGGAGCATAACTGCCGTCTGCCACGGTGCTGGTCTCGGGAGCAACGGCGTTGCCAGCGTCCTGGACGCCGTGGGTGTCGTTGTTGGCGATGGCCGCGACCGAGAGTTCGTTGGCGTTTTCTTCGTAGTAAGCGTAGCCAAAGTAGCCAATGGCGTGTTCGTCACTGGTGAGGCCGTTGACGATTTGGTTGTCGTCAGCGGAGTTTTGGTAGCCACGGGCGGAGTCGAAACCTTCTGCCACGGGGTCAGCGTCGGCGAAGCATTTCTTGCAGAACACCTGCTCACCGAAGTACTCGTAGGTTCCCGAATCGGAATCGGCGCCCCAGAGTTTGATTTCTTGGTCGGGGCAGGCCGTGGAGTCGTGCAGGTCGCCCCACTCTCGCACACCGTCATCGTCGTTGTTGGGCGTGGTTGAACTCATGTTGAGGCCACCTTCTTCGTGATTGGCGAGGTCCTCTTCGCTCCAATCACTGAAAATCCAGCGGAGTTGAGCCATGGAGAGGCCATCCATGTCGGTGACGCACTGGTCGGCAGCGCCACCTTTCTTCATGACAACGGACAGCCCGTCGTAGGCCACAACGAGTTGCGTGATGGTGACGTCGGTGTTGACACAGGAGTAGGTGTAGCCATCGGCACCAACCGTGGCTTCGGAATCCTTCCAGCCACGGCTCATGTCACCGATGTTGACGCTGTCAGCGTCGGTGCTGCACACCTTCGAGGCGCCGGCACCTGAGCCGCCGCCTGCAACGGTGACCGTGTAGTCATCGTTGGCGGTGCTGTAGGCTTGACCCCAGGCGCTGGCCACGGGGAACACCGTACTGCTTCCAGCGATGTTGATGGTTTTCTGTTCGACGTCTTCCGTTTCTCCACCGCCAAGACAGCCGGCCAGTCCGGTGGTCATGAGGATCAAGATGATGGTCAGGGTTTTTGCATGCTTTCCAAGGCTCATTGTATTCGCTCCTTGTTCTCCGGATTCAACGATGACACATGGGGTTCATCAATACAGACTATTGGAGGCACCATAGAAGTATATAGTCTACAATAGAATAAATAGGCCTTCTATCTATCACCGGTACATATGGATGATACCGATGGAGGGGCGTTGAGATGAGCGAAGGGGACTTTCGGAAACTCCAGCTCACGGGCGGGTCAACGATGATCGTCTCCTTGCCAAAGACCTGGGTGAAGGGAAACCGTCTCGACAAAGGCGATGTGGTCAGCATTGAGGAGTTGGCTTCCGGCGACCTTCGAATTTCGCCCATGCAGGGCAAGGACGCCAAAACATGCGTGAGCATCGATTGCTGCTCCCTGACGGTTGGTCTTGTTGATTTGCTCATTGGCGCATACCTGTCGGGCACCAACACCATCGAAGTCAAGTGCGACCAGAAAATTCCACGTTCGGTTCGAAACAACATTCGGGATTTCCTTCGTGACACGCGGGGTATGGAGATTGAGGACGACACGGAGAAATTGATCCGCATTGTTTCCATCCTGAATCCTTCTGAACTGCGCCTTCAAGTCTCCATCAACCGTATGTACATCCTCATCTCAAGCCTCGTGAACGATGCGTTCGAAGTGCTGAACGGCGAGGACCTCGACCTTCTATCTGACATTCAAGACCGGGAGCGTCAGATCGACGCGCGTCGGCTGTTGGTTGAACGCCAAGTGGCCTCAGCGCTGAAGAACCCGTCCGTTGAAAAGAAACTCAAGGTGGACCGCTACACGGCCATGGAGCACGCCAACATCGCTCGCGTTCTGGAGCGCATGGGCGACCACGCCGCCCGACTGGCCGTCCTCGTTCGAGACAATTCTCATACCATCCAAAGCAAAACCTCGGAACTTCCGTTGCTGGCCATCCCGACGTGGGCGCAAGCCCTCAAGACCCTGGTGCACAACATGTACACCAAGGACGTCAACATCATTCACGAAGCGAAAACCTCGCTGGTTGCTCTCATGGCGGAGATTGAAACATCGGAAAGTGACTTGTGGACCGGACGAAAATCAGCCGAACGTTTGTTTTGTGAATTTCAAATATCCGAATCCATTCGTAGGCTCTGTGCGTACGGCATTAATTTCGCCGAAGCCCTGCTCAACATGCTGATGCATGAGCGCTTGGAATCCGTTTGAGGTGAGATGTCATGGACCCCATGGACCGCCTTGAGAAGAAGTACGGGCCAAAGAATACGTCGTTGTTCAACGCAAGAAACATTCTCTTTTTCACGAGTCTGTCGGTGATTCTCATCACGCTCGGCATCATTCAAACCCTGTTGTTTGAAGCGATGTCGTTCTTTTCTCAGGTAGCCGACGCACGCGGCTGGTTCACGTTCGAGGTGGACGCCGCCGGTCTTTCCTCGCTGGGCGGCGTTTCCCTTGTTTTTCTTCTCCTGGCGCTTGCAGGGGAATACATCCTCCAGTTCAAGCCGGATCGACTGAAGCGTGCGAGCAAGGACCTGCTGCTGCCACCGAAATCCGCCAACACCCTTGCTCTTCTGGCTCCCGTTTTCGTTTGGGTCGGATCCGGTTCTTTTCTCCTGGCCCTCTCCCTTGCGGGCTTGGTTTTCGTTTGGCGACGAGCAGGAAAGGCGTACCTCTTGCTTTCTGGAAAATCCGAAACGACACCTGACCGATCTGTCTTGTACTTCCTCGGCGTTTCCTCTTTCGCTGTTCTGTTTTTCTCCATTACCAACAATTACGGTGGCGCCTTTGGCGAGTTCTTTTTCCAAACCCAATGGACGCCAACGGGTGCTTGTGCCGACCGACGGGCGCTGTGCGAGAACATGTCGTTTGGTGTCAACAGCCTTCTTCTCACCACGCTTCAGGTGGCCTTCGGCGCCCTGTTCATCGCCGTCCCGCTCGGCGTGGGGTGCGCCATTTACCTCAGCGAGTACGCTTCGCCTCGCCTGGTGGCCGTGGTCAAACCAACCCTCGAGCTGTTGGCCGGCGTTCCTTCCGTCGTGTACGGCTTTTTCGCCTTCATTTACATCGGTCCGCTGGTGGTGGACGTCGGCGATTACGCCTTTGCGCAGGGATGGATTGACGCCCCGCCCAACGTCCTCAACCCCATCAACGGGGCCATCGTGGTGGGGGTCATGATTCTCCCGCTGGTGGCTTCAATGTCCGAAGATGCGCTGCGAGCCGTTCCCAACGAATTGCGAGAAGGCTCGTTGGCGCTTGGCGCAACAAAGATCGAGACCACGTTCAACGTGATGATTCAAGCCTCGCTCTCAGGCATCATCGCCAGCATCATCCTTGCGCTGTCCCGTGCTGTGGGCGAGACCATGGCCGTGACCTTGGCCGTCGGAACCGTGGCCGTCTACACGTCCAACATGTTCCTGCCCGCTCAGACGATGACGGCTTACATTGCGCAGCGCGTTGGTGGCGATCTGCCCTTCGGTGAAATTGGCTACTTGACCATCTTCGCCGTGGGCCTCTACCTGTTCGTCATTACGTTGTGTCTGAATTTACTCGGCAACAAGGTGTTGTCCGCTTACCGGGAGGCCTACTGATGAAGGACATCGACCGGTTGAAGAAACGAAGCCGTGCACGGCGGGACCTCATGGAGCGCGCAGGCTCCACCGGACTTGCACTGTCCGGACTCATCGGGCTGCTGTTCTTGACCGTGCTCGTCTGGCAAATCGCCAAGCCGACCTTCATCGATGGCGAATCGGGACAGATTGAGCCGGCTTCCGAATTCATTCCTGTATCCGATTACATCCTCAAGTGGGACCACCCCACCGTGGACGACAACGGTGACCTCATCGGCGATGCCGTCGTGTTGAAACTTTCATGGAACGACGGAAGTCCTCAAACACACGAAATCACCATCACCGTTACGGGCGAACGCGGCCTCAAAGAAGACATCACTGTGGACTCGACCGGTGTATCAACCAATGCAGTGGACGTCGGGAAGAAGACCAAATTCTACCTTCTTTCGAGTTTGGACGTCCCCGTCACCGTTGAGCAATTGTCCGGTCCTGTTCCGGCCGCCGACCCCACCGGTGCGCCTGCCGTGGGAACCTTCGTCGTCTCTGGGGAGGTTGACGTTCTCGTCGCCGACGGTTCGCTGGTGTCCACGCCACTCGAGATAGCGGCTTGGGTGGCCCTTTTCGGCGCTATTTTACTCATCTCTGTGCCGATGCCGAAGATGCTGGAACGTGTTGAGCGGCTCGGTGGAAAAGAGCGGGAGGTGAAGTACGGTTCCTACCTCTTCGCAGCGGCCACGTTAGTGTTGGGCGCGTTCACGCTGGATGCTTGGCTGGGTGGACTGTGCTGGTTCATGGTGGGTATCATTCTGGTTCGTCTTCTTGAGGGATTGACTCGCCTTCGAAAGCAAGGACGAGACCCGACGCAGTTCGACCGATTGAAGCACTCAATCACCAATCGCGAGGGGTTGCTCATGTGGGCGAGAATGCTCTTCGTGTTCTCGGTGTTGTTTATTCCGTTGGCCATCAACATCCCCTTTTTGACCGAACGCTATCAGGACATCTTCATCCCCTATGCTTCGGGCATTCGCTCTGCGTTCTTTGGCACCATTTGGGTCATGACCATCGCCATGTTGGTGTCCATGCCCGTTTCAATCGGCGCGGCCATCTACCTCGAAGAGTACGCCAAACCCACCCGTACGACCAAATTGATTCAGGCGCTGGTGACCAACCTCGCCGGTGTTCCGTCCATTGTCTTCGGCATGTTCGGTTTGGCCATCTTCGTGAAGCAAGGCGGCATTGGTTTGGGACTGGGTCCGTCCATTCTGGCCGCCGGGCTCACCATGGGCGTGATGGCCATGCCGATCATCGTCTTGGCCAGCCAAGAGGCCTTGCGAAGCGTTCCACGGTCGTTGCGCGAATCGGCCTACGGCGTGGGTTGCACGCAATGGCAGGTCACCCGAGACCATGTGCTTCCTTCAGCCATGCCCGGCATCATGACCGGGAGCATTCTCGCCATGAGTCGCATCATGGGTGAGGCGGCACCGCTTGTTGTGGTCGGTGCCGCTGCCCTCGTGTTGTTTGACCCCGAGCCACTGGCCGGCCTCACCGGAGGCAACCTCAACTTTACCGTGATTCCAATCCAGATTTACTTCTGGACGTCAGAACCCGAGCACGCGTGGCACTCCATGGCCGCTGCGGCCAGCATCACCCTGATCGTGCTGCTGGCAGCCATGAACAGCGTGGCGATTATTCTTCGAGAGCATTTCCGTAGGAGGTTGAACCCATGAGTGAAGAGATAGGCGGCGAGTTGGTCCCGGATTCCACCCGAGACCTCGACATTGACGGTGAATTGGATTTGATGATTGAAGACTTGGACCTCTGGTACGGTTCAAACCAGGCGCTTTACGGCGTCTCGCTTCCGATTGCTAAGAACAGCGTCACGGCCCTGATTGGCCCGTCCGGTTGCGGCAAGAGCACCCTTCTGCGCACCATCAACCGCATGAACGACCTCATTCCCATTTGCCGATACGAGGGGAAGATCACCAAAGGGGAGCTCGTCATCACCGACAAAGGCGCCGACCTGGTCGAGCTGCGAAAGAGCATCGGCATGGTGTTTCAGCGCCCCAATCCGTTCCCGAAATCCATCTACGAAAACGTGGCTTACGGTGTTCGCCTCCACCACCAGCCCACGCGGGAGGAATTGGATGCGATTGTCGAAAAGAGCCTCAAGCGCGCCGCAATTTGGAAGGAAGTCGCCGAACGCCTCCACGACCTTGGGACTTCTCTATCGGGTGGTCAGCAGCAACGCTTGTGCATCGCTCGAACGATCGCCATTGAGCCCGATGTCATCCTGATGGACGAGCCGTGCAGCGCGCTGGATCCCATCGCCACCGCAGCCATTGAGGAACTCATCCTCGAACTCAAGAAGGATTTCACGGTCGTCATCGTAACGCACTCCATGTCGCAGGCCGCGCGCGTCAGCGACTATACAGGGTTCATGTACCTTGGAAGGATGGTGGAATTCAACAAGACCGAGAAGATTTTCTCCGAACCGGACCAAGAACTGACCCAGCGGTACATCACGGGACGCTTTGGCTGAGGTGAACAAACATGCCTATTCGAACAGGACTCGACGAACGAATGAAATCCATTCAACAGGATTTGAGAGAATATTTTGAGGAAGCCAAGGATGTCTATTCCGACGCCATTGACGCTTTTACGAAACTTGACCGTGAGGTCTATTCAGAGGCCAAAAAAGTCCGAGCAAAGGCACGTGAAGTGAATTGGGATTTGACCAACAACCTTCTCCTCATTCTTTCATTGAATCAACCGCTGATGAAGGATCTCCGCATCGTTGCGACCTACTTGCGAGCCGTGGATACCGTGGAACGACTCATTCGTCACGCCCGAGACATCGCCCGTTCAGACCGCTCGCTGGATGAGAATGCCGATCAACTTCCATCCGACATCGTGGACCCCGTCTCGTCCATGCACGGCTCATTGAATGCACTCATTGACATCACCATCGAGTGCCTGACCAACGGCGGCGAGGTCCCTGCCGATGAAGTCCGAGAACACTGGACGGCCGTCAAAACCTCCCATGCAGAAGCGGTGGCTGCGCTGTCCATCCTGAAATCGGATACGCTTGGAGGAAAGGCCATGCGGCTCGAAGTCATCAACATCGTCAGCCGCGTGGACCGGTCCGCCTACAACATCGTTCGACTGAACGGAATGTGGCACCACGCCCTGAACAACGAGAACATCATTCTCGATTGATGGCCCACAGAAGTCCAAGGCGTTCTATGTGCTCTTCGGTTGACCATCAAAGAGTGCAGGAGGCAGGATTCGAACCTGCGAACCGTTACGGACTGGGACCTCATCCCAGCGCCTTTGACCAAGCTGGGCGACTCCTGCGCCGACCTTCGCTCATTCCTCGCGTATATCAACACCGCGCCCGCCGTCAAACATGCTCGTTGGGCCAGCGCCCGCGAAGGCGCAACCACGCTTCGCTGCAGAACATCAATCCGTACACGGAAGCAAGCCAGAGCGTCGGCCTTCCCCACGTTGAAACCGATGAATCGTCGGGCAACACTCCCCCCTGAAACGCCAACAGGGAAGACAACCACACCAGGGTTGCACCGTGCACCATCCACCGAACCGCGCT
>Ga0208390_1001047_pt1 | contig 10068 bp, 11 predicted proteins | sample Knorr_S7_td_Surf_FD_185594 | JGI IMG/M metagenome (GOLD analysis project Ga0208390, IMG submission 185594) | Marine microbial communities from Southern Atlantic Ocean transect - Knorr_S7_td_SurfaceA_ad_6m_LV_A (SPAdes) (version 2) | ecosystem: Environmental > Aquatic > Marine > Oceanic | place...
ATAAATACCTTTAGATAAATCGTAACTGGGTAAAAGACATGGCTCTCTGGGGTTCAAATGATAATATTACGACATTTGGTACTGTCGCTGTAAGTGACACTACTGTAACTGGCACTGGTACTACTTTCACCACTGATGTAGTCGTTGGACAAGTAATCCGAATTGGTGTTAGAGGCGGTGTCGGTACATATTATGGCGACGCAGTAATCACAGGTATTACTAGCGATAGAGTATTGACAATTGATACTACAGATGGTTTGAGTGCTACAAGTATTGCAGCAACCTCTTACTACATCAGTGAACTTCCAAAGAGTTCAGTGTTAGATAGTGTTTATCAGGAAGGAAGATCAGATGCAGACTCACTAGTCTATGGTACAGCAACAGAAAACGAAGGGTTGTACAAATTAGGACACACTGGTTGGGTCGGTGTAACCACATATATAGATTGTCATGGTTCACTGAGGGTCAAAACAGAAACCCTAGTCGCTATGTCTGGTATCTCTACTGGTAATATACCATATCCAACTGATGAATAATATGTAAATCAATGAAATTTGATGAACTGAATGACAACAATTATCTATTATTTGCTATAAAAAATTACGAAAATCCACAGGCAGTGACCGAGGATGATTTTTATGATGACCTAAAGCGAATAAAGTATATAAAAAGATTACTTAAAAGGTACAGGAACACTGGAGAGTTGAGGACTCATCTTATCCTCAATCACTTCATTGTTCTTTTTAATGTTTTTGGGGACGCAGGAATTCCCTTATTGTTTTTTAAATTAGATAAAGAACTATGGTCTTGTACCAAAAGTTTTTTAACTTATCTGGGTAGAGTGCCCGAACACCCTATCACAGGACTAAATAGAATTGTGGATGATAATTTTGTAATTAAACAATTACATGACCTCTAATGGATCACCGTCTAGACAAGATAATCAGATACTTTCGTGAAGAAATGATGGCAGGTAACGCTGTCGGACAGTCTGGTGGTTTTAGTTCTAGTGCTGATGCAAAAGGACCTGTTGCAGGATATGATAAACCCTTGAAGAAAAAGCCTCAAAAGAGGTATGCCAAAGGTGGTACTGGATCTAGAAAAAGATGGATGTAAACTCTGCTATACTAGAAAGATTAGAAAAAGTTGTCTCAACCTTACAGGAAAACTCTGTAAAGATGGGTCAACTTCTTGCTGTACATAATGAAAAATTAGATAAACAGGATAGAATAGATGCAGTATTGTTTGAAAAGGTAGAAGCACTACACAAAGAAGTAACCCGTAAGACAGATGAGATCAAGAAAGGATGCGAGAGAGATATCAGAAAAGTCGATGACCGTCTTAGAACGATGGAAAAGAAAATGTGGTCTATTTTTGGTGCTCTGTCTATTATATCTGTCATCGTTAGTCCAATCGGACAAAGAATCTTGACATCAATCAGTAGCAGTGCTACAATACAGGAGCAACAGAAAACATTTGTGAATGGATCTAATTGATTCCAAGTATATTAATTTAGTTTCCTCAAGATTAGACAAGTTTAAGAGAGTAAAACCAAATTTATTTAATTTTAGATGCCCTCTGTGTGGTGATTCACAGAAGCATAAGAATAAAGCAAGAGGATATTTCTACCAAGTAAAGACTAATACAAATTATAAGTGCCATAACTGTGGTGCATCAATGTCATTCAATAACTTTCTTAAAAAGATTGATGGCACTCTTCATGGTAAATATTCTATGGAGAAATTTAAGGAAGGGTTTACTGGTAAGAACTTTCCTGCAGAAAAACCTAAGATAGAATACGAAAAACCTAAATTTAAACCAAAGATAGACCTACCATCTTGTTCTGATGTGGTATCAGGCCGAACATACTTAGAGAATCGTGGAATAGATCCCTCTAAGTTTTATTTTGCTGACAAATTTTGTGCCTTTGTGAACAGTTATCAACCCACATTTTCATCTAAAGTTATAGAAGAACCAAGGATAGTAATACCTTTGTATTATCAGAAACAAGTGGTAGGTTTTCAAGGCCGATCTCTAAGTTCAAACTCTGTTAAATATATCACTATCATGTTAGATGATGAAGCACCTAAAATATATGGACTTGATGACATTCAAGAAAATCTTCCAGTCTATATCACAGAAGGACCGTTTGATTCGACCTTCCTCGACAACTCAATCGCACTATGTGGTGCAGATGGGGATGTTCACAAGTGGGGTGTTAGCAATCCTACTTGGGTTTATGATAACGAGCCACGCAATCGTGAGATTTGTAAACGAATCGAGTCCACCATTGACCGAGGAGATAAAATAGTTATATGGCCATCTAATATTGTTGAAAAGGATATAAATGATATGGTATTAGGTGGACATGATGTGAAAAAGGTGGTAGAATTAAACACATATTCTAAACTACAAGCGAAAGTTAAATTTACTGAATGGAAAAAAGTTTAGAAATCCACACCATCTCTAAGATAGATGTGTGTAGAGGACAATCTAGCATCACCTCTGATGGTCTTGCAATGCTTTCTGATCTTATCTTAACTAAGAAAGATAAAAGACTAGACAACGATGAATGGAGTACTCACTACGAGGACACAGAAGCTCCAAACTGTAAGATGGTAGATGACATAGTAATTGAAATGGCAAAAGCATTTCATGCTGCTACAGGATTCCAATTGGTATTGGATAGTATGTGGTCACATATTCACGAAAAGAATATGAGTACTACCATACACAATCACTATCCAGTAGAGATATCAGCAGTATATTATGTGTCTGTACCAGAAGGGTCAGGACAACTTTTACTACATCCTCATCATAACAAGTATCATCTTGCAACAGTTCCATTTAAACCAAAGGAGGGCATGTTTTTAATATTTCCAGGTGCACTAGAACATTCTGTTACTAGGAACCATTCAGACAAACCAAGAATATCATTGGCATTTAATTTCAATTTATACAAAGAAGAGGACAAATGAGCAACGGAACTAATGTTCGTAAAAGATCAGGACTATATGAGTCTTTAGATCTTAATAAGATGCATAAGATGGTTGACGAGGCATGTAAAGATCTTGCAGGAGTATCAGCAAGTCAGGTTGAGATAAACTCTGGAGTACAATTCTATGATGGAATTACTACAGCAGAAATACAAGAGATACTTATTAAAAGTGCAAGTGATCTAATAGAATTAGACTCTCCAAATTATCAGTTCGTTGCTGCTAGACTATTATTATTTTCTGTTAGAAAAAGATTGTGGGGTAGAATACATGAACCACTAACTCTAGGAGATCATATAACAAAATGCATAAGAGAAGGTGTATATGACAGTCACTTTACTAGCAAATATACAGACGAAGAGATAGATGAACTAGACTCTTATATAGAACATGATAGAGATTACCTGTTTACATATGCAGGTCTTCGTCAGGTGACCGATAAATACCTCATACAAGACCGTAGCACTGGAGAACTCTATGAGACTCCACAGTTCATGTACCTCATGATTGCTGCTACGATGTTCTCTGAATATCCTAAAGAAACAAGACTCGATTATGTCAGACGCTACTACGATGCCATCTCCAGACACAAAATCAACATCCCAACACCAGTCATGGGCGGTGTCAGAACACCCATTCGTCAATTTGCATCTTGTGTTCTGGTTGATATTGATGACACCCTCGATAGTATCTTTAGCTCTGATATGGCTATTGGCAAATATGTCGCACAGAGGGCTGGTATCGGTATTAACGCAGGGAGAATCCGTGGTATCAACAGCAAAATCAGGGGTGGAGAAGTTCAACATACTGGTGTTGTCCCCTTCCTTAAAAAATTCGAGGCAACTGTCAGATGCTGTACTCAAAATGGCATCAGAGGTGGCTCAGCAACAGTCCACTTTCCTATCTGGCACAAAGAAATCCGTGACATCATTGTTCTCAAAAATAACAAAGGGACAGAGGACAACAGAGTAAGAAAACTAGACTACTCGATACAATTATCTAAATTATTCTATGAAAGGTTTATCGAAAATAAAGAAATCACGCTTTTTTCCCCTCATGATGTTCCTGATTTGTATGAGAGTTTTGGGACCGATAGGTTTGATGAGTTATATTGCAGTTACGAATTGGATCAATCAATCCCCAGAACCACAGTCAACGCTCAAGAATTAATCTTAGACTTATTGAAAGAGAGAGCAGAGACAGGAAGAATTTATATCATGAACATTGACCATGTTAATAGTCATAGTTCATTTAAAGATAAAGTAGAGATGAGTAACCTCTGTCAGGAGATTACACTACCTACAAAACCACTACAACACATAGATGATCGTGAAGGTGAGATTGCTTTGTGTATATTGTCTGCTATTAATGTAGGAACTCTAAGAAGTCTTGATAGTCTTGAGGAATTATGTGACCTTGCTGTTCGTGGATTAGATGCTTTGATTGATTTCCAAGGGTATCCTGTCAAGGCAGCAGAGATTGGAACAAGAAATCGTAGATCACTTGGAATCGGTTACATAGGGTTGGCACATTACCTTGCCAAGCATAAGGTATCTTATGATGATCCAAAGGCATGGGAGTTGGTTCATGACCTTACAGAAGCGTTTCAATACTATTTACTTAAAGCATCAAATGAACTTGCAAAAGAGCAAGGAAAGTGTGGATATTTTGATAAAACAACATACTCTGATGGAATACTTCCGATTGATACATATAAGAAGGATGTAGATGAGATTGTACAGAACAATTTAAAATATGATTGGGAAACTCTTAGAGTATCAATCAAAGAGCATGGACTCAGGAACAGCACTCTGTCCGCACAGATGCCTTCGGAGAGCAGTTCCATTGTGTCAAATGCCACCAACGGAATCGAACCTCCTAGAGGATACCTGTCCATTAAAAAATCAAAGAAAGGACCTCTTAAGCAGATTGTCCCTTCTTATACATCCTTGAGATCATATTATACTTTGTTATGGGAAATGAAAGACAATGATGGGTACATCAAAGTTGTCTCTGTTATGCAAAAGTTTTTTGACCAAGCAATTAGTGGTAACTGGAGTTACAATCCAGAGAACTATCCTAACAATGAAATCCCTATGCAGACAATGGCACAAGATTTCTTGAGTACATTCAAGTATGGTTGGAAAACATCTTATTATCAGAACACATATGATGCCAAAACTGACGAAGTAGAAGTAGAAGAAGATATGCTAGACACTAAACCAAAAGAGTGTACCTTAGATAACATACTAGACAACCTATCAACAGCAAATGAATGCGATGCCTGTGCAATCTAAAGTAGAGGGAATGACTGTCTTTAATAGAGAGCAAGTCGATGCCAAAAAACAACCAATGTTCTTCGGAGCACCACTAGGAATACAAAGATATGATGAGTACAGATACCCTGTTTTTGAAAAATTAACACAACAAATGTTAGGATACTTCTGGCGACCAGAAGAGGTATCTCTGCAGAAAGATCGTGCTGATTATGAGACACTAAGACCAGAGCAAAAACACATCTATACTTCTAACTTAAAGTATCAGATCATGCTTGACAGTGTACAGGGAAGAGCACCTGGCATAGCACTCGCACCCTACTGTACTATACCAGAACTAGAAGGTGCTATGAACATCTGGCAAACTATGGAGATGATTCATAGTCGTTCTTACACATACATTATCAAGAACATATATCCAGATCCATCAGAGGTATTTGATACCATCATTGATGATGAGAATATCTTAGAAAGAGCTGCTAGTGTTACTGCTGCATACGATGAATTCTTAAATTCTGCACAGGCATATGATAACGGTACAGTAGAATTGAAAGAGATAAAAAGAAAATTATATCGTGCTGTTGCTAATGTAAATATCCTAGAGGGTATCAGATTCTATGTTTCATTCGCTTGTAGTTTTGCCTTTGGTGAACTCAAGATGATGGAAGGTAGTGCAAAGATTGTATCTCTTATTGCTAGAGATGAGAACCAACATCTAGTTGTCACTCAAACAATACTAGACAAGTGGAAAAAAGGTGATGATCCTATAATGCAGGAGATCATAAAGGAAGAAGAGGAGTGGTTGTACAGTGCATTTGCTAAGTGTGTAGATGAGGAAAAGAGATGGGCAGAATATCTGTTCAGAGATGGTAGTATGATAGGACTAAATGAAAAACTATTGTCACAGTATGTTGAATGGATTGCTAACAAAAGAATGAAAGCAATAGGATTGAAACCACAATATAATATTGCTATGAGAGCAAACCCATTACCTTGGACTACTCATTGGATTAGTTCCAAAGGTCTACAGGTAGCACCACAAGAGACTGAGGTAGAGTCATATATCGTTGGTGGTATCAAACAAGATATGAAAAAGAATTCATTCAGTGGGTTTAAACTTTAACAAACAATTTGGCAAGGGTACAGACCCTTGGTATGCACAAGCAGAGAGATGGGCAGACAAACAAAAGTTTCCTATCTCTTTCTTGCTGAAAGGATTGATTGCTTACTTGAAAAAGATGTGGATCAATGTTAAAATAGATAATACAATGCGTGATGTTGATCGTCAAGCAAAAAAATTAGTAGAACAATGGGAAGAAGATGACAGAAGAGAACCGATTATCGTGGAGAAAGGAGTATTTGGAGATGAAGGCTGGTCTATCGAAATTTCAAATCCAGTTGTTGACCGAGGGTCCTCATCAATTAGCACAAGCATGGTTACTCCAAGCGATGCACAACGACTACAAGAAGATGAAAGGGATCAAGGAACCTCCTAGTCAAGAGACAGGACATCAAACAACATTTAAGGAGTGGAATGATAGACATAATCAATGAAGGTATTGTTTTTAAGGTAAGTGACGATCATAAAGTACAAACAGAATTATTTGATGACATAGGTGTACTGGTTGTAGATAATTTTTATAAGAATCCAGATCTAATTCGTAAACTTATAGATGATATACCTGCTACAACCCATACTAACAGAGGTGGATATCCTGCAGCAGCAATAAATGTATCATATAATATGCAACCTGTTGTAGAAACATACAGACATTACATACAAACTTACTTTCCTAACTGTTTGTCTGATGATTATATTACATCTATCATGAGTCAGGCCAGTTTTATGGTCAATGTAATGCAGAGTGATGGCAATGAATATCTACCACCACATACTGACTGTCCATCAACCACAAACTTAGCAAGTGGTATATTTTTAAACACTCCAGAGAATTGCTCAGGTGGTACATCGTTTTTTAAGGACGATAAGTATCTAGGATATGTCAAAATGAAATACAATCGTATGATTTTATATCATCAGAATGTACAACACACTGCATTTATGGATTATAACTCATTTGTTGGTGCTAATTATAGAATCAATCAGATGTTTTTTATCTAAATACTATAGTAGATATTGTCGATGTTATGAAGTTTGATACCTTTACATCAACCATAAACGAAAAGAAAGGACTCTGGGATAACATGCATGCTAGACGCAAGGCAGGTAAACCAAAGAGAAAACCTGGTGATAAGAACTATCCTAAAACATTAAATGTCGAGCAGACCTGTGGTAAGGGAGAATATTTTTGTAACGATGATCAGAAATGTAAACCAATACCAGAAGGACATAAAGTAAAAGCAGATGGTGAGTTGGTATCAGAGGGCGAAGCATGGACAAGAAAGGAAGGACAGAATAAATCAGGTGGATTAAATGAGAAAGGTCGCAAGTCATATGAAAGAGCAAATCCTGGCAGTGATCTAAAAGCACCTAGTAAAAAGAAAGGTAACAAGAGAAGATCATCATTCTGTGCAAGAATGAAAGGTATGAAAAAGAAACTTACCTCAGCTAAGACTGCAAGAGATCCTGACTCAAGAATTAATAAGTCTCTTAGAGCATGGAACTGTGAGTATGAGTGGGAACTAGATCTACTAGAAGATGCAAAGATGGGTAGACAGTCTGATGATAAACTTGCTGCAGCACACAAGAGATTTAGTGGTATGGATCAGTCATCTCCTGCTAACAAATTTATGTTAAAAAGAATAGAGAAAGAACAAAGCAGAAGAAAGAAATTAAGTGAGCATCATCAGAAAGATGAGAATGGTAAAGTCATAGAGCATGATGAAGTAGAGGAGACACCAGATCAGCAGATCATTAATCCTGCACAACCTTGGGATCAGTTAGATGAAGTAGTGCATCAGTCTCAAAGACCATCTAATTTGAAAAAGAAAGCAAAGTTAGCAGCAGCTCTTAATAGATTACAGGATCTTAAAGTTGCATCTAAGATGAAGGAAGAGTATGTCAAGATGACTAAGAAAGCATATAATAAAATTCATAAAGATTTTAAGAGTGATGACCCTAAGAATCCTAGAACTACAAGGTATGTTAAAGGTAAAGGTACAGTCTCATCTCCTGTCAAGTTTGTTGACGAAGCAAAGGTTGATAAGTTAGTACCAGATCATAAGAGATCAGGTAAGAGACTAGAACGCTATGGTAATCCTCATGGATCTCTTGCACTTGGTGGTGGTATTCAAAGAGATAGAAGAGCAGATCACGCAGAGAGAAGAGGTAAGAAAACCAAGGGTGTAAAAGAGGGTATGTATGATGTAGATCCTAAGACAGGAGAATCACCTGTAGCAAAGTCAGTTAGAAAAGGAAATAAATTAGACGGTGATAAGAGACTCAAGCATTTTTCTAAACTTGCTAAGAAAATGATAGGTGAAAAAATTAAGTATGATAAGTCTGGTTCTTCTATGGATTATTTCTTAGGTCCTGATCCAAAGAAAACAAAATACTATAAAGATACTGTCAAGAAAAAGACAAAGAAAGAAGAGTATGTAAGTGAAAAGAAAATGGTCAAAGTTAAACTTAAAGATCCATCAAAGATCAAAGTTAAAGTAACTGATATAGGAGCAGGTGGAAAAGAATATGTAAGAAAAAATGAGATGGATGAAGGAACATCTTATGGTATCTACAAGGGAACTGGTAAACCATCAGGTGCTATGGCAGCATACCTTAAAAATAAGAAAAAGAAAGACAAAGAAAAGAAACTAGTAAAGGCAGAAGAATACTTTGTAGGCACAGTAAGGGATACTAGATGGGATGAAGATCATCTAGATGAAGTTCTAGGTTATGCAGCACAAATAGCAGGTGGTATGGTTCGTGATGGTGTAAGAGGTCTGAGTAATCCAGATATAAAACCAGGGAAAGACACCGTAAAAAAGTTAAGTTCTCAGGCAGCTAAGTCAAAACCTGAGAAAAAACAGGGTGGAGCAAGTGCTGTAAAGAGTCAGCAAGATGCTAAAAGACAAGCAGCTCTGAAGAAACAGAAAGATGATAGAAGAGACAGAGCAAAGAAGATACTAACTGCTGACAAAGCAGCAAAGAAAAAAGTAAAACAAAGTGATACTGGTCAGTCTCTAAGAGATGGTGAAGCAGGTGGTGCACCTAACGCTAAACCAATGACTGCAGAGCAGGTGAAGAGAGATGAGTACGGTGATCCAATAGGAGGTCCTAAAATTTCTAAGAAACAACTCAAGAAAAATTTATCAAGTAATGAAAAGGATGAGAAGATTGTAAGAAGTGAACAAATGGATCCTAAACCTGCAGCAGGTGGTGGTAAACCAATGACTAAGGGACAGCAGAAACAGATAGAAGGTAAAAAGAAGCAACAGAATATGATTAAGAAACAAATTCTTATGAAAAAACTAATGGCAGTAAGAGCAGGAGCAGATGGTGTAGTCTCCTAAATAGGAGCATGGAATTAGATTATGAAAATCCCTGGTTATATCAAGGCACAGCTTTCACTTCTGACGATATTGACGGTAAGTTCGGTTTCGTCTACAGGATTACTAATATACAAACAGGTAAACAATACATCGGTAGAAAATACTTCGTACAGAAAAGAAAACCCAAGGGTGGAAAGAGAAAAGTTACCTCAGAATCCGATTGGAAGAAGTACTATGGGTCTTGTCCAGAATTAAAAGAAGATATAAAAAAATTTGGTAAGAATATTTTTAAACGAGAGATCTTATCTCTTCATACATCAGTAGGAAAAACAAATTTTGAGGAGACT
>Ga0208390_1001048_pt1 | contig 10059 bp, 9 predicted proteins | sample Knorr_S7_td_Surf_FD_185594 | JGI IMG/M metagenome (GOLD analysis project Ga0208390, IMG submission 185594) | Marine microbial communities from Southern Atlantic Ocean transect - Knorr_S7_td_SurfaceA_ad_6m_LV_A (SPAdes) (version 2) | ecosystem: Environmental > Aquatic > Marine > Oceanic | place...
TAAAATTGCTACAATTGTTGGGTTGTCTACTAATTTTGATCAAGCACATGAGGTAGCAAAAAATATATGTATGCAAGTTGCTGCTATGAACCCAGTTGCACTAAATGAAGATGGAGTTAGTAATGAGATAATTGATAAAGAAATAGAGATTGCTAAGGAACAACTTAGATCTGAAGGTAAACCCGAAGCTATGCTTGATAATATAGCTAAAGGAAAATTGAAGAAATATTTCAAGGATAACACCCTAATTAATCAAGCATTTATCAAAGACAATAAGATATCGGTTAATGATTATATTAAATCTGTAAATTCAGATTGCTCTATAACAAACTTTAAAAGAGTTTCCTTAGTATAATTAATACACCCTTTTTAAATACTATGATTATATTTACATAATCATTAAAATGCCTTACAAAAGAATTTTATTAAAATTAAGTGGCGAAGCTCTTATGGGTAACAGGACTCATGGTGTAGACCCTTTAAGAATTAAGGCATATTGTAAAGAAATTAATGAACTTGTAAAAACAGGTGTTGAAATAGCGATAGTAATTGGCGGTGGAAATATTTTTAGAGGATTATCCGCTGCAAGTAATGGTATGGATAGAGTTCAAGCTGACTACATGGGAATGTTAGCCACTGTAATAAATGGACTTGCTTTACAAAGTACTCTTGAGGAAATTGGTGTTCAAACGAGGCTTCAAACAGCACTTAAAATGGAATCAATTGCTGAGCCATACATAAAAAGAAGAGCTGTAAGACATTTGGAAAAAAAAAGAGTTGTTATTTTTAGTGCGGGAACTGGAAACCCTTTTTTCACAACAGACTCTGCTGCAGTTTTAAGAGCAATTGAAATAAATGCAGATGTTATTTTAAAGGGAACAAGAGTAGATGGTATTTATAATCTTGATCCAGAAAAACGCAAAGATGCTATTAAATTCGAATATCTAACATTTGATGATGCAATCAAAAAAAAATTAAAAGTTATGGATTCAACAGCATTTACCTTGAGTAAAGAAAATAATTTACCAATTATTGTTTTTAACATAAATAAACCCGGAAATCTAAAGAAAGTTATTGATGGAAAACAAGTTGGTACAATAGTTAATTAAATGGAAGAATTAGACTTTATTATTGAAGCAAGTGAAGAATCAATGATTAACTCCATATCTTTTTTGGAAAAAGAACTTTTAAACATAAGAGCTGGTAAAGCTAATCCTAATATGTTATCAAGCGTAAAAGTTGATTATTATGGTTCACAAACTTTACTAAATCAAATTGCAAATATTAATACCCCAGATTCACAAACTTTGTCCATTCAACCTTGGGAAAAAGACAAGCTTGAAGATATAGAAAAGGCTATTTTATCTAGTAATTTAGGGTTTAATCCAATGAATAATGGTGAATCTATAATAATCAGCATCCCCCCTTTAACTGAAGAAAGAAGAATTGAGTTAGTAAAAGTTGCAAAATCTGAAGCTGAAAATGCTAAAGTGAGTATTCGAAACGTTAGAAAAGAGGCTAATAATGAAATAAGAAAATCTGACGCTAGTGAAGATATGAAATCAAATTATGAAATAGATATTCAGAATATTACTAATAAATACACTTCAAAAATTGATTCGATTTTTTCAACTAAAGAAAAAGAAATTTTATCTGTGTAATTATGCTAAAAAGATTACAAATTAAATCCGTATTGAACAATGATTATGTTGGAAAAGTTATCGTTGTTTGTGGTTGGGTTAAAACATTTCGTTCTAATAGATTTATAAATTTAAATGACGGCTCTTGTCTTAGTGACCTACAATGTTTAGTTGATTACGAGAAACTTGATCAATCAAAATTATCAAAAATTAATACAGGCGCTTGTTTAGAAGTTGAGGGCGAAATAGTAAAAAGTCAAGGTCGAGGACAAAGTGTTGAATTAATTGCAAATAATATTAATGTTTTAGGAGAAAGTGACCCTGAAAAATTTCCAATTCAACCAAAAAAACATTCATTTGAATTTTTAAGAGAAAATGCTCACCTCAGAGTTAGAACTAAAACTTTAAGTTCAGTATTTAGAATCAGATCAGAAGTTTCATTTGCTATCCATAATTTTTTCAATAAAAATAATTTTTATTACATCCACACTCCAATCATTACAGGAAGTGATGCTGAAGGAGCAGGTGAAATGTTTAAAGTAACAACACTAGATTCAAAAAAAAAGAATCTCGATTATTCTGAAGATTTTTTTGGTAAAGAAACAAATTTGACTGTCTCTGGACAACTGGAAGCTGAATCGATGGCAATGGGTCTTGGAAATGTATATACTTTTGGACCAACCTTTAGAGCTGAGAACTCAAATACTTCTAGGCATTTATCTGAGTTTTGGATGATTGAACCTGAGATGGCTTTCTATGATTTAAATGACAATATGGATTTGGCTGAAAAATTTATACAGAATGTAATTAAAAATATTTTTGAAAAATGTAAGGATGATATAGTTTTTTTAAGTGATAGGCTTGAAAAAGAAGAAATGTCCAAGCCAAAAAATCAAAGAAGCGAGCTTTCTCTTCTTGAAAGGATTGAATTTGTAATAAATAACAATTTTAAAAGAGTTACATATTCAGATGCATTTGAAATTTTAAGGAATTCTAAACCAAATAAAAAAGGAAAATTTAAATATCCTGTTAAAGAATGGGGAATTGATTTTCAGAGCGAACACGAACGTTTTTTAGTTGAGAAATATTTTAAAAGTCCCGTAATTGTTTATGATTATCCTGCTAAAATAAAAGCGTTTTACATGAGATTAAATGATGATGCTAAAACCGTTAGAGCAATGGATATTTTATTTCCTGGAATAGGTGAAATTGTTGGTGGTTCACAAAGAGAAGAAAGACTTGATGTTTTAAATGAAAGAATTGAAGCTTTAGGAATTGAAAAAAAAGAGCTTTGGTGGTATCTAGACCTTAGAAAATTTGGAACTGTAAAACATAGTGGATTTGGTCTTGGTTTAGAAAGATTAATTCAATTTATTACTGGAATGAGTAATATTAGGGATGTCATTCCTTTTCCGAGAACACCAAAAAACGCTGAGTTTTAGTTTATATACTTTGTTATTTCGTAATTTTAAACTTTAAATTGATATGCTTAATCAAAAGTTAAAATTAAAATTATCACAAAAGCTTTCTCCCCAGCAAATTCAATTGATGAAATTAATTCAATTGTCAACGCAAGAATTTGAACAGAGATTATCAACAGAAATTGAAGAAAATCCTGCTCTTGATACAAGTAAAGATGAAAGTATTGAACCAGATAATTTAGATGATAGTGAATTTGAAAAAGATGATAATTCTCATGAAGAGATTGATGTCAACGATTATCTTTCAGATGATGATACACCAGACTATAAATTAAAGTCAAATAATTATAGTGAAGAATCTGAGAAGAGTATACCGTTTGCTTCGGGCACTTCTTTCAACCAATATCTTACAGCCCAATTACACTCATTTTCTCTAAATAAAAAAGAACAACAAATCGCAGAATTTATTATTGGAAGTTTAGACCCTTTCGGTTATCTAAGAAGAGATATTTTAGATATTTCAGATGATTTGATATTTACATTAGGCATTGATGCTGACGAAATATTAATTAAAGATATTTTAGACAAAATATATCTTTTAGAACCACCAGGAGTTGGTGCTCGAGATCTTAAACAATGTTTAATCTTGCAACTTAAAAGAAAAAATAAAACTAAAACCATTGATTTGTCATTAAAAATTATTGAAGAATATTTTGACTTATTTTCAAAAAAACATTTTGAAAAAATAAAACAAAAATTAAATATTAGTAATGATGAATTAAAGGATGTTGTTTCAGAAATCGAAAAATTAAATCCTAAACCGGGTGGAGCTTTCAATGAAAATACAAAAATCAACTCATCAATTGTCCCAGATTTCACAATTAAAATAATTGAAGGTGAATTAAAATTGGAATTAAATTCTAGAAATGCACCAGATCTTTATGTATCAGAAGAATATAAAAATATGTTATCAGGCTATTCTGAGTCTAAAAATAAAACTAAATCTCATAAGGATGCAGTTATGTTTATAAAGCAAAAACTTGATTCAGCAAAGTGGTTTATTGATGCAATTAAGCAAAGAAACCAAACTTTAATAATGACAATGACTTCTATTATTAACTTTCAAAAAGAATACCTTCTGACAGGTGATGAAAGTAAAATAAAACCTATGATTTTGAAAGATATTGCTGAAAAAATAGATATGGATATTTCAACCATATCTAGAGTAGCTAATAGTAAATATGTTGACACACCTTATGGAACAAAACTGATAAAGTCATTTTTCTCAGAGGGAATTAAAAATTCTCAAGGAATTGAAATTTCTACAATTGAAGTAAAAAAAACACTTGAAAATATTATTGAGAATGAAAACAAGAATGATCCACACACTGATGATCAATTAACTAAAATTCTGAACAAAAAAGGATATCCAATAGCTAGAAGAACAGTTGCTAAATACCGTGAGATGATTGGAGCACCTGTTGCAAGATTGAGAAAAGAATTATAAATGAATAATATTTCTATTATCATTGTAAACTTCAAATCATGGAAGCCATTAGAATATTGTTTAAACAGTCTACTTAATCAAAATAATGTCAATACTGATATAATTGTAGTTGATAATTATTCTAATGATAATAAAATTGATTTATTTAAAAAAAAATATAGGACTATAAAATGGATTGAGAATAAAAAAAATTACGGTTTTTCAAAAGCATGCAATATCGGTGAGGTTCAATCTAAGTTTGATACTCTTTTATTTTTAAATCCAGATACAAATTTGAATTCAGATGTATTAGACCTAATTTTCAAGAAAAATATTGATTTTAATACAAATCTAGTAAGTATTAAACAAGTTGATAATAACAACAAGAACACATATGCATACGGAGATTTTTTAAACCTCTTAACTTTCAATGGAACACTAAGATACTTGTATAGACTTAGGAACAAAAAAACAAAAAAAAGATTAGAAAGATATAATCAATTTAGTCCGGACTGGATTTCGGGATCATTTATCATGATTTCAAAAAAATTATTTCACAAAATCGGAAAATGGGATGAAAATTTTTGGATGTACTATGAAGATATGGACTTATGTAAAAGAGCAAAGAATTTTAATAACAATATTTTAATGATTAATGACATATATTGTTATCATTTTCATGGATTGTCTTCAAGAATCAATTACGAAACTAAAATTAAAACAAAAACAGAGGTCTTAATATCAAAAATAAAATATGTTAAAAAACATTTTGAAGGTTACAATAAGATACTACTTATTTCATTTATATATTTTTCTGTTTTTTTTGAACTATTAATTCTTTCCTTATTTTCAAAAGTAAAAAGAGGGGTTCTTTTTTATTTACTAAAAAAAATCTAATTATTTATTTCAGTATAATAAATTTCTAATCTTAACCTTTTATCAAAGTTTTCAGATTCGGGGTTTGGACCATAAATTACAGTACCAAGTGGATTAATAGCTGAAGATATTGGTATTTTACTAAGACTATAATTTTCTCTTAAATCTAAGTTTTGTGAATTTTCAATTGAGGAAGTAACAACTAATCCAAGTTTTGGAGAAATTGAATCATTTCTTACAATATTTTTAATATGCTCTGAAATCCTAATCTTATATTTCAACCCTTTTTTATCCGATTGATATTCAAGCAGTCCATCATGATTTATTTTTTTATCAGACTCCTTATTTCCAGTTGAATTATCTATAAAATAATCAATTAAAGGAGTTTGGTCTTCAATATTATACAAATACAAACGTGCAGGCTCAATTAATCCACCATAGGAATTTATTGTAGTTTGATCAACATAAACGGTTAAATTAGCTTCATTAATTAGCCATCCTTTAGATCTAATTTCATTAAGTATATTTTCGCCATTATTTTCAGTAAATAAGTCAAGCTCTAACATAAAACCTTCTCCCCCCTTCAAATATCCTTTACTTAAATTTTCAGAATTATTAACATTATCTAATATTTCTTGACTATAATTATCTTTATTAAACAAGTTTAATTGATTACCAGATAAAAGAATTTCAAAATCTTTATTTTCTTTCTCAACAGAATCATCAGATGTATCATCAGCTGTACCATTATCATTATATACATCATAATCATAATTAATTTTAATTTTTGAATTTGAATAATCGAGAATCATTAATAAATCATCAGAAAAATTATAGGAACTTATAATTAATCCTTTAAAAAATAAATTAAAATTATCTGGATTCAATAAGTCAACACTACCCTCTTTATTTAAAATTTTATCTTGAAAAAAAGCATTATCTAAAGGTATTTTTAATCTAGGCGACAGTCTTTCTTTAACTGTTGTTGATTCATCAACATCGTTAGTATTTGGATCATCTTCATTGTAAATTACAATTTCATTTGTATCAATTTCAATATTATCATCAAATAGGGTCTCTTTTGAAAAATTTTTAATAAAATGATCGTCCGAATAATACTTTTGAAAGGATTCAAAGTTATTAGTAGGGTCATAGTCTCTTAAATAATAATCTAACTCTTCTATTTTAATTTTAAAACTTGCATTTATATTTCCAATTAGTGAGTCGACATCATAAACAGTTGCTCCATTGTTGGGGTTAATTGATTCTGTGTCTTCATTGTCATTAATTCCATCTCCATCAGTATCTGGGTTCAATGGGTCTGTCCCATTTGACTTCTCAACAATATCGGAAACTCCATCACCATCACTATCGCTGTAAATGTCGTTACTATCAACATCGTATAAATCAATTACTCCATCACCGTCAGAATCAAATGTGTTGTTAAAAAAAGGTATTTCTAAAACAACATTATTTACAGTTTCATTTTCTTCGATGACTTTTATATTATTAGAATCTCCATTAATTTCAGACTCGGAATCCCAATTACCAAAATAAGGGTTAGATTGTGAAAGAGTTAATTGAGTAATAAATGAAGCTTCTGTTTTACCAAAAATATTATCATTAATTTGCCCAAGTTGGTATGAATTTAAACCATTAGATTTAAATGGTTGGATAAGTTTTTGGCTGGCAAATACAGGGATATTTTCCAGACTTGTTTCGAATGTGTCTGATTTTAAAATCTCGGTTCCAATAGAATTATATTCTTTTGTACAAGATAATTTAGAAAGTATAATGATTAAAATAAAAATATTATAATACTTATTTTTCATTTTGTAAAAAAACTATTATAAAAATTCAAACACTTTTCTTTATAATCGTCAGAGTCAGAAGAGCATTCAAGGACAGGAATGTTTATCTCATTTAAAATATCAGAAAACTTTTCCTTAATATCAGAGTTAAAAATAGCTCCATCAGCATGTAAAAGTGAAATTTTATATAGATTTTGATATGATGAATCATTTAAAATGGTAACATTAGACTCATCAATTTCATCAAATTTTATTTTTTTTACGAAGTTTTTATCCATTTGACCTTCAAGGCAATTATCATATAATGAAACGATAACTTTAGTTCCTTCGAAAATCGGATCATTGTTATAATAATACTTCATGTATAATGGTAGTAGAGAAGCAATCCAGCCGTGAACATGGATTAAGTCAGGTGCCCAGTTTAGTTTTTTAATTGTTTCAATAACTCCTTTACAATAAAAAATTGAACGTTCATCATTATCTTTATAGAGCTTATTATTTAAATCTTTAGAATAACCCTCTCTTGCTTTAAAGTAATCTTCACTGTCAATAAAATATACCTGCATTCTTTCTTTCGGAATAGAAGCAACTTTAAGAATTAAAGGCATGTCCATGTCATCAATTATTAAATTTATTCCAGAAAGTCTTATAACTTCATGTAATTGGTGTCGTCTTTCATTTATATTGCCGTATTTTGGAATGAAAATTCTGGTTTGACCTCCATTCTCATTAACAAGTTTTGGAAGAGCATATGTTAAAGTAGAAATTTCTGTCTGAGGCATGTATGGAACAACCTCTGATGAAATAAATAATATTTTTTTTCCTTTCATAAATCCTTTTGTATTTAAGATTTACAAAATTACAAAATTTATATAAGATTGACATTAAAGTATTAAGTTTGCTTGCTGTTAAAGTTTTATTAATGATTATTGAAAATAAAATAAAAAATGTTGAAGAAATAATAAAAAAAAATAAAATTTTAGGAAATAAAATTTGCTTAATCCCAACAATGGGATCACTTCACAAAGGACATATTTCTTTAGTAAAAGAAGCCTTAAAAATAGGAGAGATGGTATGGGTATCAATATTTGTAAATCCTACTCAATTTAATGAATTAGATGATTATAAAAAATATCCAAGATCTTTAAAAGATGACATTTCAAAATTAAAAAAATTATCTCATAAAATATGTATTTTCTCCCCTTCAACTAAAGAGATATACACAAATAAGGTTAAATCTGATGATTTTGATTTTGGATTTCTTGAAAGTATAATGGAAGGTAAATTTAGACCTAATCACTTTAATGGTGTTGCAACTATTGTAACTAAGTTATTTGAAATATTTATACCTGATTATTGTTTTTTTGGAGAAAAAGATTATCAGCAAGTTGTAATTATAAAAAAAATTATCGAAACAAATTTTAAAGAAACTAAGATGATTATTTGTGATACAATCAGAGAAAAAAATGGCTTAGCAATTAGCTCTAGAAATTGTTTCTTAAGTAAAAAAAAATTTATGGAATCTGCAATAATCTATAAGATGTTAGTTTTTGCGAGAAATAACATTAATAAAATTAATTTTAGATTATTAGAAAATATAATTGCCAAAAAAATTAATGAAATTTCTGGTTTTGAACTAGAGTATTTAGATTTTAGAGATGCTAATTCCTTAAAAAAAATTTCAACTATAAATTCAAAAAAACATATTAGAGCGTTTATATGTGTAAAAGTTAATGGAATAAGATTAATTGATAATATAGAGCTTAAATAATTATATTTAGAAAATGAAAATTGAGATTTTAAAATCTAAGATTCATAGAGCTACCGTTACAGGTGCAGATTTAAATTACATTGGTAGTATAACTATTGATGAAGCACTTATGAATGCAGCCAATATCAAAACAGGAGAAAAAGTTCATGTAGTAAATATTAATAATGGTGAAAGATTAATTACATATGTCATCAATGGAAAAAAAAATAGTGGAGAAATTACTTTAAATGGGCCTGCTGCAAGAAAGGTTCAAAAAGGTGATGAAGTGATTATTATTTCATATGCTTTAGTTGATTTTGATAAATCTGATAAATTTAAACCAACTGTAATTTTTCCTTCAAAAAATAATTCTATTAATTAATGTTATCGAAATCAAAGATAATATATTGCTGTTCTAATTGTGGTGCAAAATTTCCAAAATGGATGGGACAATGTACTCAGTGTGGTGAATGGAACTCTATAAGTGAAGAGGTTATTAGAAAAAAAAAATCTAATGAATCTTTTTTTAAAGAAAATTCTGTAAGAGAAATAACTACTATTAACTCATGTGAAAAGGATAGAATAACCTTTAATGATAATGAATTTAATAGGGTTTTAGGGGGAGGAATAGTTAAAGGTTCGGTTATTTTAATTTCAGGTGAACCAGGGATTGGAAAATCTACAATTTTACTACAAAACTCTATAAACTCTAACGAAAAAGTTCTATATATCTCAGGTGAGGAAAGTGCAGAACAATTAAATTTAAGATCTAAAAGAATTTCAAATAACCCAAAAAATTGCTTTGTTTTAACTGAAATAAATATTGAAATAATATTAAAAAATATTGAAAAAACTCAACCAGAATTAATTGTTGTTGATTCAATTCAGACAATACAAACTGACATGTTTGACAATAGCCAAGGCAGTACAACTCAAATAAAAGAATGCACTAGTATATTAATTAAGCTTGCTAAAAATATTGGAATTCCAATTATCATTGTTGGACATATTACAAAAGACGGAAATATAGCAGGGCCAAAAATTCTTGAACACATGGTAGATGTTGTTTTACATT
>Ga0208390_1001050_pt1 | contig 10054 bp, 6 predicted proteins | sample Knorr_S7_td_Surf_FD_185594 | JGI IMG/M metagenome (GOLD analysis project Ga0208390, IMG submission 185594) | Marine microbial communities from Southern Atlantic Ocean transect - Knorr_S7_td_SurfaceA_ad_6m_LV_A (SPAdes) (version 2) | ecosystem: Environmental > Aquatic > Marine > Oceanic | place...
CTCGAGGATTCCCGGCATCAAGTCCTCAAAGAATCGAACAGGTTCGTTTTCCATCAGGTCCTGCCAGGTGCGTTGCTCTTTTCGGACAGCGGTCGGTGTTGCTCCAAACGAACCGTGGTTCAGGAAAACACGGCCCTCTTCCAGCCCCCACAGGCGCGCACGTTCGCTTCTGCTCGGCTTGTCCATGGGACGGAGTGAAATGTGTTTTTTATTGAACTTAATGGGAGAAACGGCTATGGTTGGTTCATCAATGGATGCGCATGAATCTCGAAACGGCTGCACAGTACGCAGAGGTGTTTGGTGTCTTGACGATCATCGGTGCCGTGATCTTCAGTTGGTATCAAATTCAACAACTCAAGCGCGACCGACGGAGCGCTGCTGCGTTCAAGCTGACGGAAATTTACCACTCCGTCACGTTTGCCCACGGCATGCACCTCGTGTTCAACTCCCCGGAAAACATGAGTGCGGACGAGTTCGAAGCGATGCACAGTGAACACATGGGCGACATCGTTACGTTGATGACGACGTGGGAGTCCATCGGGGCCATGATTTTTCGAAATGAATTGGATTGGGATTTGATGTACGATTATTTTGCTGGCGCCATCGTGGTCACGTTCCAAAAAACAGAGCGCGTGATCGAGGACTGGCGTGAGAAGAACAACCGCCCTTCGTACTTTGAATGGATGCAATGGCTCGCGGAACGCGTGATGGACCTCGAGGACGACACGCCACCGATTCCGGCCCACATCCTTCACAAAGGCTGGGTGCACACGCCCCAGTGAGCGCTTTGTTGGCCTCCGGTCTTCATTCGGGTTTTCGCCGTGCGAGCAAGGCCGCACCGAGCATGGCAAGGACCGCAAATCCTGCTCCCGGAGCCGGAAGTTGCACCTGCGGGTTCTCGTCGGCGTACTCACCGGTCGGGGTTGAAAGGCGCACGGCGTTCCACCCATCCAACGTAAAGTTGGTCTCAACGGTGAGCGTCTGGTACGACTCGGTGACGCTCAGCCCCACGACCTCACCGGCTGCGATGTCGGTCAGCGAATAGCGAGCAACGTCTCCTCCGCAGTTTTCGGGAACAAGGTACGGGAGTGGAGCAAAGGTCGTCTGCACACCGTTGTACGGGTAGGTCTGGGTGAAATCCTGACAGTTTGCGAAAACCACCTCGAGCGTGTGGTCGCCCTCACCAACGGTCCACGTGTATCCACCGCCCACGACAACATCGTACTCGCCGTACCCGTGGCCTTCGGCCTCGGGGAGTTCGTCGGACCCGTCGTCGCAGTCTTCGTGTTGGTCGTTCACGTGCGAGAGAGCCACGGTGTCGCCGCTGTCGCACGTGAAGCTGCTCGTTTCCGTCATGTACCCCTCTGGTTCGTCCGTCTGGTCGTGGCAGTCGATGTACACGTCGTTGACCCACGACAGAATGATTTCTTCACCGCTGTAGAGGCAGGTAAAGTAGGTGGTGTCCTGGCCTTCCTCATCGTAGACGGGTTCGTCACTGCCGTCGCCACAGTCAGCCTGCCCGTCGTTCACGTGCGACATGGGAATCTGTTGGTTGCCCAGCGTGCACGCATAGGATTCTTCCTGATGGGTCGGCTCGTCGCTCGCGTCGGGGCAGTCGTTGTGGTGGTCGTTGACCGCTTGGAACGGCACGGTGGTGCCGTCGTTGCACGTGAACATCTTGTTGTTGGCATGTCGAGCCTCACCGTGGAAGTACACAGCAAAGGGCGGTGCGTGAACGTCCAGCGTTTGGTCAACAATCAACGCGTTCGCCATCGTCGGGTCTTCCACCCCCGTGGTGAGTTTCATGTGTTCAGTGTCGTAGTGGTTTTCCTCCGCCGGTGTCACCTCCAGCGTGAGCAATTCGTAAGTCTCTGCGTCAAACACAGCCTCAACGGTCGTTCCGTTGTCGGTCGTGGTGAACAAGACCATCCGTTCAGCCTGGCCGAACGTGTTGCGAACGCTCGCCTCCCACGTTTCTTCGGGGTCGAAGTGCACCTCCGTGCACATCCATCCGGATTCTTCACCGTTCCATTCGCAATCGCGGAACGAATTGAATTGCATCTCGTCCCATCCACTTTCGCAATCGAACCGTCCGTCGTGGAATTGAGACACTTTGATCGAATCCTCGCCACCGTAGCATTCCACGATGTTTACATCGTCGATTTGGGTTTCATCCGACCCGTCCCCGCAATGGTCCGTCTCGTCGTTGACTTGGAGCAGCAGAATCGTCCTCCAGCCGTTTTCGCAAACGAAGAGGTCCACCTCATCGCTGCCGTCGGCGCAGTCGTCGATGCCGTTGTTGAATTTGTCAATGCCGACGGTTGAACCGTCGTTGCACGTCAGGGTGTTGCTGTCCTCTGGCATGACGTACTGGGGTTCATCGGATCCGTCCATGCAGTCTTCGTGGCCGTCGTTCACATGCGAGAGCGGCTGCGTGTACCCGTCGTTGCAGGTGAATTCGCTCGTCTCTTCCTCGTGGTAATACGGTTCGTCCGTCCCGTCATCGCAATCCTCTTCGCCGTTGTTAACCGACGACAAGGCGATCGTCTCTCCAGAATACAGGCAAGAATACGTCGATGTCTCCGTTTGCGTGACCGGATTGTACGTCGGTTCGTCGTCGCCACCGGGGCAGTCGTTTTGTCCGTCGTTGACCGAGGAGAGCGGTACGGTGTCGCCTGAATTGCACTCAAAGGTGCTGTACTCGGTTTGTTCGTACGTGGGTTCGTCCTCACCCTCCGAGCAATCGTTTTCGCGGTTGTTGACCTTTGAGAGCGGAACAAGCGTGCCGTCGTCGCACGTGAAGTCGGTTAACTCCTCGAGATCATACTCGGGTTCGTCGCTGTGGTCTTCGCAGTCGTACCTCCCGTCGTTTGTCTCATCAAAATCGACCGTTGCGCCGTTGTTACACGTGTACTGAAGTTCAAGCACGAACGAAGCCTCGTCCTCTCCTTCCGGACAGTCGCTCTGCCCGTCGTTGGCTTTCGAGAGAGGGATTTCGGAGCCGTCATCGCAAAAAACGGTTGAGTTTTCCTGACCGTTTGCATCGAAAGAGGGTTCGTCGGCCCCGTCGTCACAATCGTCAAGCCCGTCGTTGACCCAACTCCAGGGAATGTGGAAGTCATCTCCGTACAACAGGCAAACCTCTGGGTTGTCCTCATCACTGCCGTTCCATTGTTGCCCGTCTGCGGAGTTTTCGTGCGCCTCGCTTTGTCCAAAGTCGTCGGTGCAGTGCCAGTCTGCACCGTGGTTTTCGCAGTAATACCACCAATTTTCCCACTCATCATAGGTTTCGTCGATCTTGCACCACCAACGGTCGTCGTCCTGGCCAGTACCTTCCCACTCGCAGTAGCCATCGTCATAACTTTCCCAGTGAACTTCATCCCCGCCTTCTTCGTCATCCCAAGGGGTTTCACCGAACCATCGGTCGGTTACGTTTCCTGCAAGGGCCGCCTCGTCTTGTCGGACGTCGCAATCAGTAACTCCGTCGTTGACCGCTGATATGGGGATGTACAGCCGGTCGTTGTCCTCGTCGTGGTCGTCGTCATGGTCGTCGTCGTCATGGTCGCCGTTGAACGTGTAACACTCGAACATGTTGGTTTCGTCTCCAGCCGCATCGTAAGCGGGTTCATCCGCACCGTTTGGGCAGTCTTCAACACCGTCGTTGACGCGAATGACCGGAATCTCAACACCGTAGTCATCATCGCAACCGAACTCGTCAAAGAGCCATTGCGGCGTTCCAGATGGATGTTCATCGGTGCCGTCCGGACAGTCATCGTTTCCATCGTTGACCTCGCTCAACATGACGGTGTTCCCGTCTTCGCATGCGTAAGTCGAGACTTCGTACGGTGTCATGTCGTAGTGCGGTTCATCCGAACCGTCTTGGCAATTGACATGGCCGTTGTTGATGTACATGCTGTAGATCATTTCGCCGTTGGCGCAGTTCCAGTAATCGCCGATGAAATTCACTTCGTCGGACCCGTCTGGACAGTCCACCTCACCGTCGTTCACCCGCTCAAACGATACGACTGCACCGTCGTCGCAGGAGAAGGTTTTCCCGTCCGTCTGCATCATCGCCTCATCGCTCCCGTCGCCGCAATCGTCCACGCCGTTGTTGACGGCTGCGATCTTCACGACCACGCCGTTTGCGCAAGCGTACCGGTGGTAGACGAGGTCTCCACTGTTGGCGTTTGGAGCCGACTTTCGGGCACGATGGTCGTCCTGACCGTCGTGGTCATCGTCCTCCATCCAGTAGTGACCTGCATCTTCGCATTCCTCCCGCGTGGACTCGTAGACCTCGTGGGTTTCAGGGTTGTAACACAGTTCCTCCTGGTTGTGCACCTCTTCAGCTTCGTCGTTTGCATACCAGTCGTAGTGCAGTTCTTCGTGAGCGAGGCAGTACCAGTGGAGACCGTCGTTTTCACAGTGAGCCATGCCCACAATTGTGTCCCCATCCAGGTCAACGTCTTCGTAAACGCTGCTCACCAGGTACCGTTCAGCGACTTGTTGGCCCGCTTGTTCCGAGTTGAGTTCCACCTGAACGTACCCGTTGTTGGCGGAGGTGTAGGTGGCAGTTCCCACTTCTTGATCACCGTCAAACAAGGTGAATGTGGAGCTTGAGAGGTTGTTTGATCCGTCGTGGACGAGGGTGACGCGCAGGATGGATTGACTGGACAGGAAGCCCGAAGTGTCGGGCGACGTAATTTCCATTTTCACAAGTCCCGTGAGTGCGGCGCTTACGGCCTGTTCGGCGGATTCAAGGGTAAAGCACGAACCATCGTCGGCTTCAGCAGCCTCATCGTGATTGAACGCCGTGGAATCGGTGCATCCGGTGATGCCTTGCCATTTGTCGGGATTTTCTGGAGCGAAGTCATCGTCGTTCGCTACACCATCACCGTCGATGTCGTCGTCCATTGAGTCGCACAAACCGTCGTTGTCCATGTCGGAGGGGACGCTGGTTGCGTCGAGCGGGTCGGTACCGCACAGTGTTTCATCGGTGTCGGGGAATCCATCGTTGTCGTCGTCAAAATCCCTCACGTCGCAGAACCAGTCGCTGTCAAAGTCCAGCGGCACGTCGGTGGCGTCCAGCGGGTCGCTCATGCAGTTGAGTTCGTCGATGTCCTCCCATCGGTCGTCGTCGTCGTCGCTGTCGTAGATGTCGAGCAGACCATCGCCGTCGGTGTCGGGGCCGAGGTTGGTGTTTTCTTCAACGTCTTCTTCGTCGTTTCCGCCGAACCCCAAACATCCCGACAACACGAGGAGCATGACCATCATGACCGCGAGGCTTTTCTTCATGGGCTGAACACCAAAAAAGGCGGTATAAACGTGTCCCCGACGTTTCTTCAAAACGGGTGATGAGGACGCGGAGCGCAGTGGTGCGGGGGGCAGGATTCGAACCTGCGAACCGATAAGGACTGCGACCTGAACGCAGCGCCGTTGACCAAGCTGGGCGACCCCCGCGGTGGTCTGTCCTCACGCTCCCTCTTTATGAAACAACAGTCAGGGCGAGTTCATTTGTTCGTTTGGAAATTCGCCAACGTTTGGAACGGTTCGAGTGCAAGGTTGTCCAAGGAAGCGAGTGCGGGGGGCAGGATTCGAACCTGCGAACCGATAAGGAATGGGACCTAAACCCACCGCCGTTGACCAAGCTGGGCGACCCCCGCGCAAGCCTTGGGCGGTGTCGGCCGGTTTTGAAACCGCCGATGTTTGGCCGTCAGGCTGAAACCTCAAACCCGGTGGCAGCGATGATGGCCATGACGTCTTCTGTGGACAACGCATCGGTGGTCAGCACTGAACCCTTTTCAGATTCAAACGTAATCGTTGCATCCAGCACGTCTGGGTTGGCTTGCAGGGCTCGATTCACCCTCCCCGAGCAGCAACCGCACGTCATGCCGGTGATGGTGATTTGATGTGTCTTGGTGGCCATGACGAACTCACAATGCAGCGGTTTTTCAGGGTTTGCAAATCGTGGCGCGCCTTGCCGGCGGTTTGGCAAATTGAACCAAACCTCAGATTTTCGGCATCGTTCGGGGTTTTTGAGAATATATTTTTATTCATGGGGAACCATTTGAAACCATGAATAAGCCCGGTGGGCAGAAGACCTTCGGCACGAGCATCTCGTTTGATCTGGATTTGCCGTCCTCGAAAGGCTCCCGCCGAGAAAAGCGGACAGAGGTTGCTGAGCACGTCGCCAGCGAGCCCGCCGCCAACCCTGCAGAGGTTGACTGTCCGGGCTGTGGCGCAACCATTTCTCAAGACGAGTGGATTCAATCGCTCGTTGGCTTTGTTTCCGGTGCCCGCCGGTACGATCTGGGCGAAGCGGTTCCCGGCAACGTGGTCCAAATGCTGCGCAACACCGTGTCGAACATGGATTTGCCTCAACCCGTCAACGTCTGGGAGTTAAGCATTGTCAACCGTCTCACACAGGAGTTCGATCTGTTGCTTCAGGAGGGCATTGAGCGAACGCTTTCGGAGATGGGTGAATTGTACACGAGGGACGAAGTGGACGCCTACGTTGAACGGGTTCGTGCGGAGACGCTTGCAGCGGCCGAGCACGAACTTGCTCCTCGAATTGAGGCTGAACTGCGGGAAGGACTCGAGGCCCAACTTCGGCGAGAGATCGAACAGGCGTTGTGGAAGCAGTTCGACGAGGAACTGGAGCGTCGCTCCCAATCTTGAGGCTTAGATTTCGCCCGTTCGCAAACTTGGAGCGGGTTGCCATCCGCGCAGGCCCAACGAATTTGCTACCACGCTAACGGAGGACAACGACATGGCTGCAGCGGCAAACGCCGGTGGGAGGAGCCAACCCGTCCACGGATACAGCAACCCCATGGCGAGGGGCAGCCCGACGAGGTTGTAGACGAACGCCCACGCCAGGTTACTGCGGATGCGGCTCATCGTGGCGCGGCCCAGTTCGAGGGCCGCAACAGCGTCGGCAAGATCGTCCCGCACCAGAACAACATCGGCGCTTTCAAGGGCGATTTCGCTTCCTGCTCCCATGGCGATTCCAACGTTCGCCACCGAAAGCGCTGCGGCGTCGTTGATGCCGTCACCGATCATCGCCACGACGCCCTCCTCTTGCAAACGACGAACGTGGTCGGCCTTCTCGTCGGGTTTGACACCGGCCACGATGTCGGTGATGCCGACGGCATCGCCAACGGTCTGGGCCACCTCTTCGAGGTCCCCCGTAAGCATGACCACCTTGATTCCGGCTTGCTTGAGGCGACGAACCGCTGCTTCCGAAGTTTCTCGGATGCGGTCGCTGAATTCCATCCAACCGAGCAAGCGCTGACCTTTGGCCACCAACACGATCGTGGTTCCACGCCGTGCTCGACCGGCCACCTTCTCCTCAAGGTCATCGGGGAGGGCGTGCAGGCGCTCTTGCATCAATTCGAGATTGCCCACCGCCACGGCTTCACCGTCGTGCTTCCCGACCAACCCCAGGCCGGGCAGGGTCACAACGTCCGCGACGTCCGTCCGGGGATAACCGATGTTTTCCCATGCTGCATGAACGGCGCTTGCGAGTGGATGCGTGGACTCGGCCTCCAAGGCAGAGGCGAGGCAGAGCACCTCTTGGACGTCTCCGTCGATGAGTTCGATGTGGCTGACTCGGGGCGAGCCTGCGGTGATGGTCCCGGTCTTATCGACGACCACCGTGGACGTGGCGTGGGCCTGCTCCAAGGCTTCAATGCCTTTGATCAACAGTCCGTATCGAGCGCCGCGGCCCGTACCGACGACCAGTGCTGTGGGCGTGGCCAAACCCAGGGCGCAAGGACAAGCGATGACCAGCGTGCTGACGAGCACCATCACGGCCGTTTCACCGGGCGTCATTTGACTGGCGGGTGCCAGCGATTCCGCCATCAGCCACCACAGGGCTGCGGCAGCAAGAGCGGCGATCACCACCACGGGGACGAAGACGGCCGAGATCCGGTCGACCAACCGCTGAACGGGCGCCTTTCGCATCTGGGCCTCATCGACCAGCTGGATGACCTTGGCCAGCATGGTGTCGTGCACGAGGGCCGTTGTTCGTACAAACAGCGTTGCGTCGAGGACCACGGTGCCTGCGGTGACGGCGTCGCCGGGTCGCTTGCGGACGGGAAAGGACTCTCCGGTCATCATCGATTCGTCCATGGTCGCCGTGCCCTCTTCCACCTCCCCGTCCAGAGGAACCGTTTCGCCCGCTCGAACCTTCAGGAGCGTACCTCGGGCGATGGTGTCCACCGCCTTCGCCTCGGTTCCTTCACCGACCACCACCCAGGCTTCGTTGGGCTGGAGCCGCATCAGGCCGTGAACGGCGTCCGTGGCCTTGAGTTTGGCCTTTGATTCGAGGTAATTCCCGAGCAAAACGAAGGCCACGATGAACGCCGCTCCGTCGAAGAAGACGTGTTGGGCTTCACCGATGAAACGGGGAAGAAAAGTCAGGTACGGTGCGAGAACGACAAGGGACGACCACACCATCGCCACCGTCGTCCCCAAATGGACAAGGACGTCCATGTTGGCGGTCCCTCGACGCAAAGCGGCCCATGCTCGTCGGTGAAACATACCGCCGGAGATGACGTACACCGGCAGAGCCGCAAGCATCGCTACGGCCAGGCGAAGGTCCAGTCGGCCAACGGTGCCAAGATCGCCGACAAACATGGACAAAATGAACACAGGGAGGGCCAAACCAAACGCCAACGCCACCCGACGGCCCTGAGCCGCCACGCTCTCTTCGTTTTGTCGACGCTGTCGCAGGGCAGGGACCGGAGCGCTCGCCCCGAACCCTGCTGCCTCCACCGCCGCGATGCAGGCTGCTTGACGTGCGTCGGCCGTTGCATCGCTCAAGCTGACGGTGGCCTTTTCCAGCGGAAGGTTGACGCTAACGCTCACGACCCCGTCCACGTTCGAAAGCACCCGCTCGACCGAGGCAACGCATGCGGAGCACGTCATGCCCGTCACGCTGAGCAGGAGTTGAGATTCGTCCATCAGTCGTCCTCCTTGATGGCGCAGCAGTCCGTGATTTGCCACTCACCCTCGTCAAGGGTGACGCTTCCGCATCCGCAGGTGCACATCCAACCCACGCTGTCCCAACCCTTTCCACCTTCGGCTCGAACGTAGAGGCGTTTCATCTTGCATCCGAGTTCGCAGACCTCTGCGACGATGCGAGGCATGGTTTGCCCACCGGCAGGGCATGTATAAAACCGATGTTTTGACTACAATAAATAACGGGGTAAACACTTTTAGTTCCATCTTCTGAAGCAGTGACATGGATTCTGAGGCGTTTCTGTTGCGCTTGGACACCCACCGTCAAGGTGGACGAATCACGGATGAATCCTACGCAAGCATTGCAGCGCACGAGCGAAATTCCGAAGCACCAAACCCGGTGATCATCGAGACAGCAACGACCGACGACATCGCCGACGGACCGTATTTGTTCAGGAAAGCGTACAACATGAAATTCAGTCTTGGCGTTGCTGCGGCCATCGGTGCGACGTTGGTTCTTGTCGGAACGGCTCTGCTGTGCGTGCTGATCGAGGACGCTATCGACGTCGAGTTGTTCTTCCCGTTCTTCGGCGTCATCACGCTCGCCGCTTATTTCGCTCCGGCCTCCAAGCTTGAAGGTCGCGCTAAAGATTTCGTCAGCGAAGCGCGTTCCATTCTGTTCGCTGTTGGATTCCTCATATCGACGTTGTATTTCCTCTTTGAGATTCTTGAATGGGACGATGGTTCGGACTTTCCGGGCAACCTCCGCAACCTGCTGCCGGTGTTGGGGGTGGTCTTGTTTGCATCCCACTTTGCACGGCAGATGGACGCTTATGTTTCGCACTACACGAGTTGGGGTTTGTGGTTTGTTCCATTGGGGTTTACCTTCTCAGACTCGGATTCTGGCACCGCCTTCTCCCTGACCATCGTGATTGCGGCGCTGGTGGCAGAGGTGGTTTGGGAATGGTTGTCCGATACGAGACCAAGCTCGTCCGGTGTGCAAGCGACGATGCAGGGCATGATGCTCGGCATCATCGCTTGGATCTCACTTTATGTCTACGGGGATTGGCTGAACAACGACTCCATTTATCCGGTG
>Ga0208390_1001054_pt1 | contig 10041 bp, 12 predicted proteins | sample Knorr_S7_td_Surf_FD_185594 | JGI IMG/M metagenome (GOLD analysis project Ga0208390, IMG submission 185594) | Marine microbial communities from Southern Atlantic Ocean transect - Knorr_S7_td_SurfaceA_ad_6m_LV_A (SPAdes) (version 2) | ecosystem: Environmental > Aquatic > Marine > Oceanic | place...
ACTCCATTTTGAACAGCATCAACACAATTTTCTATTTTAGGAATCATACCACCTTGAACAACTTTCCATTTTATAAGATTTTCAAGATCAAAAGGTTTAATTTCTGATATTAACTTTTTTTGATCATCATATACTCCTTCTACATTAGTCATCAATATAAGTCTTCTTGATTTTAATTTTTTTGCAATTGCGCTTGCCGCCGTATCACCATTGATATTATACGTTTGATTATTCTTTCCTACACCTAAAGGGGCTATAATTGGAATTTTATTTTCATTAAGTGTATTTTGAATTACATTAACATTTATATTATTTGGAATTCCGACAAAACCAAGCTCTGCTCTTTCAGGCTCAACTTCAATTATATTTTTAGTCTTAGTATGAAATGATGTTGCTTCGGAGCCTAATTTTTTTAGAGAGTTTACTATATCATTATTAAAGTCAATTAATACTTCTTCTACGGTATTGATGATATTTTTATCAGTAACCCTCAAACCATTAATAAATTTTGATATAATCTTTTTCTTTTCTAATTCTCTCTTAATTCTTGGACCACCACCATGAACAACTATAATAGATAGACCTAATTTATTTAGAACATTAATATCTGATATAAAGTTATTAAATACATTTCTATCTATAAGAACATTTCCCCCATATTTGATCACTATTTTTTCTTTTCTATATTTCTTTACATATTTTTGAACAATATTAATATCTGGAGCTTTTTCAGGCCAAAATTTTTTTATCTCATCTAGAGAAATATTTTCTGACATTTAATTGGTTTTCACTGTCGTTTTTTTTACAATTACATATTGTTGAGCGATAGTAAGAATATTATTTACAGTCCAATAAACAACTAAACCAGATGGGAAAGATGCAAGTATAATTGTTAAAAATAATGGAAAAAATGCAAATATTTTTGCTTGAATTGGATCAGCAGGAGCTGGATTTAATTTTTGTTGAACCCACATTGAGGCACCCATTAAAATTGGCCAAATTCCAATTATCATAAACCCTGGAGGATCCCAAGGTATTAAGCCAAATAAATTAAATAATGAAGTTGGATCTTGAGCCGACAAATCTTTTATCCAACCGAAAAATGGCTGATGTCTCATTTCCAGAGAAATAAATAGCATCTTATATATTGCAAAAAAGAAAGGAATTTGAATTAATACAGGTAAACACCCTGATGCCGGATTAATCTTTTCTTTTCTGTACAAAGCCATCATCTCTTGCTGCAATTTAACTTTATCATCTTTATACAGCTCTTTAAGTCTCATCATCTCTGGTTGAACTGCTTTCATTTTTGCCATTGACCTAAATGAGAAATTTGCTAACGGAAAGAAAATTAGTCTTATTGCTATAGTTAATAAAACGATGGCTGTTCCAAAATTTCCAGAAATTTTAAATAAATAATCTATTACAAAAAATAGGGGTTTAGTGAAGAAATAGAACCAACCCCAATCAATAACTAAGTCGAATTTTTTGATATTTTGGTTAGCTGCATAACCGTCAATAGTCTCAACCTCCTTAGCGGCAACAAATAATCTTAATTCATTTATACCAGAAGATGATTTGTTAATAGTCGTGGGTTTATTAATTATATAATTTGCTTTAAAACCGTCTTCATATAGAAAAGTAGATTTAAAATTTTTATCCGTCTCTGGAACGAATGCAGTCATCCAGTATTTATCTGTGATTCCAAGCCAGCCTTCATTAGACTCTCTTACAATCTTCTTCTCTTTAACATCATCGTAATCATCCTCTTTTAACTCATCATCAAATACTCCAATAAATCCTTCATGTTGAATATAAAAATTTTGAATATCATCAGGGATTTTATTTCTTGTCATTTGAGCATAAGGAAATAGATCTATTGATGAATTAGAATTATTTTTTACCAGCTGAGATATCTTAAATAAATATTTATCGTCTAACTCAATCCTTTTTTCAAAAGTTACCCCTTCTTTATTGCTCCACTGTAAAACAACCGGAGACGAATTAGTTAAAACATCATTTCCTTTCACTTTCCACAAAGAGTCCTTAGTTGGAACTTTGATTTTGTTTCCAATACTTGTCCACCCTGTCTCTATATAAAAACCATTTTCAGTATTTGCTGGATTTAAAAAAACAATATTTTTTCCATCTTCAACTTTTTGTTTATGTTTTTTAAAAGATATGTCGTCAATTAAAGCACCCTGTAAATTTATTGAACCTGATATACTGTCATTTTCAATTTTTAATCTTTTACTGTTACTTATGGATTCTTCTCTTGTGAGTTTTTTTACTATTTGTGGTTGTCTAATAGTGGGAGTAATAGAGTTTTGCTCATTTTTTCTTTCAACATTTTGATTATTTTTTTGATCTATTGGTTTTCTGGGTGTTTCAAAAAAGGCACCCCAAAAAAGTAAAACAGACATCGAAAGAGCAATTGCTACAAAAACATTTTTATTATCCATTTTTAGTTTCCTTTTTACTTGCGTCTGAAACGAAGTCTAAACCTTCGCCACCTCCTAAACTTTTAAATGGATGACATTTTAAAATTCTTTTAAATCCTAATTTCAAACCTCTAATAAGACCTTGGGTTTTAAGAGCTTCAATGAAATATTCAGAGCAAGTTGGTAAAAACCTACACTTATTTCCTAGTAATGGCGAAATAAGATATTGATAGATTTTTATTATAAAAATTAAGATTTCTGTCATTTTATTTTTTAAATTTACTAAAACTTTTCTCCATTAATGGCAAAAGCACATCTTGTTTTTGAGTATAAGCATTAGACTTACCAAAAACTATATAAGTGTTATCCATATTAATTGCACCCTTTTTTTTTAATAATTTCTGAACATTTGCTTTTAATTTTCTTCTTATTTTGTTTCTTTTGACAGCATTTCCAATTTTTTTTTTCATTACAAAACTGATAATCAAACTTGATTTATATTTTGGCTTGAAAAAATTTTTTGAGGCAAATATAGAAAAATAATCAGTATGGATTTTTTTTTCTTTTAAGACTTTTCTGAATTGGTTGCTTTTTTTTAAACTTTCAAGCTTAACCATTAAAATTTATGTTGAGAGGGTTTTTCTTCCTTTAGCTCTTCTACGAGCTATAAGCTGTCTTCCAGTTTTAGTGGCCATTCTAGATCTAAAACCGTGTCTTCTTTTTCTAACTAAATTACTAGGTTGGTATGTTCTTTTCATAAATATTTAAAGGTATATATTTTAATTGCTGTCTATTGTACAGGTAAATTATGAATAAAAATTTAAAAATTTTTTTAGGAATTTCTTACCTACTTATTTTATTTGCTTTTTTGTATTTAATTTTTATTGGTATTGATTTGAATAGGTTGGGTGATTTTTCATATTATAAAGAAATTCAAACAGATTTAGGTAAATATGTGAGTGCAAATTTAGTTATAAATTTAGTTTATTTTTTCTTTTTTGCTATAATTTGGGTCGCTCTTCTGGGTTTTGGATCTCCAATTTTGATAATTTCAGGGATTTTATTTGGGCAGTGGGTAGGAACTTTAATATCAGTAATCTCAATTTCTTTAGGAGCTGTTCTATTATATGCGATAGGTATTTTCTTTTTTAGTGATCTGGTCAAAACTCTTCTAGAAAAAAAATTTAAAGGCTATATTGAACTATTTCAGAATAATGAATTTTTTTATTTTTTTATATACAGATTAACAGGTGGCTTAGGCGTCCCTTTTGCTCTACAAAACTTGTTACCAGTTTTATTTAACATGAAAAAAACAAATTATTTTTTAGCAAGTTTATTTGGATTCATTCCAAGTATGTTTGTCATGAATACCATTGGCGCTGGATTGAATACATATTTGGCACAAGCGCAAACATTTAGTATAGTTAATTTATTACTTACTAAAGAAATATTTTTACCATTAACCCTATTTTTTATTTTAATGATATTTTCTTTAATAATGAAAAAAAAATTTTTTGATGATAGAAATAAATAAAAATGATTTAACTAATGATTTAAGCCCTTATCTTAAACAACATAAAGATAACCCAGTTAATTGGCAAACATGGTCTGAGGAAACATTAGATTTTGCAAAAAAAAAATCTAAACCTATTCTTTTAAGCATAGGATACGCTAGTTGTCATTGGTGTCATGTTATGGCTCATGAAAGTTTTGAAGATAAAGAAACTGCAAAGTTGATGAATGAATTATTTGTTAATATTAAAGTTGATCGAGAAGAAAGACCTGACTTAGATTTTATCTTTCAAAGTTCATTCCAATTATTTAATCAAACTAGCGGGGGATGGCCTCTGACTATGTTTCTTGATGAAAATGGAGTTCCTTTTATGGGAGGGACTTATTTTCCAAAAGAATCACAGAATGGATTACCATCTTTCAAAGAAGTGCTTCAGAAAGTTTCTGAAGCCTATAAAGATCAAAGAGAAAATATTATCAAACAGAAAGATTTAATTATAAAAAATTTAGATCTTAAAAAAAATTCTGTTTTGAGCCAAGATCTTGAACCTATTTTAGAAAATTTATTAGCCAAATTAGATAAATCTAAAGGTGGATACAAAGGAGCTCCAAAATTTCCAACATTCAATGTTTATGAAACACTTATTTATTTTTATAACAAATTTAACGACAGCAAGTATTTAGAACCCGTTCATACAATTATTAGGCAACTTTGTTCTAAAGGAATTTATGACCATGTTGAAGGAGGTATATCTCGATATACGGTTGATGAAAATTGGGTAATACCTCATTTTGAAAAGATGCTTTATGATAATACCCAGTTTATTTTACTACTTTCGAAGTATTGTCAGATTAGACCAAATAACTACTTTAAAAAAAAATTAGAGCATACTACAGAGTTTTTGAAGAAAAACTTCGTAAATAAAGAGGGATTCCTTGGATCTGCATTTGATGCCGATAGTGACGGTGAGGAAGGGAAATATTATGTTTTTAACTACAATGAAATAAAAGACATAAAAAATATTGAGCAATATTTTGAAATCAAGCCAGAGGGTAACTGGGAAAAAAAAATTATTTTAGTTGAAAAAAAGTTGCCAGATGAACAAACCGTTAAAAAACTTTTTAAAATTAGATCAAAGAATAGTAAACCATATTTTGACGATAAAACACAACTAGATTTAAATTGTTTATGGATCAGTTCTTTAGTCGCTGCCAATGAAGTATTACCTGAAAAAGGATATTTGAAACTAGCAGAAAAATTCATTTTTATGATAGAAAACAAATATCTCAAAAATAAAATTTATCACAGCTATTCAAAAGATGTTGTATTTATAGAAGATTATGCTTTTTTAATTAACGCTCTTATTGATATTTCTGACAAAACTTTAAACTTCAGATACAAAGATCAAGCAAGAAAATTGACAATGGAAGCAATTTCAAAATTCTTTTTAAAAGACAAAAATATCTTTCAAAAAAACCCCAAAAATAACAATGATGTATTTTTTAAACCAATTGATATAGGAGATAGTACATTACCGAATGCAAATGCTATAATGCTGATAAATTTAGTTCGACTGGGTATGATGGAAGAAGCACAAAAATTATCTGATAGCTTAAATGGATATTTGAATATTTATAAAACTCACATGATGACATCATTAAGAGCCATCGATTTTTTCAATAATTACGACTCAGGGAAAAATTGTAATGAACTAGGTTGTAAAACAGATGCTTAAAAAAATAAATTGGATAATTTGGTTAAGTTTAGTGATATTATGGAATTATGGATTTCCACAAGCTACACCTTTTGAAGATGTTGCTGTTGCCGTATTTTTGTCTATTTTGTTTATAATTATCCCGATGCTTCAATCAAGATACTTGAAAAAAACTGATGCAGGAAGTAAGTTCGTGAAAAAATGAAGGAGCGCTTGATATGGGAATTCACTATGATTACAAGTCTACTCGAGGAGATAAAGCTATGAAAAAAGAAGCTAAACGAAAAGCCCGAATAGCAGAGAGAAGAGCAAGAAAATCAAGCGTTAACCCTAAAGAGTCAGATCAAGAGACGATGCATGATATCAATAAGCCTATTACTCTTGAGGATTTAACTAATCCAGATAAAAATTAATTATAAATGAAATCTTTTGATAAGAAAGATTCATTGCATAAAAGACGTGGAGCCTCTCTGAAAAAAAATTTAAAAAAAAGAAAAAAAAATAAAATAATTAATTTAAAAAAAAATGTCAGTACTTTCAGATAAATGGATTCAAACAGCTGCTATAAAAAATGGCATGATAAAACCTTTTATCAAAAAACAAGTAAGAAAAGGCAAAATTTCATACGGGCTATCTTCATACGGATACGACGCCAGAGTATCAGACGAGTTTAAAATTTTTACAAATGTAAATTCAGGAGTAGTTGATCCAAAATTATTTAAAAAAGAGAGTTTTGTTACAAAGAAAGGCAAAGAGTGTATAATTCCCCCAAATTCCTTCGCTTTAGCAAGAACTATTGAGTACTTCAAAATTCCTGACAACGTTTTGGTAATTTGTCTAGGTAAATCAACCTACGCCAGATGCGGTATAATAGTTAATGTAACACCTTTAGAGCCAGGTTGGGAGGGTCATGTAACTTTAGAGTTTTCAAATACTACTCCTTTGCCAGCAAAAATTTATGCTAATGAAGGAGTGGCTCAATTTGTTTTTTTAAAAGGAAATGAAAAACCTCAAGTTACTTACGCAAAAAGAAAAGGTAAATACATGAAACAACGGGGCGTAACGTTGCCTAAAGTATAAAGTTTCTTTAATGCAAAAACTTTTAATCAAAGGTAAAAGAGAGCTATCAGGCACAATATCTATTTCTGGATCAAAAAATGCTTCTTTACCAATTTTAGCAGCATGTATTTTATCTTCCAATGTAAAACTCTCAAATGTTCCATTCGTCAAAGATATTTTTACTATGTTAGATTTACTTAAATATATTGGGATGAAAATAACTATAAAAAAGAAAAAAGGATCTATTGAACTTAAAAACAAAATAAATAATCAAAATAATTTAGCTCCCTATAAATTAGTCAAAACTATGAGAGCTGGAGTATTAGTTTTAGGATCACTTTTGACAAAATATAAAAAAGCCAAAGTTTCTTTACCTGGCGGCTGTGCGATTGGAACTAGGCCTGTAGACCTACACTTATTTGCTTTAAAAAAACTTGGTGCAAAAATAAAAATTAAAGACGGATACATAATTGCCAACGCTAAAAGTGGATTGACCGGAGCAAAGTTTAAATTTCCATCAATTTCAGTTGGAGCTACTGAAAATGCTATATTAGCAGCATGCGGTGCAAAAGGAAAAACTGAGATATCTAATTGTGCAGTGGAACCTGAAATTTTGGACCTAATAATTTTTTTAAAAAAGCTTGGTTGCAAAATAAAAATAAATAGGAGAAAAATTAGTATAACAGGAGTAAATTCTTTCATCAGCAAAGTTAATCATAAAATCATTTTTGATAGAATTGAGGCTGGGACCTATCTAATTTTAGGCGTGTTAATTGGAAAAAAGATTATCATAAAGCGAGTTAAGCCAAAAATATTAAAATATGAAATTGATTTGTTAAAGAAAATGGGTGCAAAAATAATTCTTTATCAAAACTCTATTACCATTTTAAAAACTAAAAAATTAAAAAAAATTAATATTTCTACAGAACCGTATCCAGGATTCCCGACTGACTTACAAGCTCAATTGATGGTTTTAATGACCCAAGCTGATGGTGTATCAAGAATTCAAGAGAAAATTTTTGAAAATAGATTTATGCACGTTCCAGAATTAAAAAGAATGGGCGCAAAAATAGAAATTAAGGATAAAACAGCGATTATCAATGGTCCATCAAAATTAAATGGCGCTGAAGTAATGGCAACTGATCTAAGAGCCTCCGTAAGCCTTGTGTTAGCAGGGTTGATTGCTGAAAATAGAACAATAATAAATAGGATTTATCATTTAGATAGAGGTTATGAGTCTATAGAAAAAAAACTTAAAAATTGTAAAGCGGAAATAAAAAGAGTTTAAATGGAAGTGAAAAACTTAAAACTTATGGCTAGAACAGAAGAGGATATGAAAGTTGTATCAGCTCATCTTCAGGATTCTATAGCTAACGTAGCTGATATAGCAAATTTGGAAAAAAACAGGATTTTTCTAATGCAGTTAAACAGATTTATGTGGGAAGATGTTGAAAAAGGCATTTTGAGGAAGAATAAACGAATTAGAACAGTTTTAAAATTCGATAATGTGATAAAAGTTCACTCTAAGAATATAAACCAATTAAAAAAAGATAAATTTTTGGATTTTCTTACTATTGAAACTAATAAAATGCCTGATAATAACTATGAAATGAAAATAGTTTTTGCAGGCGACTCAATTATAAAAGTGATTTCTGAAGTAATCGAAGTCACTCTAGATGACCAAGGTGAGGCCTGGGATACAAAAAATATGCCTAAACACGGGACAATTTAATGCTTAAGTTACTAGAAATTAAAAATAAAAATGCCTTTAAAAAATTAGATTTTTTTTTAAATAAAAGGAAATCAAATCAGTTTGGTGAAAAAAATTTAGTTAAAAAAATTATATCACAAGTTAAACTAAAAGGTGATAAAGCTGTTTTAAACTACGAAAAAAAATTCTCAAAAACAAGATCAAATTCGAATAAAATTAGATTTTCTCAAAAAGAAATTAATAGGATCTCAAATAAAATTGACAAACAACTTAAAAAATCTATCGATATTGCCTTTTCTAGAATTAAAAAATTCCACTCTAAACAAAAATTTATACAATTTAAATATAAAGATAGATTTAAAAATGAGCTATCCTATAAATATTCTCCGATAAAAAGAGTTGGAGTTTATGTACCTGGCGGAACTGCGAGTTATCCTAGTAGCGTTTTGATGAACTGTATTCCTGCAATAGTCGCCGGTGTTAAAGAAATCTATCTTACCACGCCAGCAATAGGATCAGCAGTAAATCCTGCAATTATATATGCTGCCAAAAAATGTGGAGTAAAAGAAATTTATAAAATAGGAGGCGCTCAATCTATAGCTGCTTTCGCGTATGGAACCAAAACTTTTAAAAAAGTCGATAAAATTGTTGGTCCAGGAAATGCATTCGTTGCCAATGCGAAAAAAGAAGTTTTTGGAGATGTCGGGATAGATATGGTTGCTGGTCCATCCGAAGTAAGTATCATAGCAGATAAATATTCAAATCCAAACTGGATTGCCGCTGATCTGATTGCTCAAGCGGAGCATGACGTATTTTCACAATCTATTTTGATATCAAACAATAAAGATTTTATAAAATCTGTCGATACAAGCATTAAATCACAATTAGCTAATTTACCAAAAAAAGAAATTGCATCAAAAAGCATTAAAAATTATGGGTTGGCTATTTATACGAAATCTCAAAACCAGATATCTGATATAATAAATATTATTGCACCAGAACATTTAGAAATTGATATAAGAAATTCAAATAATATCTTAAAAAAAATTAAAAACGCAGGATCAATTTTTATTGGCAAATTCTCTCCTGAAGCTATTGGAGATTATATAGCAGGACCTAACCATGTTTTACCCACTTCAGGTTCTGCCAAGTTCTCCTCAGGACTATCTGTGAATGATTTTTTAAAACGACATTCAGTAATAAAAATAACAAAATCAGGTATTGAAAGATTGGGGCCATCAGTTATAAATTTAGCCCAGCATGAAAATTTAGAAGGTCATGCCAACTCGATAAAAATTAGGTTAAAAAAAGGACAAATAATTGGCTAAGCAAGAAACTTTAGAATTTAAAGGGAAAGTTACGGAATTGTTGCCTAATGCAATGTTCAGAGTGAAATTAGAAAATAATCACGAAATTTTAGCTCACACAGCTGGTAAACTAAGAAAGAATAGAATAAGAGTTTTAGCAGGCGATAATGTAATGGTTGAAATGACACCATACGATCTAACTAAAGGTAGAATTACTTTTAGATTTTAGGCCTTGTAGCTCAGTAGTAGAGCAGTACCCTGAAAAGGTATGTGTCGTAAGTGCGATTCTTACCAAG
>Ga0208390_1001055_pt1 | contig 10008 bp, 9 predicted proteins | sample Knorr_S7_td_Surf_FD_185594 | JGI IMG/M metagenome (GOLD analysis project Ga0208390, IMG submission 185594) | Marine microbial communities from Southern Atlantic Ocean transect - Knorr_S7_td_SurfaceA_ad_6m_LV_A (SPAdes) (version 2) | ecosystem: Environmental > Aquatic > Marine > Oceanic | place...
TGCAATAGATCAAAAAAGAATTAAAGGACTTAGTTTCGATTATGGGTGTTTTACCAATATAAGTAGAGATCATCTTGATTATCACGGGACTATGAAAGAATATTCAAGAATCAAAGAAAGTTTTTTCTTAGAAAACTCCTTTAAATCAGCGCTTATAAACATTGATACAACGCTAGGAAAAAAAATTTATAAGTCTAAGAGCAATTTCTTGTCTTTTTCTTCTAATTTTAGAAATGCTGATTTTTATTTAGATAAAAAAAATTCTCTTCATTTCAAAAATCAATCTTACGATTTGCATTTTTTTTCTAAACAAGGTTTCCTAATTACTAACCTTGGGATGGCAGTTTCTTTAGCGATATTACTTAAACCAAAAATTAATCTAAAAAATATTAGTAAATTATCAACTCCAAAAGGAAGATTTGAAAAAATACAGGTTTTTAATAATAAATACTGCATTATTGATTATGCACACACGCCGTCCGCGATTGAAACTGTTCTTAAAGATATTGAAAAAAATTTTACTGGTTCAAAAATATCTATTTTTGGCTGCGGAGGTAATCGAGATAAAGGGAAAAGATCTAAAATGGGAAAAATTGTAGAAAAGTTTTCTGATGAAATTTTGATAACAACTGATAATCCTAGATTCGAGGATCCAATTGATATCTATAAAGACATTACTTCGGGAATTTCAAATCGAAAAAAAACAAGTTTTATTCCTGACAGAGAAAAAGCTATTAAAGAAGGATTGAAAATCTTAAGTCGTCAAAAGAAAGATTCTGTTCTTCTTATTGCAGGAAAGGGACACGAAAATTATCAAGAGGTTAAAGGAGAGCGCTTTCCGCTAAACGATAAAAATATTCTGAAGGATTTAATAAGTGTTAATTGAAAAAAGACTATCAAAAATAGCAGAAATTACTAATTCAAGACAATTTGGTAAAGATCTGTCATTTAAAAATATTTCAATCGATTCAAGATCAATTAAACAAGGAGATTTATTCGTTGCTATAAAAGGAGAAAATTTCGATGGCCACGATTTTATCGATCAAGCTCTTGAGAAGGGAGCAGTAGGAATTGTTTCAGAGAAATCACTTTCAAAGAAATTAAATTATCTTAAAACAAAAAATAATTTAGATTTTTTAAAAATACTTGCACAAGAAAATAGAAACATGTTCCACGGACAAATAGTCGCAATAACTGGAAGTAATGGGAAAACTACCACAAAAGAAATTTCATATCTTTTATTAAGTTTTTTAACCGACAAAAAATCTGTATTTAAATCTCCAAAAAATTGGAACAACGAACTAGGACTCAGTCTTTCTCTTTTAGGTTTGAATCGTAAACATAAAATTGGAATCTTTGAAATTGGAACAAATCGACCTGGTGAAATTTATTCACTTTCAAATTTTTTGAAACCTGATTATGGTGCCATAACAAACATTGGCCGTTCTCATCTGGAAAAATTAAAGAATCTAGACGGAGTTGCAAAGGAGAAATCAGATTTATTTATAAATGTTAAAAATAAAGGCGTTTGTTTGGCTAGGATAGATAATAAATACAGGAAACTTATCTCAAAAAAAGCCATTGGAAAAGAACTGAAACTGTTGGGTAATGAGACGAAAGATATTTTCGATTTAAATTTTGAGGTAGCCTATTTGATTGTAAAAGAAATTTTAAATCTAGAAAGGAATTCAAACCTTAACTTAAGTGAAATAAAAAAAAGAATTCAAGAAAATTTGAAGATCCCTGGCAGAATGGAAAAGATTAATGGACCAAAAAAAACCACGATCTTAAATGATTCTTACAATGCGAACCCAGATTCTTTTTTAGCTGCTTTTGAATTTATCTCAAAATTAAAATATAAACACAAGATCCTCGTTATGGGGGAAATGGGCGAGCTAGGTGAAAAATCAGATCAATTACATGACTTAGTGATTCAGAAAGCTACTAAACATTTTGATTTTATTTTTTGCGTTGATATCAATTCAAAAATAAAAAGTGAAAAGATTAAATATTTATCAAAAAGCGATATCGTAATGAATCTAGCTAGATTTTTTGATAAACAAACTTTAATTCTATTTAAAGCATCTAGATCAGTTAAAATGGAAACTCTTATAGATCTTATTTGATATGTTCTTGCCACTTCTTGAATATTTAGCTGAAAGTTATGGGCCCTTTAGAGTTTTTAATTATTTCACTTTCAGAGCCATTCTTTCAACTTTGACGGCCTTAATTTTTTGTCTTTTATTTGGAAAGTATTTTATTTCTTACATTGAAAGAAAAAATTTTGGTCAAGTCATTAGAGAATTTGGACCAGAAAAACATCTAGAAAAAAAAGGAACTCCAACTATGGGGGGTATTTTAATTTTAGCGTCTATAGTTTTTTCTTGCGTATGCTGGGGAGATCTTGGAAATAAATTTTTATGGTCAATAATTTTTTTAATAATATCTTTTGGAGTTTTAGGGTTCTTGGATGACTACTTAAAACTCAGCAGAAATAGCAGTGATGGTCTCTCCGGAAAGAAAAAATTATTTTGGCAAACTTTATTTGCATCAATAATAGTAATTTTTATTTACAGTACTTATTCAATTCCTGAGGAAATTACGCTGTTTCTTCCTTTTTTTAAAGATTTTGCATTAAATTTGGGTATTTTCTTTGTCTTTTTATCAATTTTTATAATTGTTGGCACAAGTAATGCTGTCAATCTTACCGATGGTCTTGATGGTCTTGCGATTATGCCCTCTGTCATGGTGGCTGGTGGGCTTGGGATAATTGCCTATATGTCGGGAAATATTATTTTTGCTGAATATTTGAATATAGCTTATTTACCAGGAACGGAAGAATTATTAATTATCTGTGGAGCTCTGATTGGAGCAGGCATTGGGTTTCTTTGGTTTAATACTTATCCTGCACAAATTTTCATGGGCGATGTAGGATCATTATCTCTTGGAGCAGCATTAGGAGGCATGGCAGTAATTTTGAGGCAAGAAGTAATTCTTGCAATAATGGGTGGAGTTTTCGTAATGGAGACTTTGTCAGTGATCATTCAAGTTGGATCATTTAAATTAACTGGAAAAAGAGTCTTTAAAATGTCTCCAATTCACCATCATTTTGAACTTTCAGGATGGGCTGAGCCTAAAATAATAGTACGCTTTTGGATCATAACCTTAATTCTAGTATTGATAGCACTCGCCACATTTAGATTGCGTTAAAGATGTTTCCGAAAGAAAATTTTGTCCTCATTCTTGGTGCTGGAATAACAGGACTATCAGCAATTAATTATTTAAAAGGAAAAAAAAATTTTAAAGTTTTTGATACAAGGAATATTCATGAATTACCTTTAGATTTTGCCAACAATGAATCAATTAAAACTAATTTAATTTCATTAAAAGACTTAAAATTTGAGCTTATTGAGTACGTTATTTGTTCTCCAGGTTTTGATTATGATCATGAAATTATTCAACTACTGAAAAAAAACAATATTTCAATTAAAAGTGATATAGAAATTTTTGTTGAAGAAAATAATTCAAAAAAAATCTTAGTTAGTGGTACTAATGGAAAAACAACTGTCAGTTTGTTGTTGGAAAGAATTATTTCTTTAAGCGGACTTGATTCTTATGCAATTGGCAACCTTGGAAGGCCAGTTCTTGATTATATTGAATTGGAAAAAGATTATTTTATAATCGAGGTTTCTAGTTTTCATCTTCAAATTTCTAATAATCTTAATGCTGATATAGGCATTTTGTTAAATATTTCGCATGATCATTTAGATAGGCATAAAAGCTTTGAAAATTATGTAAACATCAAAAATTCATTATTCGGAAAATGCAAAGTCTCAATTGGAAATAAAAACGATAAGAACATCAAAAGAGGTTTGACAAGTTACTTTGAAGGTTCAGAAAAAATAGATGACGCAAATTTAAATGCAGTATCAAAAGTTCTTGAAAAGATAGATCTTAATTGTTCTCAAGAAGAGTTAAAAAAATTTAGTTTTAAACCGAACCACAGAATGGAACTTTTTCACGAGGATAAACTTGGCAGAAAATTTATAAATGATTCGAAGGCGACTAATTGTGGGGCCACTATTTCTGCAATTAAGTCACTTAAAAATGAAAAAATTGTAATTATTTGCGGAGGCCAAGGAAAAGGGGCTGATTTTTCAGAATTAACAAGTGAGATAGATAAAAAATGTGAGGCAGTGATAATTTATGGGGAAGATAAAAAACAAATTGGAAGCAAAGTAAAAACTTGTAACAAATATTACGTAAATAATTTGAAAGAGGCTATTTCAAAAGCTTTAAATTTATCAAAATCAAAATTTACTATTTTATTTTCTCCGGCTTGCGCCAGTTTTGATATGTTTAATAATTTTGAAGAGCGAGGCGAAGAATTTAAAAGACTAATTTTAAATGAGGGAAACACTTAAACAGTCAAAGTTTCATAGAATCCTTTTTGGGGAATTCCATAGAAATTTAAAAATTTCTGATTTTGATATTGGAATTTTTTCTACTGTAACTTTTCTCAGCTTATTTGGAGTAGTGATGATTGCTTCAGTCACCATTCCTTTAACTGATGGATCGTTATCAATGACCTTAAACCATATTGTTAAGTTGATACTTGCAATATTTATCGGTCTTTTAATTTTCAGAGTCTCCTTAAGCACTTGGAAAAAGATTGATATTTCTCTGATTATTTTTTCTTTTTTTCTATTAACTTTAGTTTTTTTTCCTTTAATTGGTTTTGAAGCAAATGGAGCTTCCAGATGGATCAGAATATTAGGATTTTCTTTTCAACCATCAGAACTAATGAAATTTTCATTAATTATTTACATATCATCCTATTGTTTTAGAAGAATGACAGAATTCAAAGAGAAATGGTTGGGGTTTTGGAAACCAGTTTTGGTAGTTATATCAGCCATAGCATTAGTTCTAGTTGAGCCTGACCTGGGATCATCAGCGGTAATTTTTCTTATTTCATTAACCATCATGTTCATTGCAGGAGCGCCATTAAAACAAATGCTAATAATTTTTTTTATGGGGCTTAGCGTCTTTGTAAGCATGATTCTTTTAGTCCCCTGGAGAATGAATAGAATATTGAGTTTTGTAGACCCATGGAGTAATTATGGCGAGAGCGGGTATCAGTTATCACAAGCACTCATTGCTTTTAGTAGAGGAGATCTTTTTGGGGTTGGATTAGGCGAAAGTTTACAAAAATATCATTATTTGCCAGATGCACAAACAGATTTTATCTTCGCGATAATAGCGGAAGAATTAGGATTAATTTTTTGCATTTTTTTGATTTCTATATACGGTTATTTTATTTTCAAGTCTTTTTTACTAGGAAGAAGAGCAAGGATAATAAAAAAATTTTTCGAATCATATCTTTCTTATGGAGTAGGAGTTTGCATTGCTTTTCATGTATTTATTAATATTGGAGTTTCAAGTGGGATGTTACCAACCAAAGGACTTACGTTGCCTTTCATAAGTTTTGGTGGAACAAACTTAATGTTAATGTTTGCTTTAACTGCAATTCTCTTTAGGATTAATCTTGAACTTCAAGAAAGTTCTGAAGTAGAAGAAAGAGTGTTAGGTGTCTAGTCCAAAAAAAATATTTATTGCTGCCGGCGGCACAGGAGGACACGTATTTCCAGCCAAAAGGGTTGCTCAAAAATTTATTAAGGAAGGCTTTAAGATTATTTGGATTGGAACAAATAGAGGGCCAGAAAAAAATATTTGCAAAGAATTAGATATATCTTTCATACAAGTCCCTTTATATGGATTTAGAGGAAAGGGTGTTTTGATAAAATTAAAAGCATTGGTTGCTTTCTTGGTTAGTGGAGTGGTTTTCCTTTTTAAATCAAAGCCTTTTGATAGAGAAAATTACCCTATGATAGTTTTTGGAGGATACGTATCACTTATCGCTTTCTTTTATTTTAAAGGCCCCGTGTTTCTTCAAGAACAAAATACTATTCCTGGTTCAGTTTCAAAACTACTCTTTTCAACTAATAAAGTATCAAAAGTCTTTTGTGGGTTTCCAAGAACAAAGCAAATTTTTGAAAATTTTGATAAGAAATATATCAAATTGATTGAAAGTGGAAATCCAATCGGAGAGGTAACTCAAAGAAATAATACGAAGAACCATTCAGATAAATTCAATTTGTTAGTTCTTGGAGGAAGTCAAGGCTCAAGTTTTTTAAATGAGCACGTTCCAAAATCTATAGAAATCTTTTTAAAGAATTCACAGATAAATGTTTTGCATCAATGCGGGGTCAATAAAAAAGAGTATGTAGAGAAAAGCTATGATCTCTCATCAAAAAATATACAAATTGAAGAATTTATAAATCATATAAGCCAGAGTTACACTTGGGCGGATTTAGTTATCTGCAGATCAGGAGCTTTAACAATATCTGAGTTAATTTCCTCTAAATCAGTAGGGATTTTGGTGCCGCTTAAAAATTCTATAGATAATCATCAAATGGAAAATGCAAGTTATCTTTATGAAAAAAATGCATCTTGGATACTGCAGGAATCTGAAGAATTTCCTCTAAACCTTTTTAATCTTCTAAAAGAAATTTTAGAAAAAAAAGAAATTGTCGATGAAAAAAAAGGAAGTCTTGAAAAGATAAAGATTAAACCTTCTGAACAAATAATTTTTAACGAAGTAAATGCTTGGTACGAATAAAATAAAGAAAATTCATTTTATTGGTGTGGGCGGAGCAGGAATGAGCGGCATCGCAGAAATATTGCTAAATTTAAATTATCAAGTTTCTGGATCTGATCTTTTGGAATCTAAAATAACTAAAAGACTTGAGAGCTTAGGATTAGTTTTTTTTAACATACATGAGGGAGAAAACCTTTCTGAGGTTGATTTGGTAGTATTTTCATCTGCAATAAAACAGGATAACCCTGAAATAATTGAGGCAAAAAAAAATAATATAAAAATTATTAAAAGAGCGGAGATGTTGGCTGAATTGACTAACCTAAAAAAAAGTATTTTGATCGCTGGAAGTCATGGTAAGACAACAACAACTTGTATAGCTGCACATATTTTTAAAGAAAATAATCTTGATCCTACTTATATAATTGGTGGAAAAGTTAGTTCTTTTGAATCTAATGCAAACTTAGGAGAAGGAAAACATATTTTTGCTGAAGCAGATGAAAGCGATGGAAGTTTTTTATTATTTAATCCAGATAAAGCAATTATTACAGGGATTGACAACGATCATCTTGAGACATATCAGGGAAATATAGAAAACTTAAAAAAAGCCTTCGTAGATTTTATAAAAAAAGTTAAGAGTACGGTTTTTATTTTAGACCTTGAAAAAAAGTGGCTTAAAGATTTATCTCTTGGAACTGAAAAAATTATTACATATGGATTTTCCTCTGATGCTGATTACAAAATAATTCATTATTCACAAAATCAAAAAGGATCTTCCTTTGTTGTAAAAGATAAAAAATCTGATTTGGAACATCTTTTCGAAATAGGAATCCATGGACAACACAATATCCTAAATTCTTTGGCTGCAATTCTTATTGCATTGGATGAGGGAATTAAATTGACCGGTATTAGAAAGGCGCTAAGTACTTTTGCTCAGGTGGAAAGAAGGTTCGAAATAATCTCGGATAATGTATTTGGAAAAAGAATCACTTTAGTAGATGACTATGGTCATCATCCTTCGGAGCTGAAAGCGACAATAGAAACTATAAAAGAAATTTGGCCTGATAAAAAAGTTGTCATGGCATTTCAACCGCACAGGTATTCTCGTACCAAGGCGTTATTTCATGATTTTGTAAATATTTTATCTAAAATAGATAACTTAATTCTTATGGAAATATATCCGGCAAGCGAACTTCCGATTAAAAACTATTCTAGTGAAGACTTATTTTGCGAAGTTAAAAAAAATAATAAAAACGTCATATTGGTAAATGGAATAGAAGAAGCCTTTGAGGAATTCAAAAATTTTAGTGACCAAAAATATATTTTTCTTACTCAAGGCGCAGGTAATACTTCAACGCTAGCCTTGAGATTCAAATAAATGGAGAAAATTGAAAAAATAAAATTCGGAGTATTAGGAGGAGGATACTCTAACGAAAAAAATATTTCTTTAAAAAGTGCAAAAGCTGTCAACGAAGCTTTTTTTAACGAAGGACTAAAGTCTAAATTGATTGAAATACATGATGAAACTCAACTATTTTCTAAATCAACTTATAAAGGTTTAGATTTTGTTTTTATTCTCATCCATGGAGCCGGGGGTGAAGATGGGGAGCTTCAAAATTTTTTTGAAGAAATATGCCTTAATTATTCTGGAAGTAATTCCTCCGCATGTGAAAAAACATTCGATAAAAATAGTTCAAAAAAATATCTTTCAAAAGAAATTTTAACCCCAAAGCAATATGATTGGGACGATTCAAAAAAAATTTTAATCGGTCAAGATAAAAAAACTAAGAAAGTCGTTATCAAACCAACTAAAGAAGGCTCCAGCATTGGTGTGTCAATTGTAGAAAATGATACTCAGCAGATTGAAGAGGGAATTAGAGAAGCAAAAAAATATGGTCAGTTCATGATAGAAGAATTCATTGAGGGAAAGGAAATCACTGTAGCAATGGTTGGAGAAGATATTTTCCCTGCAGTGGAAATAATTCCAGATGATGGGTTTTATGATTTTAATTCAAAATATAATTCTAAAAATACTTCCTATGAAAAAGCTATTTTTGAACCATCAAGGGAAAAAGAACTTATTAAATATTCGAAAACAATAAATAAAGATTTTGGATGCACAGGTTGGTCGAGAATAGATTTAATTGATGATGGAAAAGGATTTTACTTTCTGGAATTGAATACTGTGCCTGGTATGACCGATTCAAGTTTAGTTCCTAAGGCTGCTTCATTTGCAGGGGTTGAATTTAATCAATTGGTAATAAAAATTGTTCAATCCTCACTTGATAAGAAAGATATCAAAATGTAAACTTGCCGAGTTTTCTTGAGTCCACATAAGGATTCATACCCATAAGGAGACTAAAAAATATGAATCATTACGAAATTGTTTTTGTTGTAGATCCACAATTAGATAAAGAGTCTAAGCTTTTTGAAAAATGTTTAGAAAAAATAAAGTCTATTAATGGTATTACTCATAGATCTGAAGACGTTGGTTTGAGAACTCTTGCTTATCCAATTGACGATAAAAATACTGGTCATTATTTTTTATTGAATTTCGAGTGCGATCCTAAAAATCTAAAAGAAATAGAGTCATTATTTAAATTTGATGAATCCATTATGAGGTCTTCTTTAGTTAAGAAGAAAAGGGCTGAAACAGAGCCTTCAATTCTACTATCTCAGACAAAAAATCAAAAAAAATATGAGGACGCTCCAGAAATAGATTCTAAAACAGATAAATCTGCAAAAGAAAAGCCTGAGATTGATAAGTCAATTGATACTATTCCTAAAAACCCTCCAAAAGAAGAAGAACAAAAATCAGATAACGAGTAAATATGCGAAGAAAAACTGACAAAAGAAAAAATAATCAAAATCAAGAGTCTTTAATCAAAGCTAAAAGAACTTGTCAATTTACTGCTGCTAATGTTGAAGAAATTGATTACAAAGACATAGAGCTTTTATCAAAATTTATTAATGAAATGGGCAAAATTTCACCGGCAAGGATGACTGGAACGAGTGCAAAATATCAAAGGCAACTCACGAAGGCTATTAAAAGAGCTAGGCAACTTGCTTTGCTACCATATACTGATAGTCATAGAAGTTAAAAATGAAGGTAATATTAAAAGAATCTATTACAGGCTTGGGGTCTCCCGGCGACCTTGTAAATGTTAAATCAGGATATGGAAGAAACTTTTTGATGCCCACAGGCAAAGCCATTCCAGCAACCGAAGAAAATATGAAGGTTTATGAGGCAGAGAAGGCAGAACTAATTGAAGCAGAGAATAAAAAAATTGAAACCGCAAAGCAATTGAATGAAAAGTTGAATGGATTGTCTTTTGAGATCAGAGTTGCAGTTA
>Ga0208390_1001058_pt1 | contig 9982 bp, 10 predicted proteins | sample Knorr_S7_td_Surf_FD_185594 | JGI IMG/M metagenome (GOLD analysis project Ga0208390, IMG submission 185594) | Marine microbial communities from Southern Atlantic Ocean transect - Knorr_S7_td_SurfaceA_ad_6m_LV_A (SPAdes) (version 2) | ecosystem: Environmental > Aquatic > Marine > Oceanic | place...
CATTTATTAAAAGGATTTCCATCAGTCGATTTTATATGCTTTTTCGAGGAAATTAAAAGATTATTACAGCACTTATAAAGATGATAACTTGACTTTTATTGGCGTATAACAGAACCTTTTTTCAGCACATCCTTGAAAGATTACTTCATAATTCATCAGATTTTGTTCTGTTTGGCTTAATATCTCTAAATCAAGGCTATCTCTAAATATCACAGTTTCTCCAAGAAATTCGTCTTTATGCACAATTGGGTCACCAATTAAAACAAATGCAACCAACTTGTTTTTATGAGTAACTTTTATTGAGTTTTGATACAAATAATAACTTTTTGCTATTTTCCAATTTATTAAAAGAGAATCTTCAATTTTTATTACATTCATTTTAAAAGCATCTTCTGGATCTAGGATCTCATTACCTGCAATTATTTGGTTCAAAGCTGAAATATTATTTGAAAACATGAATAGCAAGATTGCGTATAATGAGATTAGAGATTTTTTATTGCGCAACATAACAAAATGAAACATTTTTTGATTAACTTTTTCTTAAGTATTTTTTTTATTTTACCTAACTGGGCTTTAAAAGTACTAACACTAAGGAAAGAGATTACATACAAGAATGAGGTTTTTGATTATCAATCTATGATCTTTATATCTCTGATAACTTGGCTCATTTCAAAGTTTGGACTAGCTTTAGATATGGCCGATTTTTCAAATGATATGCGTGAAAAGATGTCTAATTTTCGAATGAAAATTAATAATAGCCTACTCCCCAAAGAGATAATTCATAAGGAAGATCTTATAATTGATCAAAAGTATAATCTGGTTCTTAGACAATACTCACGTGATTCACAAATGTCTGATAAAGCAGTTTTATTTTTCCATGGGGGCGGTTATGCAATTTCTAATATAGATATTTATAACCCAGTTGCATCTCTTATGTGTGAAGAGTTAAGTTCTAATATTTTTTCATTAGAATATAGCCTCTCACCAGAAAATAAATTTCCAAAAGCTCTTGAAGAAGCCAACATTGCTTTTGATTGGTTATTAAGTCATGGATATAGCAAAGAGCAAATAATTATTTGTGGAGATAGTGCCGGGGCTCACTTGGCTGCATCCTTATTACATGATCTTAAGGCAAGAGATAAAGAGTTACCTTTCTTGCAGGTCTTAATTTATCCAATGGTGTCTCCATCATTAGATTTTCCTTCCCTAGATAGGCTTAGTGAGAATTTTTTACTAACAAAGGACCAAATGAAGTGGTTTTGGCATTATTTTAGGGCAGAAGAAGCAAATAATTTAGATTCAAGATTTGATCTGCTGAAAATCGATAATAATATTAAATTTGATACTAAAACAGTTATAATTACCGCCGGTTTCGATCCATTATGCGATGAAGCTGAAGCATATGCAGCAAAATTGAATGATATGGGTAACAATGTAAAACAAATTCATTATCCAAGTTTATTTCATGGTTTCATTAACGTAACAAGATTAAAAACAGCTAAATTAGCAACAATGGATATTTTTAAGGAAATTAAAAGAAGCATATGAGTATTTTATTAGACGTAAAAAAACTTACTGTTGGTTTTAAAGTAAGAGATTCTATTTTCACAGCTGTAGAAGACGCTTCTTTTGAAATAAATAAAAATGAGACCATGGCACTAGTTGGGGAATCAGGATCAGGTAAGTCGGTATCAGCAATGTCAATATTGCAACTTCTGCCAGAGGGCAAAACAATCTTTAGTGAGGATTCATCGATTAAATTTCATCATTCTGAAATATTGAAAATGTCTAATAAGCAGCTTCAATCAATTCGTGGAAAGAAAATATCCATGATTTTTCAAGAGCCAATGACATCTCTTAACCCTTATCATAAAGTGGGAAATCAGATTACTGAATCCATTTTAAGCCATGAAGATATTTCAAAAAAAGATGCTGAAAAGAAAGCAAAAGAGTTGATGCAGCTTGTTGAGATACCTGATCTAGAAAGAAGATATAAATCATATCCTCATGAACTATCTGGAGGACAGCGCCAAAGAATAATGATTGCAATGTCACTAATTAATGAACCCGAGCTTCTAATTGCTGACGAACCAACAACAGCCTTGGATGTAACTATCCAAGCTCAAATACTTGATCTAATGAATAGGCTGAAAGATAAGCTTGGCATGTCAATCTTATTTATAACCCATGATTTAGGACTAGTTGAGAAGTTTAGCGACAGAGTTTGCGTCATGAAAGAGGGTAAAATTGTTGAACAAGGCATAACAACTGAAATTTTCTCTAATCCAAAACATGAATATACCATCAAACTTTTAAAATCAGAGCCCAAAGAAAAGGATCAGTTGCATGTATCAGATGATAATATTTTAGATATTTCAAACCTTAGTGTTTTTTACAAAATACCGTCAAAAAAACTTTTTAAAACTGATAAATTTTGTGCGGTTTCCGATATTTCTCTTAAAATTCCCAGAAATTCAACAGTTGGTGTGGTTGGAGAGTCAGGATCTGGGAAATCAACTTTAGGAAAAGCGATTATAAATCTTCTCGATTTTGAAGGATCAATTAAATTTAATGGTAAATCAATTAAAGATCTCAGCGCAGCTGAAATTAAACTGTTAAAGAAAGATATTCAAATAGTTTTTCAAGATCCCTATGGATCCTTATCACCAAGAATGACAGTTGGTGAAATCATAGGAGAGGGCCTGGATATTCATTTTGATTTTTCTAACGAAGAAAAGATAGAAAAAATATCAAATGTAATGAAAGACGTTGGATTAGATGACAGTCTCATTTTTAAGTATCCGCATGAATTTTCTGGTGGTCAAAGGCAAAGAATAGCAATTGCAAGGTCTATAATCTTAAATCCAAAATTCATGATTCTTGATGAGCCAACTTCAGCACTTGATAGATCCATTCAGATTCAAGTGATAGATGTTTTAAAAAGATTACAAGACAAATACAAATTGACCTATTTATTTATTAGTCATGATCTTAAAGTAATAAGATCTATGTGTGATCAGATTTTTGTTATGAGTGAGGGGAAGTTGGTAGAGTTTGGAAAAGCTGATGAGGTTTTTGAAAATCCTCAAAAGGAATATACTCAAAAACTTTTAAGAGCAGCACTCAAATACTCTTCAAATTAAGATGCCAAATAGAAAGTATTCAAAAATATTGCATGATGGTCCTCAACAGGCTGCATCAAGATCAATGCTGCGAGGTGTAGGATTCAAAGATGAAGATTTTGATAAATCTATTGTTGGAATTGCTTCCCTTGGGGCAAGCGTAACTCCATGCAATATGCATCTAAACTCCCTTGCAGAAATTGTTGAAGAGTCAGTCAATAATGTGGGTTGCAAAGCTGTAACATTTAATACAATTACAGTATCTGATGGGATTTCAATGGGTACGGAGGGTATGAAATATTCCCTTGTTTCAAGAGAAGTCATAGCTGACTCAATAGAAACTGTTGTTGGTTGTTTGGGCTATGATGGAGTAGTAGGTATTGGAGGTTGCGACAAAAACATGCCAGGCGTAATCATTGGTTTAGCAAGACTGAATAGACCATCTCTATTTATTTATGGAGGCTCTATAAGACCAAGTAAGGAAAATACCGATTACGTAACTGTTTGTGAAAAAACTGGCGAGTTTTCAAAAGGTTCAATCTCTGAAGAAGAATTAATTGCTGTTGAAAAAGTTTCAGTTGTCGGGCCAGGTTCATGCGGAGGGATGTATACAGCAAATACAATGGCATCAGCAATTGAAGCCCTGGGAATGTCTCTTCCAGGAAGCAGTAGTCAGGATGCAGTTTCTGATGATAAAAAGAATGATTGTATTAATACAGGAGTTGCAATTGAGAATCTCTTAGAAAAAGATATAAAGCCATCTGATATTATGACAAAAAAGGCATTTGAAAACGCAATAACCATAGTCATTGCGCTTGGTGGATCTACAAATGCAGTTCTTCATCTTATTGCAATGGCACATGCTATAAACGTTGATATTAATTTAGATGACTTTACGAGAATAGGTAAAAAAGTTCCTGTAATAGCTGACATTAAACCGTTTGGTAAAAATTATATGTCCTCTCTTAACGAATTGGGAGGCATACAGCCACTCATGAAAATGTTACTCGATGCAGGCTTAATTCATGGCAACTGCTTAACTGTTTCTGGAAAAACCATTTCAGAAAATCTTTCCAAGGTTGATGCATATCCGGAAAATCAAACAATTATAAGAGAAATGTCTAATCCTATTAAAAGCAGCAGTCATTTACGCATTCTTTATGGCAATTTAGCTCCTGAGGGAGCAGTCGCTAAAATTACAGGAAATGAAGGTCTTAAATTTACTGGAACAGCTAAAGTATTTGATTCCGAAGAAGATGGAAATGAAGCAATTCAAAAAAATCTAATCAATGATGGAGATGTAGTTGTTATAAGGTATGAAGGGCCAAAAGGAGGCCCTGGTATGAGAGAAATGTTAAAACCTACCTCTGCAATAATGGGGCAGGGCTTAGGCGATAAGGTTGCATTTATTACTGATGGAAGATTTTCTGGCGGAACTCATGGTTTTGTTGTTGGACATATTTCTCCAGAAGCTTATGTAGGCGGACCCATCGGAGTCATCAAAAATGGCGATAAAATAACCATTGATGCTGAGACAAACTCAATTTCCATCGATATATCTGATGAGGAGCTTCAAAAAAGATTAGATAACTTTAAACCAAATAAAGAGCTTCCTAAAAAAGGTGTCTTATCAAAATACTCAAAAAGTGTACAATCTGCATCCCTAGGAGCTATTACTGATTAATTTATGATTTCAAGGAAATATCCATCAACTAGATTGCGAAGATTAAGGCAGTCAGAATCCATAATTGATTTGACCAGCGAATGTGCGGTGACTGCAAATGATCTAATCCAGCCTGTATTTGTAAAAGAAGGTTTAAGTGATAAAGAGCCTATAGAATCAATGCCTGGTATCTTTAGATTTGGTGAAGACTCTGTTTTAAAAGAGATTGAAGAAATTAGCCAACTGGGAATAAGAGCAATAGCTATATTTCCTGTTATAGATCCCTCAAAAAAAGACTCTAAAGGCACCGAAGCCACAAAAAGAGATAATTTTATTTCAAGAGTATTAACTTCTATAAAATCTAAATTTCCTGACATGTTAGTCATTGCTGATGTTGCTTTAGACCCTTATACAGATCATGGTCATGATGGAATCTTGGAGAATGATAAGATCTTAAATGATCAAACACTAGAAGTTCTCGCAGAGCAATCTCTTGTTCTAGCAGAAGCCGGTGCAGATATTATTGCTCCTTCAGACATGATGGATGGCCGCGTCGGAATTATTAGAACAAAACTAAACGAAAATAACTTTGAAGATAAAATAATTTTGTCATATGCAGCAAAATATAATTCAAAATTCTATGGTCCCTTCAGAGATGCTATTAATTCTAAAAACAATCTAGGTACTTCTGATAAATCTTCTTATCAGATGAATCCTACAAATTCACTTGAAGCCCTTAACGAGGTTGCTATGGATATTGAAGAGGGCGCTGATATCGTAATGGTAAAACCAGGCATGCCTTATTTAGATATTATTTCTAAAATTAAAGAAGAATTTAAAGTCCCAACTTTTGCATACCAAGTAAGCGGAGAGTATGCAATGATAATGGAATCAGTTAATAAAGGATGGCTTGATAAAGGTGTTATAATAGAATCTTTAACAAGCTTCAAAAGAGCTGGTGCAGATGCAGTTCTTACATATTTCGCTAAAGATTTAATAAAGGATTTTAATTTATGAGTAATGTAAAAGAAGTAACAACAGAAACATTTGAAAAAGAAGTTTTAAGTTCAGATGTTCCTGTATTAGTAGATTTTTGGGCTGAATGGTGTGGTCCATGCAAGCAACTGGCTCCAAGAGTAGAAGAGGCAGCGCAACAATATGGCGAGCAATTGAAAGTTTGCAAAGTTGATATCGAAGAACATAGAGATCTGGCGGTCCAATATGGTATTAGGTCTATTCCTTCCTTATTAATCTTTAAATTAGGGGAAGTTTCTGGAGTTCAAGTGGGAGCCCTAACCCAGGAACAATTAGGAGAATTTATAGACACAGAAATATAAGTTTTTTTGCAAATCACTCAAAAAACTTATATTATCAAACCTTCTTAGATATCTTTTAGATATCAATTCAGATTTCAGAGGAATTTTCAAACACAACTAATGAACTTAAGTGAAGTAAAAACTAAAACGATTACCGAACTTGTCGAGATAGCTGAAAAGTTAGGTCTTGAGAATGTTGGCAGACTAAAAAAACAAGATATCATTTTTCAAATTTTAAAAAAACAAGCAGATGACGGCATAGATATTTTTGGAGGCGGAGTCTTGGAAATCCTAAACGATGGATTTGGATTTTTAAGATCAGCAGAAGGCTCATATTGTGCAGGTCCAGATGATATTTATATTTCACCAAGTCAAATAAGAAAGTTTAGTCTTAGAAAGGGTGATGAAGTACAAGGAAAAATTAGGCCGCCAAAAGATAAAGAAAAATATACCGCTCTTGTTCAAGTCGAAACAATTAATGGCGAAACTCCTGAAGATGCTAGAAAGAAAATATTATTTGAAAATCTTACTCCACTATTTCCCAATGAAAGGTTGGTTCTTGAACAGGGAAGTGGCTCTAATGAAGACCTATCTGCAAGAATAATAGATTTAATTGCACCTGTTGGTAAAGGACAAAGAGGCTTAATAGTTTCACCTCCAAAAGCTGGTAAGACACTAATGCTTCAAAGTATTGCACATTCAATAACAAGTAATAATCCTGAAACAAAGTTGATAGTGCTTCTAATAGATGAGAGGCCTGAAGAAGTTACTGAGATGACAAGAACAGTAAGAGGTCAGGTTATTGCAAGCACTTTCGATGAGCCTCCATCAAGGCATGTGCAAGTTGCCGATATGGTTATCGAAAAAGCAAAAAGACTAGTTGAACATAAGCAAGACGTTGTAATTCTTCTTGATTCAATTACACGACTTGGAAGAGCCTACAACTCTGTTCAACCTGCTTCTGGAAAGATTCTGAGCGGAGGTGTTGATTCAAATGCCCTTGAAAGACCAAAGAGATTCTTTGGTGCGGCAAGGAATTTGGAAGAAGGCGGGAGTCTAACAATTTTAGCAACAGCTCTTGTTGATACAGGTTCCAAAATGGATGAGGTTATTTATGAAGAGTTCAAAGGTACTGGAAATATGGAAATTCATCTTGAAAGAAAAATTGCTGAAAAGAGAATTTATCCTGCTATCAATGTGAGAAGATCAGGAACTAGAAGAGAAGATCTTTTGACTTCTGAGGAAGAGCTAAGATTAATGTGGGCTGTTAGAAAGGTAACCGATCCTATGGATGACTCGCAAGGAATAGAATTCTTAATTGATAGACTAAAATCATTTAAAACCAACTCAGAGTTTTTTGATTCTATGAAAACTGGTAATGGAAAAAAGAAATCTAAGTAAGTTTTAATATTTCAGTCTCGAAGTTATCAGAAAAATAGTTTAGCTTATAATTTTCAAAGCCCAACGAGTCAACATAATCCTTAATTCTTGTTGAGATAGTAATAAATTTGCTATTCATATTTGGATTATAAATTTCTTGGAAATATATTTCCGCAGCCATTCTGCTAGGAAAGATTACAAAATCTGCATTTTCAAAGTCCTTAACAAGATTTGAATAAGACGAAAATCTTATACGTTGATAATTCTGAATAGTATCAACTTCAGCTCCCTCTTCCTTAAGATAATCAGAAACAATATTTAATCCACCTTCACCCTTAACAATTAAGAACTTCCCAAGATCAATTCTGCTCTTAATTAATTTTTTTAAACCCTCAGATCCAGGATCTTTAGGTATTTTTGAAGAAATCCCTTTTGCATTTAAAGAAGATTGCGTTCCAGGCCCCATTGCAAAGACATTTTTGTCTCTTAAACCCTCATGATGATTAAAAAATTTAACGGAGGGAGTGCTTTGGAATATAACATTAGTATAACTAGAAATATCTATTGAGTGCTCTATAAAAGAAAGCTCAAAAAGAGGAATATTTTTTATATTCTTTCTTTTAACAAAATTAAAAGTATTGTTTGCTCTTGTATCAATTATGTTCATTTAGTAATCCTAAACCATCTAATTCTTCAAAGCGCTTAAAGGCATCTTTTGCATTAAGTGCAGAAAATTTTATAAACTCTTTTTTACCATATACCTCTGCTTGCAATACATCATCCCTATAATCTACCGCAACCGCTGAGTTACAGTCTGCACCAATAAGATTGAGGAAATGATTACACTCATTGATCTTTCTTTTCATTACATCATCGTTTAAAGGTCCCAGCAGTTTATGTATTTCCTCACTTTCCTTGTTGAATCTTAAACAGATTGACCCTTGAGAAATGCTTGTAAGATGTTCAAGCTCTATGTAATTGAGATTAAGCTTAAGTCTTTCGCAACCAGCCTTTGCAAGAATAATGCAATCATATTCACCTTCATTCAATTTTTTTATTCTTGTATCAACATTACCGTTAAGATTAGCAATTTCTGTAGCCTCTAGAAAGAATTTAGATTGGAGCTTTCGCCTTAAGCTTGAGGTGCCAATTTTCATGTTTCTTTCAAACACAGGATCCATATTTTCTCTAAATATTAGGATGTCATTTCGCGAGTTATATTTTTCATCACCTTGGACTAAGTCATTAGATATATATATTTCATCAAGATCAGAAAAATTCGAGACTGCTGGCATATCTTTAGCAGAATGGACCGCAATATCTATTTTTTTATCCACAATAAGATTGTCTATATCTTCAACAAAGTTTTTTTTATCAAACTGAACTTTATTCTCTCTGCTCCTCTTATCGCCCTGTGTATCTACCTCTACAATTTCAAAATTAGATACACGAATGCTTTTCATGGCAATTTCTACCTGTTTTAATGCTAGCTTTGAGGTTCTTGATCCAATTTTGATTGTCATTTTTCTAATAAAAGCCCCTCAGCATCTCCTACACTTTTTGACTTAAGCAACTTCAATGAATCAGGAATTTCTATTTTATCAAAAGTGCTTTTTTCAAAGTATATTAGTATGCCTTTTTTTATTTTTATGGATTCTAAGGAACAAAGAAGATTCTGAATTCTTTCATCAAAAAATGGTGGATCAAATAATATTAAATCAAACTCTTTCACACTGTCTTCCTTCAACCAATCAAAAGCATTTTTGATTTTTATTTCGCATTTATCAGAAATATTTAACCTCTCAAGATTGGCCTCGATACTTTTAGCAAACTTTGGTGTTTTTTCTATGAATGTAACTGATTGAGCTCCTCTCGATATTGCCTCTATACCAAGTGCCCCAGATCCAGAAAAACAATCAGCACAGTTAAAGCCAGCGATCTCAAAATTTAACCAATTAAAAAGAATCTCTCTTAATTTATTTGATGTTGGCCTAAGTTTGGATGAGGAGGGAAAAGAAATGTGATTTCCTTTTAAAGTGCCACCAATTATTCTTATTTTAGAAGTTTTCAAAACAAATCTTCTACAAATTGCCTTAAATTATCTCTCGCTCTTTTAACTGACCTTACTGGAATTGGCATTTCACTACTTGGGAGTGCTAAAGCAACATCCATTTTTTTTGAAATACTGCTTATACCATGTAAAAAAGACCAAATATGAATTGCTTTATTGGACGCACTTAGATCATTTAGGCTTCTATCATGCTCTTTTACTGACTCTAGAAGGGTTTGAAAAGAACTATCAGCAACTTCCAATATGTTAGGAAATTGAAGAAATTCAACAACTGATTGACTAAAAAGTAGATCATAAATATTCTTATTATCGAAAGCAAACTCTAGATAGTTATCACATTTATCAAAAATATTAGCTTCTGAATCTCCCTCAACAAATATATTGAATTCGATAAACCCCTTTACAACAACGTCAGCTAACAGATGTTCCT
>Ga0208390_1001061_pt1 | contig 9967 bp, 6 predicted proteins | sample Knorr_S7_td_Surf_FD_185594 | JGI IMG/M metagenome (GOLD analysis project Ga0208390, IMG submission 185594) | Marine microbial communities from Southern Atlantic Ocean transect - Knorr_S7_td_SurfaceA_ad_6m_LV_A (SPAdes) (version 2) | ecosystem: Environmental > Aquatic > Marine > Oceanic | place...
TATTTAATGGTGGGCGGTAAAGGACTCGAACCTATGACCCTCTCGGTGTAAACGAGATGCTCTACCAACTGAGCTAACCGCCCTAATTAAATAAAATCGAGATATACAATAAAAACTTTACAAAGTAAAAAAGTATTTAATTTCTCGTGTAATTTATATAAATAGCAGTATTATTGAAATATTATGATTATAACTTGTAATTGTGGTGAAAAAAAATTTACGCTTCCGGATAACTCGATTCCAGTATCTGGTAGACTGGTGCAGTGCGGTTTTTGTGGATTAAAATGGAAACAATTTCCTATAGGTGAAGTTAAAAATACTCAAACAATTTCTCGACCACAAAAAATAGTCTCGAAACCTCAGCCAGTTCAGCAAAAAATACAAAAACCAAAAAAAGTAAAAAAAACCGCCCCAAAAAAACCAAGAGAAATTAGTTTGTATTCACCCGAATATTTAGCAAAAAAACATGGTATCAAAATCAACGACTCACAACCTGAAAAAGAAGCAAGTAAACAGGAAAAGGGGAAAGTTTCTTTTGGATTTTATAATTCTCTAATTGTATTTATTTTCCTCATAATAGCTTTATCGCGTCTATTATATTTTTCACAGGAATTTATAGTTTCAAAAATACCAGCCTCTGAATACTATTTAAATTATTTTTTTGAAAGTATAAGAAATATTTTTGAAATTTGGAAAAATCTAATTACGTATTATTAGCTTCTAAATCCTTTATATTAATAAAATTCTCTGAAAGTTCGGAATTATTTTTAATAATATCTTTATAAAAGTTCCAGGCTAAAACGATTAAAGTATTTTTTTTATTTTTAATTTGAGATTTGTTTTTTATAGGTATCTTAACCCCTGGAATAAATTTATTATGTTTTAATTTGTTGTCTTCTACTATAAAATCAATCTCTTTCGAAATACCAAAAAAATTTAAAGCCGTAGTCGCTTTTGCTGGAGCTCCATAACCAATTATAATTTTGTTTTTATCTTTAAGTTTTTTAATATTTTTTCTAACATTTTCTCTTATTTTATATACTTTTTCTCCAAATTTTTTATATGTTTCAAATTTTTTGATGCCAAAATTTTCTTCTTCTAAAAGCATTTGCTTCACATTATTTTCAATTTTAGCTTTTTTGTTTTTTTTTATATAAACTCTTAAAGATCCGCCATGAGTATTCACTCTTTCAACTTTTATAATTTTCGCTTCAAATTGTTTGAAAAAATTAATTAGAGAAGTAAGGGACCAATAATTATAATGCTCGTGATAGATATTGTCAAAAGTCAAATCTTTAAGAGTGTTCATTAAATATTGTACTTCAATTATAATTGTTCCTTTTTTACTTAGAAGCTTAAACATGCACTCAGCCATTTCCCTTAACTTATCTGAATGAGCAAATACATTAGAAGCTAAAATAAGGTCAGCATTTTTTTTAATTTTCTTTAGATTTTTTTTCTCTAAAAATCCATTAAATGTTTTTATCTTATTTTTATTTGCTAATTTTGCTAAATTTTTTGCTGGTTCAATTCCTAGAACTTTTTTAAAACCTAAATCTAAAAATGGTTTAAGTGCTACACCATCGTTACTTCCAATATCTATGATATATGATTTTTTTTTATTTAATTTTAAATCTTTAAAATATTTATTTGCTGCATTAACGAAGTGGTTTCTAAATACTTTTGAGGTTGAGGATGTATATAAATAGTTTGAAAACATTTTTTTTGGATCTACAGAAACTGAAAGTTGACAATTGTGACATTTGCTACAATAATTTACTTCTAAGGGGTACAGTTCACATTTTTCTTTCTCTTTTTTTAATAGATTATTTGCAAGTGGCTGGTATCCTAATGAAACAACTCTTTTCAAATCAGGATTTCCACATGACCTACACTCAAATTTGTAATATTTCAAAAGTAAATTTTTTTCTTTCTCATCTACAAAAACATGTTTTATCGTGTGAGTAATTCCATAATTTTCGTGATCCCTTTCCCCTCTAACCAAATTCAAAAAAGTTGTGTCTTTAGTAAAAACCATAGTGTGAGCAACATTTGGTTTTATTACCGATAATTGACCAGCATTCACAACTTGGGTAATTTTTGGTGAGTTTGGATTTATAATATCTTGAAAAATTTCTATAATTTGTCCTTTTGTAAATAAGCATTTTTGCTCTTGTTGGGGATGATAATGATTAGCTCTAATTGTACCTTTTTTTGACTCGATTAACCCTATTAAATTTATTGGCTCAGTTAATTCGTGATTACTTATAAAACCTCTTTTGTCCTCAAATAAATTTTCTCCGTTACGCACAAACTCTAGGTCATTAGCAAGATCTTGTTTTGACCACTTTTTAATCATTTCCTCAATATTTTTATCAAGGTTATATAAAAAATTAAAACCAGTTTTAAAAATTTTTTTATTTGATAAAGAAAAACCTAGGTTAGGAATTTCATCATTTGTTTCTTTTAAAATTATCTTCGGGTTATATTTTTTACAAACTTCAGCTACTTCTTTTACTGTAATTGTGTCTTTGGTAAGATTAAATGTTTCATTATTTATATCTTGTTTTTCTTCCATAAATTTGAAACATCTCGCAACATCAATTAAAGGGACTAAACTTTTAATTTGTCTGCCTCCAGCAAATAATTTTATCGTTCCGTTTTGAGATGCAATTTTAGAAAATAGGTTCGGCATTATGTCAATACGCATGGAGTCTGTTGAATACCCATAAACAGATCCTAATCTTAAAATAATATAATTTTTACCAGAGTCTTTTAGCTGTTTTTCATTTATTGCTTTAGAGGATGAATATGAGAGCACCGGTTTTGTTTCCTCATCTTCAGAAATATCAGTTCTCACATCTTTTATACCCTCATAAACAACATGTGTTGAAGGAAAGATAATTTTACATTTCTGGGATATATTGTTTAAAATATTTCGAGTACCTTCTACAGCAGTAAGTTTGATTTTTTCATCTTGTAAATCTGATGACTCACTTTTTGTTCTTGGAACATCTGTGACACCTGCTAAATGATGAACTACATCTGCATCCTTAAATAGCTTTTTTATTAAATTTTTATCCAGTATGTCTCCTTGAACAAATTCCATATCCCAATTTCTAATTTGATTAACTCTTTCAGAAATAAAACGGTTATCAAGGACTATTATTTTATGGTGCCAGCTTACACCTGAGTAAAGTTTGCAAATTTCTGTTCCTATATAACCAAGCCCACCTGTTATAATGATTTTTTTTTTCATATTTAATTAATGTTTACTTATATTATATTTTATTATAACTCAAATATCATGAATATTTATGATTGCTTTATGTATTTTGATGAGGATTTATTATTAGATATAAGACTAAATACTTTAAATAAATATGTAAAAAAATTTGTAATTACTGAAGCTACTTACACACACAATGGGAATCCAAAAAAACTTAATTTTGATATTAAAAATTTCAATAAATTCAAAGACAAAATATCCTACATAGTTGTTGATGAACAGCCCCAAAATATCCTTAAGTTATCCGAAGATGACACTAAAGAAAGAAGGGGGGAAAAACTTATATTAAATGGTATGGCAAGAGATTATTTTCAAAGAGAAAATTTAAAAAAAGGGTTAGTTGATAGCCTAAACGAAGATTTAATTATTATAAGTGATTTAGACGAAATTCCAAATCTTGAGACAATAGATTTTAATTTGATAAAGAACAATATAGTAATTTTTGAACAAAAAATGTTTTATTACAAATTAAATTTGCTTTATGAAGAATTTAAGTGGTTTGGCTCCAAGGCAATAAAGAAAAAAAATTTTATTTCCCCACAATGGTTGAGAAATATAAAATCAAGGAAATACTCAAAATGGAGACTAGACACCCTTTTTTCTAAAAAAAAATATTCAAACTTAATTTATGTTAAAAATGGTGGGTGGCATTTTACTTGTATTAGAAACGCGGCAGATTTGGAAAAAAAATTACTAAATTTCGCCCATCACCATGAATTTGAGGAGAGTGGATTAAAGCTTAATGATATTCAAAATTTGATAAAAGAAAAAAGAGTAATGTACGATCACACTATAGATCAAAGAGATTATAAATGGTCAGGCAAATCTATTTTAAAAAAATTAGATGATAAATTGCTCCCTGATTACATTCACTCTAATTTAAAAAAATTTGAGGAATGGCTTGACTAATTTTAATGAGTACTTAGTTCCTCTTTGTTCTTTCCTTTATCAGAAATTTGGTTTACTTCTACCCATTCAACTCTTTTGAGAGGTTTGGTTAAGGCTGCTTTAAGAACTTCATCAACGTTTTTAACAGGAACGATTTCAATATTTTCAAGTATCGTTTTGGGTACTTCTATTAAATCTTTTTTATTTTCTATAGGAATTAAAACTTTTTTAATTCCTGCTCTATGTGCAGCTAAAAGTTTTTCTTTTAATCCGCCTATAGGAAGAACTAATCCCCTTAAAGTAATTTCACCAGTCATTGCTACATCTTTGTTAACTGGTATTTCAGTAATTGCTGAAATTATTGAAGTTACCATCCCAATTCCGGCTGAAGGTCCATCTTTTGGTGTGGCACCTTCAGGCACGTGAATGTGAAAATCTTTTTTATCAAAAATTGGCGGGATAATTCCATAGTCAAGACTTTTAGATCTGATGTATGACTTTGCAGCTTTCACGGACTCTTGCATAACATCGCCCAATTTACCTGTGATTTGCATTTTTCCTTTACCTGGCATTACTGCAGACTCTATCTTTAATATCTCTCCACCTACTTCGGTCCAGGCTAATCCAGTTACAACTCCAATTCTGTTTTCTTCTTCTATTTCTCCATATTTAAATTTTTGGACTCCCAATAAATCCTTTAGATCCTCATCAATTATTGGATTATTTATTTTTTCTTTGTTATCTATTTTTTTTACCAATTTTCTAGCGACTTTAGATATTTCTCTTTCAAGATTCCTAACTCCGGCTTCTCGAGTGTAATGCCTAATAATTTTTCTGTTAATTTTTTCGTCTATGTTCCATTCCTCTTTTTTTAGTCCATTATATTTACTTTGATTTGGTATAAGATATTTCTGAGAAATATTTACTTTTTCATCTTCAGTGTATCCTTGCAATCGAATTACTTCCATTCTATCAAGTAATGGCGGTAAAATATTTAAAGTATTTGCGGTTGTCACAAACATTACGTCTGATAAGTCGTAATCAACTTCTAAGTAATGATCATTAAATTCTTTATTTTGTTCAGGGTCCAGAGCTTCCAGCAAAGCAGATGATGGGTCGCCTCTATAATCGTTACCTACTTTATCTATTTCATCTAACAGAAATAGAGGATTTTTAGTGCCCGCTTTTTTCATCATTTGAATAATTTTACCAGGTAATGACCCAATATATGTTCTTCTGTGACCTCTTATTTCTGCTTCATCTCTAATGCCACCTAAAGATATTCTTATAAATTTCCTATTAGTAGCTTTTGCAATTGATTTTCCTAAAGAGGTCTTCCCTACACCAGGAGGCCCAACAAGACAAAGAATTGGTCCTCGCATTTTTTGTATTCTTTTTTGAACTGCCAAGAATTCAATAATTCTCTCTTTTACTTTTTCGAGTCCATAATGATCCTCATCCAATATTTTCTGAGCATTTTTCAGGTCAGTATTTATTTTTGTTTTATTCGACCATGGAAGATCGGTCATCCAATCAAGATAGTTTCTAACAACTGTAGCTTCTGCTGACATTGGACTCATAGATTTTAACTTTTTAAGTTCAGATAAGCATTTTTCTTTTGCTAACTTTGGCATTTTAGCCTCTGAGATTGCTTTAGACAATGAAGATAATTCGTCTTTGCCCTCGTCTATTTCTCCAAGCTCTTTTTGAATAGCTTTTAGTTGTTCGTTTAAATAATACTCTCTTTGAGTTTTTTCCATCTGGTTTTTAACTCTTCCTCTAATTTTTTTTTCTACAGACAACACGCTGAGTTCTTTTTCAATAATTGAGTGGATTTTCTCAAGTCTTTTTTTTAAGTCTATTATCTCTAACAGTTCTTGCTTTTCAAAGATTTGAATATTAAGACCAGAACAAATATTATTTGAAATCTGTGAAGGGTTTTTTAAATTTTTAAGGTTATTCGTATCTTCATTGATTTCTTTTTTGCTTAAAATTTGAAGCCTCTCAAACTTTTTAACTAAGCCAATTGCAAACTGATCTAGATCTTTAGTTAAGTTTGTATCTTCAATTATTTCCACTTCACATGTTAAATAGTTACTTGCTGTTGTATCGTTATGTTTTAAAATCTTAACTCTTTTTTCTCCTTCAACAAGAACCTTCACGGTGCCATCTGGGAGCTTAAGTAACTGTAGCACTTTACTTAAACATCCAAATTGGAACAAATCTTTACCTGAAGGGTCATCTATTTCCGAATTTTTTTGAGTTACTAAGACAATAGATTTGTCAGACTTCATAACCTCTTGTAAAGCCTTTATTGACTTATCTCGGCCAACAAATAATGGAACAACCATTGAAGGGAAAATCACAATATCTCTTAATGGTAAAAGAGGCTTTATATAAGAAGTTTTCATTATTATTTATATGATTATTATCATATAAATTTCAAGATCCAAATTGTTCTTATGCAACAGATGTTGATTTCTTCTTGCCATATGTGACTATTGGCTCTGACAACCCTTTGACTGACGAGCTATCAACGGTAACTTTTATCACATTCTCCATGTCTGGAAGCTCAAACATCGTTTTTAAAAGAATATTTTCAAGAATCGACCTTAACCCTCTTGCTCCAGTTTTTTTTGATATTGCCTTTTTAGCAATTTCAGCAATTGCATCATCTAAAAATTCTAGCTCTACTTCTTCAAATTCGAACAATCTTTTGTATTGTTTAATTAAAGAATTCTTTGGCTCCTTTAAAATTTTTACTAAAGATTTCTCATCTAACTCATCTAAAGTTGCTATGATTGGCATTCTTCCAATAAATTCGGGTATCAATCCATATTTTATTAAATCTTCAGGCTCTAACTGCTTCATAATCTCTGAGAGTAATTGATCTTTTTTATTTTTAACTTTAGCTCCAAACCCTATAGAGCTTCCTTTTCCTCTGCTCTCAATAAGTTTATCTAAACCAGCAAAAGCTCCTCCACAAATAAATAAAATATTTGTAGTATCTACTTGTAAAAATTCTTGTTGAGGGTGCTTTCTGCCACCTTGTGGTGGAACACTGGCAATTGTACCCTCCATAATTTTTAGTAATGCTTGTTGAACACCTTCTCCAGAAACATCTCTAGTAATAGACGGATTTTCTGATTTTCTACTAATTTTATCTACCTCATCAATATAAACAATACCTCTCTGAGCTTTTTCAACATTATAATCTGCTGCTTGTAAAAGTTTTAATATAATATTTTCAACGTCTTCACCTACATAGCCAGCCTCAGTAAGCGTCGTAGCATCTGCCATTGTAAACGGGACATCTAAGATTCTTGCAAGCGTTTGTGCTAATAAAGTTTTTCCACATCCTGTTGGTCCAACTAAAAGAATATTTGATTTAGATAATTCAATATCCTTATTACTTTTTGTTTCGTGGTTTAACCTTTTATAGTGATTGTGAACCGCAACTGACAAAATTTCTTTCGCAAATTTTTGTCCTATTACGTAATCATTTAGAACTTCGCATATTTCTTTAGGAGATGGAACTCCATCTTGATGTTTTACGAAAGAACTTTTATTTTCCTCTTTTATAATATCCATACACAATTCAACACATTCATCGCAAATAAATACTGTTGGACCGGCAATAAGTTTTCTTACCTCGTGTTGGCTTTTTCCACAAAATGAGCAGTATAAAATGTTTTTATTATTTTTTTCTGACATAACGAATCAATACCAATAATATAAAACTCTAAGACGTTCTTATCAAGTTCAAGTTGTGTGAAGAGCTATATATGGTATTTTATTTTCTTTTTTCCACAACAGAGTCTATTAAACCGAATTTTTTAGCTTCCTCGGCAGTCATGAAATTATCTCTCTCTAGTGCCTCTGAGATTTCATTAATAGATTTTCCGGTATGTTTTGAATAAATCTTATTTAATCTTTCTTTCAAAGATAATATTTCTTTTGCATGTATCTGTATATCAGTAGCTTGACCTTGAAACCCAGCTGAGGGTTGATGAACCATTATTCTTGAATTAGGTAAAGAAAATCTTTTGCCTTTTTCACCTGCAGCTAATAAAAATGAACCCATCGATGACGCTTGACCTATGCAAAGCGTAGAAACTGGTGGTGTAATATATTGCATCGTATCGTAAATACCTAATCCTGCAGTAACTAGTCCACCTGGGCTATTAATATAAAAATTTATCTCTTTATTAGGGTTCTCTGACTCAAGAAATAGTAATTGAGCAGTGACTAACGAAGCTACTGCATCATTTACTGGCCCGACTAAAAAAACAATTCTCTCTTTTAAAAGTCTTGAGTAGATATCGTAAGCTCTTTCGCCCTTGCTTGTTTGTTCAACAACCATAGGAATGAGACTGTTCATTTTTTCCTCTAATTCACGACTCATAAATAATTTATACAACTATTGATTACTTTTTACTAATTTTTTTTGTTTTTAACTTATTTTTTGCAGGTGATGTGGTTTTTGATTTCTCGATACCTATATTTGGTTTATTGAAATTAGTAATTATTTTTTCAGCTTCTTTTGAATTAATCTCTTTAGTGGACAGATTAATTTTTGATTTAATGAAATCAATAATTTTTTCTTCATACAAAGAGCCTTTTAAACTTTGAGATGCACTTGGATTTTTTTGATAATATTCAATGACCATTTTTTCTTGTCCAGGCATACCTTTAATTTGCTTTTGTATTTCATTTCTAACTTCGTCATCTGATACTTTTAAATTGTTTTTTTCTGCGTATGCATTTAATAATAATCCAAGCTTTATTCTAGACCTTGCTAATTTTTCATTGTTTAGTTTGTACTTTTCTTTTTCATCAGTTTTTAGATTTTGAGTCATTATTGAAACTTCTTGGTCTATTAAGTTTTGAGGTAATTCAACTTGATGATTTTTTTCTATTTGATCTAAAATCTCTTTTTTAGTAATTGAGTTTAATGCTTTAGAATATTGTCCTGAAATTTGTTTCTCAATCAAAGACTTCAAATCTTTAATATCTTTTGCTCCCATTAATTTTGCGAAATCGTCATCAATTTTACTTACCTTAGGTTTTTTTACTTTTAAAATTTTACATTCAAATTTAGTTTTTTTATTTGCAAGTTCTTTTTTTGGATGGTTAGGAGGAAGTGTTGCATTTAAAATTTTAGTATCGTTTATTTTTACTCCCACTAATTGTTCATCAAAACCTTTTAAAAAAAGATCTTTGCCTAACTCCAGCTGTACGCCCTTGCCCTCGCTTCCTTCAAATTTATTACCATCTACTGTTGCAGAATAATCAAATGTTACCTGATCACCACTGATTGCTTTATCATTTTCATTTTTATCTTCAAACTGTTTATTTTGATTTGCAATTTCTCTCAATTTGTCATCAATAATTTTTTCCTCAATTTTTAATTTAAAACTTGTCGCTTTGAATTTATCAAAATTCTTTAAATTTACGTTAGGCAAACAATCTATCTGAAGCTCATAGTTTAAATCTTTTCCTTCTCCAAACTGTTTTAAGTCAATTTTTGGTTGACCGGCAACTTTTAATTTTTTTTCATCAATAGCTTTAGAAGTTGTTTCTCTTAAAATCTTATCTACTACTTCTCCATAGATAGATTTTCCAAATTGACTTTTAATTACTTCTGCTGGAACTTTACCGGGTCTAAAACCTTTTAAAGTTACCTCCTGTTGAAGTTCCTGAAGTCTTTCATCCATTTTTGTCTGTATATTTTTTTTATCAACTATTACAGATAAAATTGTTCTTAAACCTTTTTTTGATTTTACTTCT
>Ga0208390_1001062_pt1 | contig 9965 bp, 8 predicted proteins | sample Knorr_S7_td_Surf_FD_185594 | JGI IMG/M metagenome (GOLD analysis project Ga0208390, IMG submission 185594) | Marine microbial communities from Southern Atlantic Ocean transect - Knorr_S7_td_SurfaceA_ad_6m_LV_A (SPAdes) (version 2) | ecosystem: Environmental > Aquatic > Marine > Oceanic | place...
TTAGGTAAAAATATAACTAAACTTGCCCTATCAAAAAACTACCAGGTAAATATTCTGACAAGAAATAAAAAGCTCACCTCTAATAAAAATGATATAAATTATTATTACTGGAATCCAAGCCATAAAATAATTGATGATAAATGCTTTAATGGTGTTGACTCAGTAATTAATCTATCAGGGTATAATGTTTTCTGTTATTGGACAAATAATAACAAATCTAAAATTCTAAAAAGTAGAATTGAATCCACCTCGTTTATACTTAGTCAAATTAAAGAAAGAAATATCAAGATTAAGTCTTTTGTATCTGCCTCTGGAATTGCTGCTTATAGAGATTCACTATCTGTTGTTTCAAATGAGGAAGATGGAGTTGATATACAAAGTTCATTTATTAACCAAGTAGTAATTAAATGGGAATCGAAAGTTAAAGATTATGAAAAAATACTTCCAGAAATCTCATTTTCTATTTTAAGAGTAGGCTTAGTACTTTCAAATTATGGAGGGCTTTTTAAGATTTCAAAAAACCTTTCCAAGCTATTTTTATTATCTCCTCTTGGAACTGGTAACCAGTGGCAGTCATGGATTCATATAGATGATGTCTCAATAATTTTTTTAAGATCTATTGAAAATAATGAGAAGGGGATTATAAACTTAGTCTCACCTAATCCAGTAATTCAAAAAGATTTATTAAGAATAATTGCACGTAATAATAATTCAAAAATTATATTTCCAAATATTCCAACTTTTATTGTTAAGACCATTTTTGGTGAAATGTCTGAGTTAGTTTTATCAAGTCAAAAAGTGAGATCTCAAAGATTAAATAATTATGTTTTTAAATTTTCTAAACTTGATTTAGCTATAAAAGATTTATCCAATAGGATATGACATTCTGACATAATTTTGAATTGGCAATAAAATTGCAGTATATATTAATAAAATATGACAAAAAAAACCTCAAATACCAAAAAGGTTACAAAAGCTTCAAAGAAGAAATCTCCTTCTATTAAAGAATTAAATGAAAGCTTGAAACTTGAGAAAGGAAAATATGTTAGGTTATTTGCTGAATTTGAAAACTATAAAAAAAGAACTGCAAAAGAAAGAATTGAGTTATTTAAAACCGCAGGGAAAGATGTTCTATCAAGCTTAGTTCCTGTTCTCGAAGATTTTAAAAGAGCTATTTCACAAGAGGGTTCTAATTCTGAAGGTGAGGGAATTAATCTTATCTACAACAAGTTCAATGAGACTTTAAAAAATCAAGGTCTAATTGAGGTTGAGGTTAATTTAGGAGATGTTTTTGATGCTGAAATTCATGAGGCTATTAGTCAAATTCCTGCTAAGGATGAGAGTCAAAAAGGAAAAATTATTGATATAATTCAAGGTGGCTATAAAATTGGGGATAATATAATTACATATCCAAAAGTAGTCGTTGCCCAATAAACAAGAAATGAAAGAAGATTATTATGAAATTTTAGGAGTATCTAAATCAGCCACAGCATCCGAAATAAAAAAAGCTTACAGAAAAAAAGCAATTCAATATCATCCTGATAAAAACCCTGGTGATAAAACTGCAGAAGCTAATTTTAAGAAAGCAGCAGAAGCTTATGAGGTACTTAGTGACCCCAATAAAAAATCAAAATATGACCAATTTGGACATAGTGCTTTTGAAGGTGCTGGTGGCTTTGGAGGTGGTGGGATGAACATGGATGATATATTCAGTCAGTTTGGTGATATTTTTGGTAGTGCATTCGGCTCATCTTTTGGTGGTTTTGGAGGAGGTGGTCAGAGAGTCTCTAAAGGATCTAATCTAAGAATTAGAGTAAAATTAACTTTAGATGAGATAATCAATGGTGTTGACAAAAAAATTAAAGTCAAACGAAAAGTATTATCTCCTGATTCGAAATTTTCAACATGTAATAATTGTAATGGAACTGGACAAGTAACTAGAGTTACAAATACAATTCTCGGAAGGATGCAGTCATCATCCGTGTGCCCATCATGTGGTGGATCTGGTCAATCAATTATTTCAAGAGGTCCTGGAACTGATTCTAATGGTATGCTTAATTCTGAGGAAACAGTATCAATAAATATACCTGCTGGAGTTGAAGAAGGTATGCAGCTTAAAGTATCAGGAAAAGGTAATGACTCTAATAACCCAAATGGAATCTCAGGAGATCTTTTAGTGCTTATAGAGGAATCTTCTGACAACAATTTTACAAGAGAAGGAAAACATCTTCACTATGATTTATATATAAGTATATCTGAGGCTGCGTTAGGAGTGACAAAAGACATTCATCTTATTGATGGAAAAGTAAGGATTAAACTTGAGTCTGGTATACAATCTGGCAAAACTCTTAGACTTAGAAATAAAGGTATTCCTGATTTAAACGGTTATTCAAAGGGTGATTTACTTGTACATGTCAATATCTGGACACCAAAAACTTTAAATAAAAAACAAAAAGATTTTTTTAAAGAAATGTTGGATGATGATAATTTTAGACCAAACCCAAACAAAACAGACAAGTCCTTTTTTGAAAAAGTACGAGACATGTTTGCATAAATAATTTTATCTTAGATACTCTAATAAACCTGAAATGAGTAAAATCCTGATAATTGAAGATGAGGAACCTATAAGAAGGGTGCTAGTAAGAATATTATCTGATGAAGACTCCAGCTTTGAAATTCAAGAAGCTTCTGATGGTAGAAAAGGTATTGATCTAATAAAAAAAGAGTCTTTTGATTTAGTTCTATGTGATATAAAGATGCCAAAGGTAGATGGAATAGAACTTCTACAAAGAACAAGAAAGACAAACACTTCATTGCCTTTTATTATGCTTACTGGTCATGGAAATATTGAGACAGCAGTTGAGTCAATGAAACTTGGAGCTTATGACTTCATTTCAAAACCACCTGATCTAAACAGACTTATTAATTCAGTTAGAAATGCACTTGAGAAAAAGGAGCTAGTAACTGAAAATAAATTACTAAGACAAAAAGTCGCAAAAAAGTATGAAATTATTGGTAAGTCTAAACCTATAATGGAGATCCATTCTATTGTTGATAAAGTAGCTCAAACAGAAGCAAGAGTTCTAATTACAGGTGAGAGTGGGACAGGTAAAGAGCTAGTAGCTCATAATATTCATGAAAGAAGTACTAGAAATAAGTCTCCATTCATTGAAGTAAATTGTGCTGCAATACCATCTGAGCTTATAGAGAGTGAATTATTTGGCCATTTAAAAGGTTCATTTACATCAGCCGTAAAAGATAGACAGGGTAAGTTTGAAGCTGCTAATAATGGTACTTTATTTCTTGACGAAATAGGTGATATGAGTCTGGCAGCACAAGCAAAAGTTTTAAGGGCTTTGGAAGAAAATAAAATTCAAAGAGTTGGAAGTCAAAAAGATATTCCTGTCAATGTTAGAGTAATTGCTGCAACCAATAAGGATTTAAAAAAAGAAATTGAAAAAGGTAATTTTAGAGAAGACTTATATCATAGATTAGCAGTGATTCTAATTGAAGTTCCTGAACTTAGTAAAAGAAAATCTGATATACCAATTTTAGTTTCATATTTTTCTGAATTTATTTCTAAAGAGCAAGGAATTGAAACCAAGAACTTTAACAAAGACTCTCTTAAATTATTGGAAGAATATAATTGGTCAGGAAATGTAAGAGAACTTAGAAATGTAATTGAAAGATTAATTATCCTCGGTGGCAACCCAATTACAAAAGAAGATATAAATCTTTTTGCTTCAAAAAAATAAAATTATATGAAGTATTTAATGTATTCTATAGCAGTACTGTTTTCATACTCTATATACTCTCAAGATTTAAATAATTATTCACTATTTATAAATAAGATATATGATGAGGCTCTATCAAATGGTAAATCATATGAAAGACTTGATTATCTTTCTAATCAAATAGGAGGAAGATTATCTGGTTCAGTTAACTATGAAAGGTCAGTAAAATGGGGAAAAGAAGAACTTGAACTAATTGGATTAGATTCAATTTGGCTTCAGCCAGTAATGACTCCAAAATGGGTGAGAGGCGCACCTGAATATGCACATATTGAATCAACTCCGGGAAATACAATTTCAGTCCCTATAGCTGCATTAGGTAGTTCAATATCAACACCTTCAATTGGAATATCAGCAAATGTAGTTGAAGTAAAGTCTTTCGATGAATTGACTAGTATCGGAAAAGATTCAATAACTGGAAAAATTGTTTTCTTTAATAGAAGAATGGATCCGACTTTAATAAATACCTTTCAAGCCTACAGCGGAAGCGTAAATCAAAGAACTCAAGGTGCAGCTAAAGCAGCAAAATTAGGAGCCGTAGGTGTCATTGTAAGATCAATGACGACAACATTAGATGATTATCCTCACACAGGATCAATGTACTATGACGGGCTTGCATTAAATGAAAGAATACCAGCTGCTGCAATTAGTACTAATGGTGCAGAGCTTCTAAGCTCTATGCTATCGCTAAACCCAAACATTAAATTTTTTTTTAGACAAAATTCAAAAAATTTTCCTGATGTTTTATCATATAATGTAATTGGTCAAATAGATGGGTCTGAGAGAGCTGATGAGATAATTCTTGTTGGTGCTCATTTAGATTCTTGGGACTTGGGAGACGGGAGCCATGATGATGGTGCTGGCATAGTTCAATCAATGGAAGTTTTAAGAATTTTAAAGACTTTAAATTACAAGCCCAAAAGAACTATAAGGATTGTATTATTTGCAAATGAAGAGAATGGATTAAGAGGTGGAATGAAGTATGCTGAGCTTGCAAAAATCAATAAAGAGTCACATTTTTTTGCCTTAGAGTCTGATGCTGGTGGATTCACTCCTAGATCTTTTAGTTTTGATATAATAGAAAGTGAGTTTAGGAATTTAAAGGAGTATGAAGGTATACTTAAACAATATGGTATTGATAATTTTGTTATGGAAGGAAGCGGTGCAGACATAGGGCCACTAAAGGATGATAAAGTTATTCTTTCTGGACTTAGAACGGATCCGCAAAGATATTTTGATTATCATCATGCTGCATCCGATACTTTTGATAAAATTAATAAACGTGAATTGGAACTTGGCGCAGCAGCTATGACTGCATTAGTCTACTTAATTGATAACTACAAACTATAATAATGAGCAAAGTACTTAAGGGAATCTCTATTTACACTAGAGAATTTAAGTATAATTTGAAACTTGCTTATCCAGTGATGATTGGTATGCTTGGTCATACTTTTGTACAGTTCATCGATAATGTAATGGTAGGGCAGTTAGGTACTGCTGAATTAGCTGCAATTTCATTAGGTAATAGTTTTGTGTTTATTGCTATGTCCATTGGAATTGGATTTTCTCAGGCAATAACTCCTCTAATTGCAGAGGCTGACGGTGCAAAAAAGGATAATGATATATCTAGAATTTTTGAACATAGTTTTTTGATTTGCTCAATACTTGGTTTAATTCTTTTTACAGTAGTTTTTTTAAATAGAAATCTTCTGTATCATATGAATCAACCAATTGAAGTTGTCAAATTAGCTTCTCCATATTTATTTTGGGTATCATTTTCATTAATATCAATTGTAACTTTTCAATCTTTTAGACAATTTGCTGATGGTTTATCCTTTACTAAAGCAGCAATGTACTCCACTCTTTTAGGAAATTTAATAAATGTAATTTTAAATTTCTTTTTAATTTTTGGTCTTTGGATATTTCCTGAGCTTGGCGTTGAAGGGGCTGCAATTGGCACATTAATTTCAAGGCTTTGTATGTTGATATTTATAGTTATCTACTTAAAATTGCATAAAAAACTTTCAATATATATTAAAAGATTTTTTCCCTCAAAAGTTCAACTTCAAAGAGTAAAAAAGATTATATATCTTGGATTGCCGTCTGCTCTACACAGCTTTTTTGAAGTTGCTTTTTTCATCTCTGCAGTATGGATGGCAGGAATAATTGGTAAAAACTCACAAGCTGCAAATCAAATTGCTCTTAATCTTGCTTCTATGACTTATATGGTAGCTCTTGGAGTTGGAGTTGCTGCAATGATAAGAGTAGGAAATCAAAGAGGAATGATGAACTTTATAAAATTAAGAGAAGTTGCTCTATCTACATTACTTTTAATAATAATTATTGATATATTTTTCTGTTTAATATTCCTAATTTTTAATGATTACTTACCACTACTTTACTTAGATCCTGGTAATTCTAATAATATTTCTGATGTTAACGAAGTACTTAGAATCGCATCAAAACTTCTAATTATTGCGGGAGTTTTTCAATTATTTGATGGTATTCAAGCAGTAGTTTTAGGTGCTCTAAGAGGTATGCAAGATGTAAATAAGCCAGCTTTGATTATTTTTCTTTCATATGGCTTAATTGGTTTCCCAACATCATATTTTTTAGGTTTTTATACTAATCTTTCAGTAATAGGAATATGGATTGGGTTAATGACAGGTCTCTTCTCTTCATCTCTTTTCCTTTTTCTAAGATTTAATTATCTTTCCAAAAAAACAATAAGGCTTAATGATTGAAGAAATATTGAAACTAGACTCTAAGCTATTTCTCTATTTAAATAATCTGGGGACATCAAAATTTGATATTTTTTGGATAAGTTTATCCAAGATTGAGGCAAATATTTTAATGTATTTATTTTTAATTCTTCTATTCTTTTACAATCAAAAGATCCGTCCCAAATTAATTTATATTTTCTACTTTTTCTTTGTAATAGCATTGATGATAATTATTACCGATCAAGGAGCAAATATTTTTAAAGATTCTTTTCAACGTTTAAGACCTTGCTATAATGAATCTATAATAGATTCTTTAAGACTAGTTAAAGAAAATTGTGGAGGGAAATATGGCTTTTTTTCAGCACATGCTTCTAATTCTTTTTCTTTAGCTATTTTTTTTGGTCTTTTATTCATAAATAGAATTAGTTATATAATTATGATAACTATAGTCTATGCATCACTAATTTCTTACAGTCGAATATATCTAGGTGTTCATTATCCAATTGATATTATCTTTGGTAGTTTTTTTGGAATATTTGTAGGATTTGTTATGTACAGTTTTGTATATCTAAAGTTTTTGAAGTTCTTTGATAAAACTTAACCAAGAGTATTTTAGTTTAGATTTTTTAATATTCTCTTTATAATTGAGATTTTTTTTCTTCTCTAAAGATTCTAATATTACTGATGATAGATTTTCCGAAGTTTTTTTAAAAATTGCTCCACTTTTATCTCGAATAACAACATCTTTTAAACCTTCAATGTCAGAGACAACCATGGGAGTCTCATAAAAATAACATAATGGAGTAATTCCACTTTGACTTGCCTTAATGTAAGGTTGTATGATTAGATCACTCGCACATATATAGTCTCTAATCATCTTGGAGTCCAAAAACTTATTATTTATTATTATTTTATCATTTAGATCTAGTTCATTTATTAGATTCAAATATTTATCTGCTGGCTCATAAAACTCACCTGCAATTATTAGCTTGATATCATTTCTGCTTATCAATTTCATACTTCTGATTAGAGTCTCTAACCCTTTGTATTTTCTTATTAAACCAACAAAACTTATATAGGTTTTGTCTTCAAGTCCTAAATTAATTTTTGCTGTTTTTTTATCTTCTCGTTTAGGTAGATTTAAATTAATTGGATGGAATAGAGATAAAACTTTTTTATTGGTAGATTTTCTAAGCTGTCCTCCAACATTATCTGACATTGAAATAAATATATCGCATGTATTTAAATAAAAATTGCGTAGAAATTTCTCTAATGGAACTTTTTCATGATTATCCCAATTATCAACAAGTCCAATTACTTTTATATGTTTATTTAAAAATAAACCAATAAAAAAATATGGGAGAGCTAAAATAGGGGACCAGTATCTTAAAATTATTGAATCAGGCATAATTTTATTTGCCATTTTAGATACTTTTATCCAATTAAACGGATTTATAGTATTGATCAGCCTAGTTATTTTAAATTCTTGATCATACACTTCATTACTAAATTGAGATTTACCAGGAAAAAGAAAGCTAGGATATAAAAGTGAAAAAGTCCAAACTTCAGTTCTAACTCCAGATTTTGTCATCTCATTACACAAAGAATGGGTTGAGTCAGAGATGCCACCTCTGTATGGGTAGGCAGCTGAAAATACTAGGAATTTAATTTTATCTTCCTTTGTATTCATAATTTTAAATAATCTTTATAAGTCTCCGTATGAGTTCTTTCTTGGAAGATTTGATTTACCCATGAGATATTTGTCAATATGATAAGAAGCTTCTCTACCTTCAGAAATTGCCCAAACAATTAATGATTGTCCTCTTCTACAATCACCTGCGGTAAAAATATTATTTTTTTTGGTTTGATAATCAGAATTTGAAGATATATTTCCTCTATTGTCCATATTAATATCTAAAAGATTTGGAAGAGATTCATCAGGACCAGTAAACCCTAGAGCTAAAATTACCATATCACACTTCCAAGTTTTATTAGTATTAGGAATTTCAGTAAGTTTTCCTGTAATCTTATCAATCTCAACATTAACAGTTTCTAAACCTATTAAGTTATTATTCTTATCTCCCGTAAATTTTTTTGTTAAAATACTCCATTCTCTACTAACACCCTCTTGATGAGATGAAGTTGTCTTAAGAGTGAATGGCCAATATGGCCATGGGTTAGATAAATCTCTATTCTTACCTGGTTTGTGAGATAATTCAAAATTTACAACACTGCCTGCGCCGTGTCTGTTGCATGTTCCAATGCAATCAGAACCAGTATCCCCTCCTCCAATAACAATTATATTTTTATCTTTTGCATTATATCTATCTAAATGTGCATTTATTTGTTTATCAACAAACTTATTATTGTGAGTTAAAAAATCCATAGCTTGCTCTACTCCGTGTAAATCACTCCCCGGAATATCTAGTGTACGCTTCTTAGTAGAACCAGTGGAAATCAGAACTGCATCAAATTTATCCTGCAATTCTTCTATTGAGATATCTTCACCAACATTAATACTGCATTTAAAATGAATGCCTTCTTCTTTCAATATATTGACTCTTCTATCAATGATATTTTTCTCTAATTTAAAATCAGGTATACCATACCTTAGTAGACCCCCAATTTTATTATCTCTTTCAAAAACAGTAACATTATGTCCAACTGAGTTTAATTGCTGAGAAGCAGCAAGACCAGCAGGCCCAGATCCAATAATAGCAATCTTTTTACCTGTTTTAATTTTTGGCTTAACTGGCTTTATCCATCCATTTTTAAAACCTTCCTCAATAATATTTTTCTCAATTAATTCAATTGATACAGGGGGATCAATAATTCCTAAAACACATGCTGCCTCACATGGAGCAGGACAAAGTCTTCCAGTAAATTCGGGAAAGTTATTTGTTGAGTGAAGTACCTCAAGTGCATCTTTCCATTTCTTATTGTAAACTAAATCATTGAAATCAGGAATCAAATTTCCAAGTGGGCATCCACTATGACAAAATGGTACTCCACAATCCATGCATCTAGCGGATTGACTCTCTAATTCAGACTTTTTAACCTTTACAGTAAATTCATTGTAATTTTTAAGTCTACTTCTTATTGGAAGATACTTTTCATCAATTCTATCAAACTCTTTAAAACCTTTTACTTTTCCCATTTAATTAATAAGTTGATTAATTTTTTCTTCCTTTAATTTTTCCATTGCAGCTTTATATTCAATAGGCATAATTTTTACAAAGTTTTTCTTTTTCGAATTCCATTTTGATATAATATTCTCAGCTACTTTGCTGGCTGTATTTGAATAATGGTTTTTTAATAAACTATAAATCAAATCAGAGTCTTGACTATCAATCTTTTCAAAATTTATCATTTCCATATTGAAGTTTTTTTCTGAGAAATTGTTTGTTTTTAGTATGTATGCTATTCCTCCGCTCATTCCTGCTCCAAAATT
>Ga0208390_1001063_pt1 | contig 9956 bp, 9 predicted proteins | sample Knorr_S7_td_Surf_FD_185594 | JGI IMG/M metagenome (GOLD analysis project Ga0208390, IMG submission 185594) | Marine microbial communities from Southern Atlantic Ocean transect - Knorr_S7_td_SurfaceA_ad_6m_LV_A (SPAdes) (version 2) | ecosystem: Environmental > Aquatic > Marine > Oceanic | place...
GGAGTTGAAACTAAATAGAGACCCGAGTTCATTATGAGTTTTTTTAAAAATATAACTATATTATTGACATTAATATCACTTTTTAGTTGTGCCCCAACAACAATCGAAAAAAAAAAGCCGATTGAAAAAGTACCAGAAAAAGTTGAAGAGGTTGAAATTGTTGAAGAAGAAGAAAAAGAGGTGGAAATAGAGAAGGTTGAAACAATTAAGAAGCCATCTAAACCAGAAGATAAAATAATTGATTTTAATAAAATCGATAAAATAATCGTATTATTATCAGAGGATGAAATCTTAACATCCTTATTTTACGATGTTTTTTTAGAAGAAATTGATAAATTCCCTGATATCACAAAAATAGAGTTTATCTATTCAATTAATGAAATACAAAATCAAATCAGTGACACTCTCATTATAGGCCCCACTAACTCTAAAGATTTGTTCGATTTGCCAAATAAGCTTGGTGAAAATACATTCACAATTTCTTTATCAAACGACTACTCTTTAATGAATAAATATGCAGATAATGAAATCATTTTTGTGTTTAGCAGCCCTTATCAACATGTTGAAATACTTGGTGATTATATCAATTCATCAAACTCACTTGGTGTATTGTATAAACAAAACGAATATGGATTAAAATTATTTGAATATTTTAAGGACACCTACCCTATGAAATATATTAAATCATCTCCATTTGGAGACAGTGCAGTAGATTTAGAATTATCAGTGAAGTTGATGGGAAACTTAAATATATACGACAACATAATTATTTTTGATGATACTTTTAGCTACAAAGATTTAGTGGGCTATTTAGCAACTGAGGATGGAACTTATCCCCTTGAGAGGACATACTTAATTGATAATTTTTTAGAGCAAAGAAAAAATTTAGAAAATTATTATAAGCCAATTAATCGGACTTTCTTGCAAAATATCGATTTGACTAACATGGATGAACCGCATCGGGAATTCTTCTTCAGGACTTCAGTAAAAATATCACTTACTATTGCTAACCAAATTCTAAAAAACAATTTTCTACCAAGCGCTATCGATTTAGAGGATTTTGGAAGATTGCCGTTAGAAAATATGATGATTAATTATCCTGTAATATTTGATTAGATAATTTTTTAAAAGCTTCATACCTGTGAGAGTTTAATAATTTTTGCTTCTCATTCATTTCAGCGAATGTCTTATTGTTATCTGTAGGAATAAAATATGGATCATAACCAAAACCACCATTTCCTCTTTTATATTTTATTATAAAACCTGGTATGGACCCTGATACCATATATCTTTGGTTTTTTCCTAAAACGCAAATAGAACAAAAAAAAGTCGCATCAATATAACTTAAGTTCTCAAATTTGCTAAAAATAAAATCTATAACCTTTTGCTCTCCACCTAATTTTTTTGCCTCTCTTGCTGTTTTTATTCCTGGATAGTTATTTAATTTATTTACAACAAATCCACTATCATCACATAGTACGAGTGTATTTGTTTTATCTAAAAAATATTTCGATTTAATTTCACAATTTTCTTCAAAAGTTTTACCATTTTCAGTTGGTTCACCAATATTGTTAAATTTATTTAGATTTAAAACTTCATATTCACTAAATAGATTGAAGTGCTTTATATAAAAAATAAATTCTTTTAATTTTCCAGTATTATTAGTGCCAAGTAATAAATTATTTTTCAATTGCCAAGTTTTGAATATTGAAAATTTCTGGCATCGATCCCTCAACTAGTTCTATAAAACTCATAATAGTTTTCTTGCTAAATTTAGCCTCTTCACCAGTAGATTGAAACTCAATAAATTGACCATCATTTGCCATTACCACATTGCAATCTACCTCAGCGCTCGAGTCTTCAATATAATTCAAATCTATGCATGATGTTCCTTTAACAACACCAACCGATATTGCTGCAACTTGATTTACTATAATTGCCTTTGATAAATTAAATTTATTTTTGAACTCATTAATTGATCGAACAAGACTAACGTATCCGCCAATGATAGATGCTGTCCTTGTTCCTCCATCAGCACTAATCACATCACAATCAATCTTGATAGTTTTTTCGCCAAGTATATCTAAATTAACAGCACACCTTAAACTTCTTCCAATAAGTCTCTGAATTTCTTGTGTTCTTCCAGACTGCCTACCTTTGGCTGCCTCTCTGTCCATTCTTTCAGATGTAGAAGAAGGTAACATACCATATTCTGCAGTTAACCAACCTTTCCCAGAATTTCTTAAAAATCCAGGAACTCTATCTTCAATAATAGCTGAGCAACAGACATGAGTATTTCCTAACTTAACTAAACATGATGATTGATTATTTGGTTGAAAGCCTGGAATTATTTCTAAATTTCTAATTTTAGAGAGCTCTCTATCATTTCTTGTATATCCAGACATTTATGTTTTATTATTTTAAATTATAAGATTAATTAAGATTAATGAATAAAAAAATTACAGATATTGGTGCACGATCAAAGCTTATATTCAAGTCACTTGTCGAAAGTTACTTGAAAACAGGTGAGCCTATGGGCTCCAAAGCACTTAGTTCAAAAATTTCTTACAAACTCTCACCAGCCACAATAAGAAATGTTTTAAACGAAATAAATTTTCACGGACTTATACAAAAAGGTCATTTCTCTGCAGGCAGTATACCAACTGATTTAGGTTTACAATTTTATACTCATGCACTTTTAGAGCCAGGATCAATTAGTAAAAGTGAAAAAGAGATTATTGAGAAGTCATCTAAAATGAATAATCTTTTAAATGAACAAGAAATAATTACTAACACTTTAAATGGCCTATCGAAACAAGCTAGTCTTGTTATTAATAATGAAAAAATAGCAAAAATTAGAAAAATTGACTTTCACAAAATCGATAATCATAAAGTAATATTCATTATCGAGCACGAAGATGGGTATACATCAAATAGAATAGTAGAAATTGATGAAAATATTCAAACAGAAGATTTAAATAGTATTGGCAACTTTATAAATAAGTTTTCAAAATCTATGTCACCTACAGAAATTCAAAATAATATAAAAATTTTTATAAAATCTGCAAAAAATCAAATAACCAACACCTCAAAAAAACTACTACTTAAGGGTATAAAAATTGAAAAGTCTCAAAATACAGAAACCTTTTTTGTTAGAGGCCTGCCAAATTTAATTAAGAATAATTTAGAAACAGACCTAGACAGCATAAATGAGCTTTTGAGTGATATTGAAACAGGTAAAATGGCAAACAAAATGATTAAGGCCTTGAAAAAATCAAAAGGAGTGCAAATATTTATTGGAAGTAACACAAATTTTTTTAAAAATACAAACTTATCTATGATTTTATCAAATTATAAAACTAAAAATGGACTCACTGGTGCTATTGGTGTCATAGGTCCAAAAAGAATTGATTATCAGCGAATTGTTCCTATTGTGAGCTATATGTCTGAAACAATATCAAAAAAATAAAGGAATTATTATGGAAGAAGAAAAAAAATACGAAGATCAAGCTAAACAACAAGAAGAAGATGTTACAGAAAATCAAGAAACCACTGAGACTGATATAGATGAAAATTCAGATACAAATGAAGATGAAATTCAAAAACTCAAACAGGAAATTGAGAGTTTAAAAGACCAAAGGTTAAGAGCTGTTGCTGAACTAGAAAACTTTAGAAAAAGGGCAGAAAAAGATCAATCAGATGCACTTAAATATGGTATAGCTAATTTTGCAAAAGAAATAATTAATATCGGTGACAATATCGAGAGAGCAAAATCAAGTATTTCAGAGGAAGTGAGATCTAATGAAAGCATTAAGTCTGTTGTTGATGGTTTAGATCTTATTGCACAATCTACTATGGCCACTTTCGAAAAAATTGGCATCAAAAAAATTGAAAGTATAAACCAAAAATTTGACCATAATTTACACCAAGCCATGATGGAAATTGAAAAAAATGACTGCGAGCCCGGAACTATTGTTCAAGAACTAATACCAGGCTACACATTGCATGATAGATTACTAAGACCAGCAATGGTAGGGGTATCAAAAAAATCTCAAGAAAATCAAGACGATAAAGCCATCAAAGAAGAAGAGAAATCCGAAAAGTAAGAAAATTCAATAGTTTTAATGCTCTTGAATTAAGTAAGTATCAACCCATATAAATATAAGATTATTTAATTTTTAAAGTAGGAAAAACAAAATGGCTAAAGTAATTGGAATTGATTTAGGTACCACAAACTCTTGTGTGGCAATAATGGATGGAAAGAATCCAAAGGTAATAGAGAATTCTGAAGGTGCTAGAACAACACCTTCTGTTGTAGCTTTTACTGAAAGCGAAAAACTAATTGGTCAATCTGCAAAAAGACAAGCCGTCACCAATCCTGAAAATACACTTTATGCTGTAAAAAGATTTATTGGTAGAAGCTTTGAAGACGACACTGTCCAAAAGGATGTAGGCTTATCTCCATTTAAAATTATTAAAGGTAATAACGGTGATGCATGGGTTGAAGCTCAGGGTGAAAAATATAGCCCAAGTCAAATCTCTGCTTTTATTCTTCAAAAAATGAAAGAGACAGCCGAGTCTTATACAGGAGAAACTATTACACAAGCAGTGATAACTGTTCCTGCTTATTTCAATGATGCACAAAGGCAAGCAACTAAAGATGCTGGCAAAATTGCTGGCTTAGAAGTTTTAAGAATTATTAATGAACCAACCGCTGCTTCATTAGCATATGGACTAGATAAAAAACAATCAGGCACTGTAGTTGTTTACGATTTAGGCGGTGGTACATTTGATGTATCAATTTTAGAAGTTGGCGATGGTGTGTTCGAAGTTAAGTCAACAAATGGTGACACACACTTGGGTGGCGAAGACTTTGATTTAAGAATTATTGATTTTTTAGCTAGCGAATTTAAAAAAGAGCAAGGTATAGATTTAAAAAATGACAAATTAGCATTACAACGTTTAAAAGAGGCTGCTGAAAAAGCAAAAATAGAACTGTCAAGTTCAACTCAAACTGATGTAAATTTACCTTTTATTACAGCTGATCAATCTGGGCCTAAACACTTAAATGTAAAACTTACCAGAGCTAAGCTTGAAGAGTTGGTTGACGACTTGCTTCAAAATACAATTGAACCTTGTAAAAAAGCTCTTAGTGACGCTGGCCTTTCAGCAAGCGACATAAACGATGTCATTTTAGTTGGTGGAATGACAAGAATGCCAAAAGTAACAGAAATTGTTAAAAACTTTTTTGGAAAAGACCCCAGTAAAGGCGTTAACCCTGATGAAGTTGTGGCTATGGGAGCAGCTATTCAGGCAGGTGTTTTACAAGGTGATGTAAAAGATGTCTTACTTTTAGACGTAACCCCACTTTCTTTGGGTATTGAAACACTGGGCGGAGTATTTACAAAGTTAATTGAAAGAAATACGACTGTTCCTACAAAAAAAAGCCAAGTATTCTCAACAGCAGAGGACAATCAAAATGCCGTTACTATCAGGGTCTTTCAGGGAGAAAGAGAAATGGCTGCTGATAACAAGCTTTTAGGTCAATTCGATTTAGTTGGCATACCTCCTGCTCCAAGAGGAACACCACAAATCGAGGTAACTTTCGATATTGACGCTAATGGTATTGTCAATGTATCTGCAAAAGATAAATCTACAGGAAAAGAGCAACAAATTAAAATCCAAGCATCTGGTGGTCTATCAGATGAAGAGATTGACAAAATGGTTAAAGATGCTGAAGCTAATGCTGAAACAGATAAGAAGAAAAGAGAAGAGGTTGATGTTAAGAATCAAGCCGATAGTCTTGTCTTCCAAGTGGAAAAAAATATAAAAGAGCATGGCGATAAAATTAGTCCCGAAGATAAGTCTAAAATAGAAGCAGACTTAAAAGATTTAAAAGAAGCGCTCGAAAAAAATGAGATTGAGACCATAAAACAAAAAACACAAGACCTAACTCAATCATCTATGAAAATGGGCGAAGCTATGTACAAAGATCAACAATCATCTGAGGCTCCTGGCGCAGAACAACCTAAGCAAGAAGATAACACTAGTGAAACTAAAAGCGATGATGATGTTATAGACGCAGACTACGAAGAAGTAGACGACGATAAAAAAGCAAGCGGACAGTAACTCTTAGCTTGGTTTAAAATATTATGGCTGAGGATTTTTATGACACTCTTGGTATATCCCGTGAAGCTAGTGACTCTGAAATAAAAAGTGCTTACCGAAAATTAGCAATGAAATATCATCCTGATCGAAACCAGGGTGACTCTGCTGCTGAACAAAAATTTAAGGATGTGAGTCAAGCATATGAAATTTTAAAAGATCCAAAAAAAAGACAAACTTATGATCAATTTGGCCATGCTGCTTTTGAACAAGGCGGTGGTGGAGCCGGTGGATTTGGCCAACAAGGCTTTGGCGGTTTTTCAGATATTTTTGAAGATATTTTTGGTGCATTTGGTGAGGGCGGTCAGCGCGAAAGTAGAGGGGATGATTTGCGCTACGATGTTACTATTGACCTAGAAGAGGCTTTTACTGGAAAATCACTAGAAGTAACAATACCCAAAATGATTAATTGCCCTGAACAGCATAGTTATAAAAGTTGTTCTACTTGCCAAGGTTACGGAAAAGTTAGGACTCAGAGCGGGTTTTTTTCTATGGAGAGGACCTGTGGTAGATGTGGTGGAACTGGGCAAGAAATGAAGGGTCGATGCTCAAAATGCAGTAACACTGGACGAATTAAACAAAATAAAAAAATTCAGATCAAAATACCTGCTGGAGTTGAAACAGGTAACAGGATTAGAATGAGCGGAGAAGGAGAGGCTGGAGAAAGAGGCGGCTCCTATGGAGACCTTTACGTTTTTATAAATATAAATAACCACAAACTTTTCCAGAGAGAACGAGATAACATTATTTGTGATGTTGCTATACCTTTTACTACAGCAACTTTGGGCGGAAATATAGAAGTTCCTACTATAGAAAAAAAAATGGTTAATGTTTCCATACCAAAAGGAATGCAGTCAGGTCATAAACTCAGAATCAAAGGCAAGGGAATGAGTATTCTGAGAACAAACACAAGAGGTGATATGATTGTTAAAGTACATGCTGAAACACCAGTAAACTTATCTTCAGATCAAGAGAAACTTTTAAATCAATTTAATGAAACCCTTACTAAGAAAAACTCTAAAATGACGGAAGGGTTTTTTGATAAAGTAAAAAAAATGTTTAATTAATGAATTATTGTTTTGATTTTATCGAAACACCAATAATTAAACTTTTTGTCCTAGATAGTTCAGAGGGAGTTCACTTTCTTATAAAAGATAATGATAAAAGAATTAAAAACATACTTAATTTATATAACCCAACTAAAGGTTTAAAATTAAAAAAAGCAAAAATATTAATAAACAATTTATTGAAAGGTAAAATTTCTAAACAAAAAAATATAAAAATAAAATTCCTCGATGGAACTACACTACAAAAAAAAGTTTGGACAGAAATTACTAAAATTCCTTATGGTCAAACAATTTCCTACAGCGAGCTTGCTAAAAAAATAAAGAGACCAGATGCAGTAAGAGCCATTGCTTCAGCGGTTGGTAAAAATCCTGTTGGATTATTGGTTCCTTGTCACAGAGTAGTAAAAAAAAATGGAGATTTCGGAAGATATATGTGGGGTGATAAAATTAAGAGAAAAATACTAGATATAGAGGGTAGAGGAACGGCTGACTCGACATATAGAGGAGGAAAGTGAGATACCGAATCAGCCCCCGCATGAATGCTAACTGAACACTAATAAATATTTTGATATAGTCAAAGTTGTTCAAGTATTAAATATCCAAAAATGAGTTTAAAATCGATTTTATCCTATAGTTTTCAGTCATTTTACCTTGCTGGGAGTTTTTTATTATTATTTATTTTTTTGCCCACATTTTACAATTTATCAATTGGTATCTCTTTAAGTGTTATCGGTCTAGTAATACTGATATCTAGATTTTTTGATGTCTTCTCAGACTTTTTAATTGGTTATTTAACAGAAAAAAGAATTATTTCAGGTCGATCAAGAAAAAATCAAATTCTTTTAGGAATAATAATATTTATTTTCTCCTTATTTGGCCTTTACGTTTTCCAATCTTCTAATATTTATTATTTTATTTTTTTTTATAACTTAGCATTGATAAGTTACTCAATTGCAATCATTCCTTACGACTCTATAGTTATCGATCAAAAAAAAATTTTAAAAAAAAGATTTCGTTTGGCAGCAGTCAAAGAAGTATTTGCAATTTTAGGAGTTCTTGCAGCTCTTATTATTCCAACGACTATTTCAAATTTAAATAATGTTGAGCTATTAAACCCAGACGTTATAAAAACAAGTGGTTTTATTTTTATTTCTCTTGCAATTATAGGGGGATTAATTTTTTATTTTTTCTATGATGATGAACTGAATTACAAGCCAAATGAAATTTCTTGGATAAAATTAAAAACTTTCATTAAAAAAAATAAAAAAATCTTACCTTTTTCTTACATTACATTTTTTAATTTACTTGCTAATAATTTTACTGCAAATTTATTTATTATATTTGTATCTGAATATCTGGGTCTTAGTGATTATGCAGGCCATTTATTAATTTTGTATTTTCTTATAACATTAATTTCCACGCCATTTTGGTATTTTTTTGGAAAAAAATTTTCAAATATGTTTTTATTACAGATTGGAACCAGTATAACTATTTTTGGTTTTTTATTTGTTATTTTCACTAGCAGTGACTATTGGCAAATATATATATTTGTCATACTTATTACAGGAATTGGAATTGGAATTGATCTTATAATACCCCAGATTGAGTTAGCTGACATATTAGATGTAAATAATGAAAATCGTTTATCACAGTTTTTTACCTCATTTTTCTCAATTATAAGAAAAGCTGCTATAGGAATTGCTGCTGGTATAGCACTAACGGGATATGGTTACTTACAATCAATAAATTTTACAATTCACCCAAATATTCCAAATATTATGATTTTTTATTTTTTTATACCGCTTACCATTAAATTGTTCGTATTAATCTTAGTAATGAGATATAGAAGTAAATTCAATGTCTCAATTAGAGAGTAAAAAACACGTAATTTACATACTAGGCACTGTTGCCTTTTTCTTATTTTCAATTGCAGACACTATTATAAAGTTAATTGGAGATTTATATAAAGACACAGTTATATTTTCCATAGCGAGTTTCTCCGCAATAATCCCAGTGCTCTTTTATTTACTGTACAGAAAGAGCTTAGAAGAAATAAAAACAAGCAATTATAAACTTCATTTTATAAGAGGTATTTTAATGACTTTGACCTATTATTTTGTTGTAAAAGGTATCATTTTATTACCTTTATCTATTGCTTATCCAATAATTTTGTCAGCTCCTGTGTTACTCTCAATTATGGGAATAGTAATTTTAAAGGAGTCGATTTACCTATCCAAAATAATTTCTTTAATACTAGCTATGATTGCTGTTTTTATGGTCTCAGGTTTTAGTTTAAACGCAGGTTTTAATGCTTTGGGAGTAATATTTCTTATATTAGGAGTAATTTCATTAGCGTGTCTAGATTTTACAGTGCGAGTTTATGGGAAATCTGAAAGAACTATGGCTTTGACTTTTTATAGTATGGGAATTACTGGCATAATTTTCACAGTATTTTCAATCAACCATTACAAAGATATCGCTTTGTACGATTTTTTAATAATGGTAGGTGCAGGGCTTATTGATGGTGTGGCCATGATGATCTTAATCTATTCTCTTAGAAGAATAGAAGCTTCATTTTTTAGCATCACACATTATTCACAGATCATTTTTGGAATAGTAATTAGTATTTTTGTTTTCAATCACTACCCCTCAATTATAGAATTATGCGGAGCTATTTTAATAATAATTTCTGGATATCTTGTTTATTCTAAATTAAAAAAGCTA
>Ga0208390_1001067_pt1 | contig 9936 bp, 11 predicted proteins | sample Knorr_S7_td_Surf_FD_185594 | JGI IMG/M metagenome (GOLD analysis project Ga0208390, IMG submission 185594) | Marine microbial communities from Southern Atlantic Ocean transect - Knorr_S7_td_SurfaceA_ad_6m_LV_A (SPAdes) (version 2) | ecosystem: Environmental > Aquatic > Marine > Oceanic | place...
TGAAAGAATGAAAATATATGACGAAGAGAAATTTGATTATGAAGTCACTAAGGTATCTTTCAAAAAATGATTAACTACATCCGACACGACCACGAATTTTATGGAGTTGCCAAACTTTCATCTGGCGATGAAGTTATGGGTGTGATGATTGCGACTAAGCAAGATGGTCAAACACTAATATTTGTAGAAGAACCTGCTACTCCTAGAGAAGCACCAGTAAGGAAAGGTGATGAGGTAGGTCTTGCTATCGGTTTAGTTAAGTGGATGATGTGGAGTGACGAAAAGTTTTTTATTCTGCAAGAAGCAGATATTATTTCAATCGCGCCCATGAGTTTTCCTGCTCAGTCCATGTATAAACTATGGTTAAGAAAAGAGCAAGGGATTGACGACGATAGAAATTGGCAAGTAGATGTAAATAAAAATATGGGTCTCGTTGGAAAGGTCTCTGAAATGAGAAAGAAACTCGAAGACCAATGGAAGAATCAAAAGGAGATATAATATCTGTTTCTGAACCGCTACACGGTTAGTGTACACCACATTACGTAACCTGTCAAGCTTGACACAAATCCAGTCGTCACCTATAATAGGAAAGCGATACAACAATGTATGCGTAAAATGCCCGCAAAAAGAAAACAGCATTATGTAGATAACAAATTATTTCTGGCAAAGATAATTGAATATCGTCAGTCTATAGAGGAAGCTCGTCTACTTGACAAACCTAAACCTCGTATCCCTCACTATCTTGGTGAGTGTTTTTTAAAAATAGCAACACATCTATCTTACCGACCAAACTTTATAAACTATATGTTTAAAGAAGACATGGTATCCGACGGTGTAGAAAACTGTGTGCAATACATCGACAACTTTGACCCAACAAAATCCAAAAACCCCTTTGCTTATTTTACACAAATAGTTTACTTTGCATTCTTACGCAGAATTGCCAAAGAAAAAAGGCAGATGGATATAAGAGATAAACTTATCGAAAAGAATGGTTACGAGCAAGTCTTCCATTCAGATACAAAAGACGATTCTTCTAATATGAATAGTATTAAGAGTAGAATCGAAACAAACATGCGTAATTAATGAATACAATTTTATCAGGTGACTGCCGAGACCGAATGAAAATTCTCGGTGACGAGATTGTGCAACTAACATGCACCTCTCCTCCATATTATAATGCAAAATCGTATTCTACATGGCCAACCTATGAAGAATACCTTTCTTTCTTATACGTTACATTCAAAGAAGTGTATCGTGTTACTGAGAAAGGAAGAATGTGTTGTGTAAATTTATCTCCTGTGATAGTGCCTAGAGAATCTAGGAAACATGAGAGTAAAAGACTACCCATCACATTCGATTTCTTTACTATAATGAAAACAATGGGTTGGAAATATATTGATGACATTGTATGGGAGAAACAAGAAGGTGCATCTATTAATAGAAATGGTAACTTCTTTCAAATGCGGAAACCTGTAGCATATAAACCTAATATTGTTACTGAAACTATATTCATATTCCAAAAACCTATCGATGGTTTGATAGACAAAGTTATAAAATCATATTCTGATGATGTAGTAAAGGAATCATTAGTAGAAGATGGATATGAAAGGACAAACGTATGGAAGTTTCCACCTGATACAAAGTCAAAGCATCCTGCACCGTATCCTACTGCCCTAAGTGATAGAATTATTAAATACTATTCTTTTAAACATGACTTAGTCCTTGACCCATTTATGGGTAGTGGCACTACTGCTGTGTCTGCTAAAAATTTAGACCGTAGATTTGTCGGTTGTGAAATACATGAAGAGTATGTTAATATGGCAGAAGAAAGACTAGCAAAAGTAAATCCTCTCGCAAGTTTATATGAGTAAGGTATTATTAATTACAGACCAACACTTTGGTGTCAGGAATGACAACCAATATTATTTGGAAAGATATAGACTATTCTATGAAAATATAGTTTTACCTTATATTGATGAGCATGGTATCACTGAGATAATAAATCTTGGCGACACATTTGACAGACGTAAATATGTAAACTTCAACTCTCTTGATTATACTCATGACATGTGGTTTAAACCTGTAGCAGACAGGGGTATTCGTATGACATGTCTAGTTGGTAATCACGACATATATTATAAGAATACATTAAAGGTATCATCACCAGAGTTGTTACTTACACAGTATCAAAACATCAACGTAGTCAGCACCCCTACAGAAATGACTATCGGTGGTAAAAAAATGATGCTCGTGCCATGGATATGCGATGAGAATAGAGATGAAACTCTAGACATGATTACTAAATCCAAAGCACAATACTGCATGGGTCATCTAGAGTTGAATGGTTTCTCTCCTGTACCTGGATATACTATGGAGCATGGTGATAATCCAGACATCTTTAAGAAATTTAAACTAACTTGCAGTGGTCACTACCATATGCGTAGTAGGAGAGACCGAATAGTATACTTGGGTAACCCCTACCAACTATACTGGAATGATTACGGTCACGAAAGAGGGTTTCATATTCTAAATACTACTGATGCTACATTAGAATTCGTTAAAAATCCATATAATACTTTCAGTAAGTTGTTTTATAAGGATGGGGTAGGCATTACTGACGAGGAAATAGAAAATGTCAAAGGCACATATGTAAAACTTGTCGTTGAAGATAAGTCAGACCAACTTGCATTTGACCAAACTGTTAGACGTTTACATAAAGCAGACCTCGCAGACCTCAAGATTATTGAGGACATGAGTTATGACCTAGACGAAGACATTGACGTAGAAGTAGAGGATACACTTACCATATTAGAGAGTTGTGTATCTGAATTTGATAATGGACATGAAATATTTGGTATTTTAAAATCTTTATACTTGGAGGCACAAGAAGTATAATGTTTGTATTAACAGATTGCAAAACTGGTGGAGTGTACGCTGTGCGTGATGACAAAACCATCGAAAGAGTTGTCCAGATTTTCGTTGACAAAGACGATGCAGTACGTTATTATGAGATGTTGAAGGACAGTGATTACCCACGCAAACTAGACGTTAGATTTATGGAAGAAGACGACGTCAAAATGAGTTGTAAAAATTATGGATATAAATTTTCCGTCATCACACCTGATGATATAGTTATCCCACCCCCACCTAAATGATTGCATTTATTGTTATCGCTGTGCTCATAGCAGGTACAGCATATTTAATTCGTTATTACGACCCTCATAATTAATGATTGTTTTTGAAGAGATTAAGTGGAAGAATTTCCTGTCAACAGGTAACTCTTTTACAGAAGTCAAGATTGATGATGCACCCTCACATTTAATTCTAGGGTCTAATGGAGCAGGAAAATCCACCTTGCTTGATGCATTGTGCTTTGTCCTGTTTAATAAACCATTTAGAAAGATTATTAGAAGACAACTTATCAATAGTATTAACGAAAGAGAATGCGTAGTTGAGATAAAGTTTTTTATTGGTAGTGTTAAGTATAAAATAATTCGAGGAATAAAACCAAATGTCTTTGAGATATATCGTAACGGTCAGTTGCTTGACCAAGATGCAGCAAATAAAGATTACCAATCATATCTTGAGAAAAGTATACTCAAGTTTAACTTCAAGTCTTTTACTCAGGTTGTTATTCTGGGGAGTAGCACTTTCGTGCCATTTATGCAACTCACTGCTCCTAATAGAAGGGAAGTTATAGAAGACCTCCTTGATATACAAATCTTCTCACGCATGAATCTACTGCTCAAGGACAGAGTAAAAGATATTAAAGACAATCAAAAGGAATGTGAGCATCTAATGCAGATAGCAGAGCAACAAGTTGCTATGCAGAAGAATACTATTAATAATATGGAGAAGATGAATGATGATTATATGAAGAGATTACATGACCAGTTTGACGAGAATGAAAAAAGGATAGAAGAGTTATCACAAGAGGTAGATTCTAAGAAATTATTGATAGAAGAGTATGGTTTGAAGGTAAATTCTATGCCTGAGAATCAAAAGTTGCACGAAGAGTTGAGAGATATGCGTGCAAAGATTAAAAGTAATCTAAAACGTGCACAGAAAGAGGTAGCATTCTATCAAAATAATGATGAATGTCCCACTTGCACACAAAAACTGCCTGCAAAACTTAAAAAAAGGAATGTAGAAACTGCAGAAGGTAAAGTAGAGAAGATGACAGGTGGTCTAGATGATATTACTGTCAAAATTAACGATTGTTTTCAGACAATTAAGCAACAAAAAGAAACTTGTGACAGAATTACTACAGTGCAGACAGAAATTCTTGGTCATCAAAGAGAAACCGAGAGTCTTCTTATAAAATCAAAGAAAATATTGACAGATACTGAGGCAGAAGCACCTGATGTGAAGAAAGAAAAGACAAAACTATCAGATTTTGTCAAGAAACATAAGAAAACTGCTAAAGATTGCTCAAAAGTCAACCATGAAGCAGACAATTTAAAAACTGTCTCCTCTTTGTTGCGAGATGGTGGTATTAAGAGTAGAATAATAGCAAAGTTTATCCCAATAATTAATCAACGAATAAATAAATACCTACAGAGCATGGATTTCTTTGTCAATTTCACACTTGACGAAGAGTTTAATGAGATTATCAAGTCTCGTTTCCGTGATGAGTTTTCATACGCATCATTCTCTGAAGGTGAGAAGCAGAAAATTGATTTGTCCCTCTTATTTACATGGAGAGACATAGCAAAGATGAAAAACTCTGCTGCCACCAACTTGTTGATACTGGATGAGGTTTTTGACTCATCATTAGACAGTGCATCAACAGAAGAATTATTTAAAATTCTTAGAGGACTAGATTCAAAGACAAACTTCTTTGTAATTTCACATAAAGGTGACATATTATTAGATAAATTTGACACCACCTTACGTTTTGAAAAGGTAAATGATTTTTCAAGGGTAATAACCGATGACGACTCCTAACTGGCAACACCATTCAAAGAAAGAAAAGAAGCGACACTTAAAACCACAAGCATTGCGTCAAGCAAGGAAACGTCGTGGACAGTTATTAAAGTGTCTACTCAACCCTCCCAAGCGGAGGGTTTCCTATTATAATATGTGTATACAACAGAGCAACATATGTCAACACAAGAAGTCAAAGGTAACCTCGCTAGACTACTAGCAACAGAAAACCTCACAGTAGAGCACAAAGTTTGTCAGACAGCATCATTCGACACAGACAAGAGAATTCTAACTCTTCCTATCTGGAATGTATCTGACCATGTATATGACATGCTTGTTGAGCATGAGGTAGGACACGCATTGTTTACTCCTAATGATGACTGGACAGAAGTTTTGAAAGATGTCCCCAAGTCATTCCTTAATGTGACAGAAGATGCTCGTATTGAAAAGTTGATGAAGCGTAAATTCCCAGGTGTTAACAAAGATTTCTTCAAAGGTTACAAAGAATTACATGAGGAAGACTTCTTCTCTGTAAAACATGAAGATGTAACTCAACTACACCTTATCGATAGAATCAATCTACACTACAAGATTGGCACTCACTTCATGCTACCATTTGCTGATGCAGAGATACCTCTCAGAGACGCTGTAGGAGTTGCAGAAACATTTGACCAAGCAATACAATGTGCAATAGACATATACAACTACGAAAAGCAAGAGCAAGAGAAGGAAGAATTACAAACACCACAGGAAGGTAATTCAAGTGTAGGTAATACTCCTGATTCTACTGAGTCTGCTCAAGGTGAAGGTGACGAAATAGAAGTAGAAGGAAAACCAAAGTCTCAAGGTGACTCTGAGCAAGAAGAAGGTGACACACAAGGTGAGTCTGAGGAAGAAAATGCACCACTACCTATCGGTGGTTATGAAGCGGGTGACTTGTATGCTAAAACTGATGTATCTCTAGAAGAAAATCTAATTGAGTCAACACTAAACAGTGAATACCAAGCACCAAAATACATTGAAATGCCTGAGTTAGATTCAAAATCTCACATGACATCACCTGAGTGGGTTGCAGATAAATGTGAGGAGTGGTGGAATGCAGAAAGATTCACTGACCCTAACTATGAATACCACACTCCACTTGATTGGAGTTATATTGATGCAGAATACACTGCATTCAAGAAACAAATTGGTCGTGAAGTATCATATCTAAACAAAGAATTTGAAATGAAGAAAGCAGCAACATCATATGCACGTGCTTCAGTTTCAAGGACAGGTGTATTAGATACTAAGAAACTATTTTCTTACAAATACAATGACGATATCTTCAGAAAAGTTACTCGCACAAAAGATGGTAAGAGTCATGGTTTGATTTTCATTCTTGATTGGTCTGGGTCAATGCATGAGTGTATTCTTGACACATATAAGCAACTATTATCTCTAGCATTCTTTTGCAGAAAAGCAAAGATTTCTTTTGAAGCATTCTGTTTCGCAAGTGACACTGGTGACCATCTAACTGAGGATTATGATGACAAAGCATACAGTGCAAAGCAAAAAGACAATACAATCTATGTGCCTGCTCATCAAGTGCTTCAAGGTCTATTCAATAGCACTCAAAACAATGCTGAGTTTGACAGGTCTGCTAAAACTGTTTTCAGAATTGCATCTGTATACGTGCATAACAGATACTACGGTTGGTCAGAGAGACCTAACGTCCCAGAGACAAGTGCTATCCCAAATATATTACAAATGGGTGGCACACCTCTAAACGAATCACTATGTATTCTTAATGATTTCATTCCTAAATTCAGAAAGCAACATGGTGTTGAGAAAGTAAACGTCGCTCTTCTAACTGATGGTGAAGCACAGTGGTCACGTAGATGGCAGACTATAGATTACAGAGACGGTAAGCATAGGACTATCACTTGCATTGAGCAAAACACACAACTACGTCATCGTAAGAGTGCACAAACATTCAAGACAGAAGGTGCATACAAATTGACCGAAGCAGTATTACGTTACTGTAAAGCATGTCATCCTTACGTAAACTTCTTAGGTTTCCGTCTAGGTAGCACAAGAGATATTTTTTACACTCTTGACAGATACATTGAAAGTGATAAGATAGAGAAGATGAGAAAAGTATGGAAGAAAAACAGAGCAATATCTTGCAAGGTAGCAGGATACGATGAGCACTACTTCCTCTGCATAAAATCTATGAATGATGATTCATCCTTCGAGGTTGCTGAGGAAGCTACAAATGCAGAAATCAAAAAAGCATTCCAGAAATCACTCAAAGTCAAAGCAAACAACAAATCAATCTTATCCTCATTCATTAAACAGATAGCATGAATGTATTCGCAGTTGACGATGACCCTGCCAAAGCAGCATTCCAACTGCCTGACAAACACATCGTCAAGATGCCACTAGAGTGTTGTCAAATGCTCAGTATTGTATACAGTAGTTGGTATCACAACATAGGTAAAGTATTCAAAGCGGATGGCACTCCTTACAAAACAGATAAGGGTGCTTTTCGCAATCATCCATGTACAAAATGGGTTGCAGAATCTGACCACAATATCCAGTGGTTGCTACAGCATGGCATTTCTTTGTGTGAAGAGTATACATATAGATACGGTAAGACACACGCATGTGAGAAGAGTATAACTTTAGCATCATTACTATATCAATACGGTTGCCCTGATAAACATACTCCATTTGCTCGTGCGATGCCTGACGAATTCAAATATGATAAATCCATAGACACTATCACTGCATATCGTAGGTATGTTTCTAGTAAACCTTGGGTAAAGGATAACTACTTGCGTGTGCCAGTTAGAAAACCGTCATGGTTGGACTACACAAATTCTCTAGAAGCTGTATAATAATAGTATACACAACAGAGAAACATTATGCCTTTCGAACCAATCGCAATGACAACAGACGACGCAAGAGACTATCTTGCTAAAAAATTTGGAGACGATGTAAATACTCAGCACCTACTAGATGCTGCTGACCATTTTAAGTGCTCCTATGCTACAATGAAGAAGCGTTTGAAAGCATACAAAACTGGCATAGGTAAGTGGAATCTTACTGTGCAAGAAGTGCGTGAGCAACTTGAGAAAACAGCAACCCCTGTGATTAAACAATCTCTAGTGCCATCTAAGGATGCAAACTATGTGCCTTTTGGTAACTATTCTGACGTCAAAAAGATAATTCAATCTAAAATATTTTACCCTGCATTCATCACTGGTATGAGTGGTAATGGTAAGACTTTCGGTGTGGAGCAAGCATGTGCTGCTCTAGGTCGTGAGTTAATTCGTGTAAACATTACAGTTGAAACTGATGAAGATGACCTTATTGGTGGTTTCCGCCTTGTTAATGGTGAAACCGTATGGCACAATGGCCCAGTCATTGAAGCCCTCGAGCGAGGTGCAGTATTGCTCCTTGACGAAATCGACCTTGCCTCTAACAAAATCCTCTGCCTTCAGAGCATCCTTGAGGGAAATGGTGTTTTCCTTAAAAAGATTGGAAGATTCGTTAAGCCAAGCGCAGGATTCAACGTATTTGCCACCGCAAATACTAAGGGTAAAGGTTCAGACGACGGAAGATTTATTGGAACTAACGTGCTCAATGAAGCATTCCTTGAGCGATTCCCAGTTACCTTCGAGCAAGAATACCCTTCCCCAAAAACAGAAGTAAAGATGCTTACAAACTATTGCACAGAGTTGAATTGCTGTGACGACCAGTTTACTAAGAATCTTGTTGCATGGGCAGACATGATACGTAAGACATTCAACGATGGTGGTGTTGATGAAATCATATCTACACGTCGTCTAGTCCACATCATTCGTGCATTTGGTATCTGGAAGAATCGTTTGAAGGCAATCAAAGTATGTCTCAATCGTTTCGATGATGAAACAAAAGCATCATTCCTAGAATTGTATGATAAGATAGATGCTGAGGTAGACCTTGACAATATCTTAGCAGACTGATATTATGAAGTATAGAGAAGAAAAATTCATCGAGGAGTTAACAGGATATGTCTCCTCGACGTATGGATTACACTACTCATCAGGTGATGATAGCATCCAGACACTTGATTTAATTGAAGCATGTGGTGACGCTGAGGCATTCTGTAGAAGTAACATTCTAAAGTATGCTTCACGTTACGATAAGAAAGGAAGTGCTAGACAAGACCTCCTAAAGGTGCTACACTATGGGATATTACTCATGCACTTTCACACTAAAAGAGCACAAGCACAATCTGATGCAGATTGGGCAGCACAAGATTATTAATTTATTATGCAAGAAGCACCTAAGACCGTAAAACTTAGCAAGCAAACTGTCAATTTTCTAAAGAATTTTTCAACTATCAATAAGTCTATTCTTATTAAGACAGGTAACTTTATTGACACTATCTCAGTAAACAAAAATATTATTTCCTTTACTGATATTAAAGAATATATCCCTGTAGACATGGCAATCTATGACTTGCCATTGTTTCTAGGAGCACTCTCATTATTTGAGTCACCTACACTTTTCTTTCCAGATGAAAAGAAAGTAATTATCTATGATGAGAATACAAAAGGTAAGACAACTTACTATTATAGTGACCCTGATATCATACCTCAAGTCCCTGATTTCAATCCTGACTTACCTGACAAAGAGATTCACTTTGACTTACCTCAGGCAGACATTGCACAACTATTCCAAGCAGCAAGAGTCTATGGTGTAGAAGATTTATGCATCTATGGACATGAAGGTGAGTATAGTATTTGTGTTAAGGATAAAAAGAATGATACATCTAATGTATTCTCCCTACCATTACGCAAAGTTATCTTTGAGAATCCTGGGCAAGCAGATGAATCACGTCGTAACTTCTGTTATTGTTTCAAGGTTGAAAACCTTAAACTAATTGAAGGCACATACCATGTTTGTATCAGTAAAAAGAATATTGCAAACTTTAATTCACTAAATTACTCATCTCTTAATTACTATATCGCTCTTGAG
>Ga0208390_1001070_pt1 | contig 9922 bp, 17 predicted proteins | sample Knorr_S7_td_Surf_FD_185594 | JGI IMG/M metagenome (GOLD analysis project Ga0208390, IMG submission 185594) | Marine microbial communities from Southern Atlantic Ocean transect - Knorr_S7_td_SurfaceA_ad_6m_LV_A (SPAdes) (version 2) | ecosystem: Environmental > Aquatic > Marine > Oceanic | place...
TATCAATTCAGGTGTTTCAAAAGTTATGATAGAGAGATCAGCAAAAAAATGTTTTGTAACAATTTATACTTCTAGACCTGGATTTGTAATTGGAAAAAAGGGTAGTGATATAGAAAAAATTAAAGGGAAATTATCAAGATTGAGCGCAAATGAAATAGTCCTAAATATTAAGGAAGTTAAAAAACCTGAGACAAATTCATTTTTAGTAGCTGAGAACATTGCTCAACAGTTAGTTAAGCGTGTTTCATACAGGAGAGCAATGAAGAGGGCAATGCAATCTGCATTAAGATTAGGAGCAAAAGGAATTAAAGTGTCTTGTAGTGGTAGACTTGGAGGAAACGAAATTGCAAGAACAGAATGGTTAAGAGATGGAAGTATTCCATCACATACTTTAAGAGCAGATATTGATTATGCTGAAGCAGAAGCTTTGACAACTTATGGAATAATCGGAATAAAAGTTTGGATTTATAAAGGAGAAATTTTTACAAAAGAATTTAGCCAGGAAAGGAACAAAACATAATAATGTTACAACCGACTAGAACAAAGTTTAGAAAAGCACATAAAGGAAGAATTCATGGTAATGCTTCTAGATGTAATGCTATGAATTATGGTTCTTTTGGATTAAAAGCAGTCCAGCCAGAAAGAATTATATCCAGACAGATTGAGGCAGCTAGAGTAGCATTAACAAGACACATGAAAAGGCAAGGAAGAGTTTGGACAAGAATGTTTCCTAATATACCTGTATCAAAAAAACCTACCGAGGTAAGAATGGGTAAAGGAAAAGGCTCACCTGAATTTTGGGCATGCAGAGTCAAACCAGGAAGAATTTTATTTGAGGTTGATGGAGTAACAGAAGAAATTGCTAGAGAAGCATTATACAAAGCATCCGCAAAACTTCCAATTAAATGTAAATTTATTAAGAGAATTTAGATGAAAAAAAGTGATATAAAAAAAATGACTAAAGAACAAGCTTTGAAAGATATTGAAAAATTAAAAAAAGATCTTTTTAATTTTAGATTTCAAAAAATTAATGGCCAGATAAAAAGTCCTTCAAAAATAAGTGAAACGAAGAAGAATATTGCGAGATTAAAAACATTAGTAGTGAGAAAAGATGCCTAAAAAAGTATTAAATGGAATAGTTGTCAGCGATAAACCAAATAAAACTATAACAGTTTTAGTTGAGAGAAAATATCAACATCCAGTATTAAAAAAAGTAATTAAAGCTAGAAAAAAATATAGTGTTCATGACGAAGAGAATAAATATAAAAACGGTGATAAAGTATCGATACAAGAGTGTAAACCTTACTCAAAGTCAAAAAAATTTGAAGTAATAGGAGTTTCCAAATGATACAAGTTCAGACAGAATTATTTGTGGCAGACAACACTGGAGCAAAAAAGATTGAATGCATAAAAGTATTGGGTGGATCTAAAAGAAGATATGCAAGTATTGGTGATACTATAGTTGTAGCAGTTAAAGAGGCAATTCCAAAAGGAAAAGTTAAAAAAGGTGCGGTTCATAAAGCTGTTGTTGTTAGAGTTAAAAAAGGAATTCATAGGAATGATGGGTCTAAAGTAAGATTTGATAATAATGCAGCTGTTCTGACAGACGATAAAGGAGAGCCAATAGGCACAAGGATTTTTGGACCTGTAACTAGAGAATTAAGAAATAGAGGGCAAATGAAAATAATTTCGTTGGCACCAGAGGTACTATAATGATTAAAAAAGGTGTGAAAGTAAAAATATTGAGCGGTAAAGATAAAAATAAAGATGGAGATGTTATTGAAATTGACAGAAAAAATAACAGGGCAAAAGTTAAAGGTATTAACATGGTAAAAAAACATGTGAAAACTACAAAAGAAAAGAAAGGTGGAATAGTTTCTAAAGAAAACTTTATACATCTCTCGAATCTAGCAATCTTTAATATTAAAAATAAAAATGAGGCTAAAAAATAATGATACCTAGATTAAAAATAAACATAACTAAAAATATTGAGCCAGCATTAAAAGAAAAGTTTGGTTATAAAAATTTATATATGGGTCCAAAAATACAAAAAATTGTTTTGAATATGGGTTTAGGTCTCGATGGAAATGATCAAAAAATTTTAAAATCATGTCAAGAGGATCTAGCAAATATCACAGGTCAAATGCCAGTTGTAACAAAATTCAAAAAATCTATTGCAAATTTTAAAACTAGAAAAAATTCTAACTCTGGTTTGAAGGTAACATTAAGAAAAAATAAGATGTACGAATTTATTGATAGACTAACAAATATAGCATTACCAAGAATAAAAGATTTTAGAGGATTAAGTCCAAACGGTTTTGATAAATTTGGAAATTATACTTTTGGAGTTAAAGAACATATCATATTTCCAGAGGTAAATTTTGATAAAGTTGACAAAATTAGAGGTTTAGACATTACAATAGTTATTAAATCAGAAAAAGTGGAACACAGTTTTGAATTATTAAAACATTTAAATTTTCCATTTAGAGAAAAAAGGAGCAATTAATGGCTAAAATGAGTGCAATAAATAAGAATAACAAAAGAATAAAGTTGTCAGACAAATTTTATAAGAAAAGATTGAAATTAAAAAAAATAATAATGGATAAAAAATTATCTTTAGAAGAACGATTTAAAGCTCAGCAAAAGCTGTCAAAATTACCACGTAATTCTGCAAAAGTTCGAGTTATGAATAGGTGTCAAATAACAGGTAGACCACACGGTGTTTACAGAAAATTAAAAATTTCAAGAATAGCCCTTCGACAACTTGGTTTAGAAGGTAAAATTCCTGGTATGGTAAAATCGAGCTGGTAGAAAGGAAAATATGAGTTTAAGTGATCCAATAGGTGATATGTTAGCAAGAATTAAAAATGCACAAGTGAGAAATCACAGTAAAGTTTCATTACCATCATCAAAATTTAAGGCTAAGATTGCTGATGTGTTAAAGTCTGAAGGTTACATTATAGACTACAAAATCAATGATGACAAAAAACCTTCAATTGAAATTAACTTAAAATATAACTCAGGAAATCCAGTTATAAATACTATTGAAAGAATTTCCAAACCAGGTAGAAGAATTTTTTCTAGCGCGAGCAGTCTACCAAAAATAAATAATGGCCTTGGTATTGCAATTGTATCCACACCACAAGGTGTAATGACTGATGTAGATGCAAGAAAGAAAAAACTTGGTGGTGAAATTATTTGTAAGGTATTTTAATGTCTAAAATAGGAAAAATAAACATACCAATTCCAGATAAAGTAAAAGTTTTATTATCCGGTAATATAATTAATATTGAAGGTCCACTAGGTAAACAAGCTATAAAATTAGATTTAGAAATGTTTGAGCTTAATATTAATGAAGGTAAAGACGTGTCAATCAAACCTAAAAAACTTGATGATACATCTAAAAGATTATGGGGCATGAATAGAAGCTTACTTAATAATGCTATTATTGGAGCAAGTAGTGGTTATGAAAAAATACTTGAACTTACAGGAGTTGGTTTCAGAGCAGCTTTAAAAGGAAATGTTCTAAATATGCAACTAGGATTTAGTCATGACATTAATTATGATATTCCAGAGGGTATTAAGATAGCCGTTGAAAAACAAACAACTTTAAAAATAAGTGGCTCAAACAAACAACAAGTAGGTATGGTTGCATCTCAAATAAAAAGTCTTAGACCTCCTGAACCTTACAAAGGGAAAGGAATAAAAGAAAAAGGACAATATATTCTAAGAAAAGAAGGTAAGAAAAAATAATGAGATTAAATACAATTGAAAGAAAAAAATTTAGAGTTAGAAAAAAACTAAAAAGTGTTTCAAAAGATCGATATAGATTAAGTGTTTCAAGATCGTCAAAAAATATAAGCGCTCAAATTATAGATGATGTAAAAAATATTACTTTAGTTTCTGCATCATCAATAGAAAAGGGAATTAAAGGTCAAAAAAAAAATAAAACAGAACTATCAACCATCGTTGCAGAAATACTAGCAAAGAAAGCAAATGAAAAAAATATCAAAAAAATTTACTTTGATAGAGGTATTTATAAATATCATGGTAGAGTTAAAATTTTTGCTGAAACATTACGAAAAAACGGAATGGAATTTTAAAGTATGGAAAAAAATACAGAATTTGTTGAAAAATTAGTCCACATTAACAGAATAACTAAAGTTGTTAAAGGTGGAAGAAGATTTGGTTTTTCTGCCTTGGTTGTAGTTGGTAATCAGAATGGCAAAATTGGCATCGCGCATGCAAAAGCAAAACAAGTTCCAGATGCAATAAAAAAAGCAAACGAACTTGCTCGAAGAAAACTAATCCAAATTCCACTTAGGGACGGAAGAACAATTCATCATGATATTTATGGAAAAGATGGTGCAGGAAAAATTAAGTTAAGATCTGCTCCAAAAGGAACTGGTATAATTGCGGGTGGCCCAGTAAGAGCTGTTTGCGAAGTTCTTGGCATAAAGGATATAGTTGCAAAATCATTGGGTACTGCAAATCCACACAATGTAATTAGAGCATGTATAAAAGCATTATCTAAGCAGAATTCACCAAAAAATATATCAAATCTTAGAAATAAAAAAATTTCTGAAATAATTGGAAAAAGAGGATAATGACTACTTTAAATACACTTAGCTCTGTCAAAACAAAAAAAATTCGTGTTGGAAGAGGCATAGGATCTGGTAAAGGAAAAACTTCTGGAAGAGGTGTAAAAGGTCAAAAATCAAGATCTGGTGTAGCTATAAAAAGCTTTGAAGGTGGTCAAATGCCATTATACAGAAGATTACCTAAGAGAGGTTTTAACCCAGTAAACAAAAGTGACGTTGCTGTAATAAATTTAGGATATTTACAAAAGCTTATAGATACAAAAAAAATCAAAATAGAGGGAAAAATAAATATTGAAACATTTAAAAGATCTAAATTATTTAGAAAATCAGTAAGTAAGATTAAAGTATTATCGAATGGTGATTTTAATTCTAAAATTGATATTGAAGCTGATTATTCTTCTAAGATTGCAAAAGAAAAAATTGAAAAAGCTGGTGGTCAAATTACTCTCAAAAATCAATCTAAATAATGAGTGCTTCAACACAATCCAACGATTTAAGAAATAGAATATTATTTACACTACTTGTTCTAGCAGTTTATAGATTGGGTACTTTTGTGCCTCTTCCTGGAATTGATCCGGATCAACTTCAAATAATGATGGAAGGTAACCAAAAGGGCTTATTAGGAATGTTTAACGTTTTTGCAGGGGGTGCAGTAAGTAGAATGGCAATTTTTGCTCTTGGAATAATGCCATATATATCATCATCTATTATTGTCCAATTACTTACAGGAGTTTCAGAATATTTTAAAAATTTAAAGGCACAAGGGGAAATAGGAAGACAAAAAATTACTCAAATCACCAGATATGGAACTGTATTGTTAGCAACTATACAAGGTTATGGATTAGCTGTTGGATTAGAATCCTCTGCAGATTTAGTGATTAATCCAGGAATATTTTTTAAAATTTCAACAGTAACGACAATTGTTGCTGGAACTATATTTTTAATGTGGCTTGGTGAACAAATAACACAGAGAGGTATTGGTAATGGTATCTCATTAATAATTTTTTCTGGTATTGTGGCTGAAATTCCACGAGCCTTAGTAACAACCTTTGAATTAGGAAGAACCGGAGCAATCTCAACAGTAATGATAATTTTTATATTTTTGTTACTTGTAGCAACAATAATGTTTATTGTATTTATGGAAAGAGCATTAAGAAAAATTCTTATAAATTATCCTAAGAGGCAAATGGGTAATAAAATGTATGGAGGAGACTCTTCACATTTACCTTTAAAAATCAATTCAGCAGGTGTAATACCTGCTATTTTTGCTTCAGCTTTGTTATTACTGCCAGTTACTTTTTCAAACTTTAATGTTTCGCAAAATGAAACATTTTTAAACATTTCATCATATTTTTCTCAAGGTCAACCATTGTATATGATACTTTATGCGTCAGGGATAATATTTTTTACTTTTTTTTATACTTCTATAACTTTTAATCCAACTGAAACCGCAGAAAATTTAAGAAAATATGGTGGATTTATTCCAGGAATTAGACCAGGAGAAAGCACAGCACTTTATATTGATACAATACTAACAAGATTAACTACAATAGGCGCATTATATCTTGCATTAGTTTGTTTAATGCCAGAATTCCTAATTGCAAATTATCCAATTCCATTTTACTTGGGTGGTGCATCAGTTTTAATTGTTGTAGTAGTCGCAATTGATACTGTAACACAAATTCAAACAAGGATGATGAGTTCTCAATATGAACAACTCATTAAAAAAACTAAATTTGGTAGATAGGTGAATATTATATTGTTTGGTCCACCAGGTGCTGGTAAAGGAACTCAAGCTAAGTATCTAGTAAAAAAACTCAATGGATTTCAAATTTCAACCGGTGATATTTTAAGGGAAGAAATAAAAAAAGACACTGAAATTGGAAGAAAAATTATTAATAATATGAACGAAGGAAAATTTGTAAGTGATGAAATTGTTAATAATCTTTTAAAAAAATATGTCTTTGACCAAAACAAAAAAGAAAAATTAATATTTGATGGTTACCCTAGATCCTTAAGCCAAGCTAAAAATTTAGATTTATTATTAAATGGGTCAAATCAGAAAATAGATCACATTTTTTTTTTAAATGTAAATAAAGAAACAATCATAGAGAGAATAAAAAAAAGAAAAATAATAGAAAAAAGATCCGACGATGATTTAGACACGATCTTAAAAAGATATGACACTTATATAGAAACGACAAGACCAGTATTAGATTACTATTCTAAAAATTCAAATTTTCATGAGATTGATGGATCAATGGAAATTAACCAAATTACCAACAAAATAGAGACTTTTTTGAATGTTTAAGGCGTTGACTTTGACTAATCTTCTTATATAAAAGGCACAATTTATCACAAAATTATGGCTCGTATTGCAGGTGTAAACATACCACAAAATAAATTAGTTCATATTGGACTTACATATATTTATGGTATTGGAAATAAATTTTCTCAACAAATTTGTACTGATTTAGAAATACCAAAATCAAAAAGAGTTAATGAATTAACAGATGATCAAATTTTGAAAATTAGAGAGTACATTGATCAAAAATTTACTGTTGAAGGTGACTTAAGAAGAGAAACATCACTTAGTATAAAAAGATTAATCGATCTTGCAACATATAGAGGATCTAGACATAGAAAAAAACTTCCTGTCAGAGGACAAAGAACAAGATGTAATTCTAGAACAAGAAAAGGTAAAGCTATAGCTATCGCAGGAAAAAAATTAACACCACTTAAAAAATAATGAAAAAAGAAGTAACTGAAAACAAGGAACAGAAATCAGAAGTTAAGTCTAAAAAAAGTTCATATTCCAAGAAGAAAAAAGGCAAAAAAAATATTCTTAATGGAATTGCATATGTCCAATCTACTTTTAACAATACCATAGTTTCAATCGCTGATACAAATGGTAATGTTGTTTCCTGGGCATCTGCTGGACAAAAAGGATTTAAAGGTTCTCGAAAATCAACACCATATGCTGCTCAAGTTGCTGCTGATGCTGCTGCAGCAAAAGCCTTAGATGTTGGTATGAAAATACTATCTGTTGAAGTTAAAGGACCTGGTTCAGGTAGAGAAACAGCATTACGAGCCTTACAAGCAAGGGGATTTAAAATTATATCAATTAAAGATACAACACCAATGCCACATAATGGTACGAGACCACCAAAGAAAAGGAGAGTTTAATGGAACAAACTGAAGTCAATTCTAAAAATTGGAAATCATTAATTAAACCAGCAAAATTAGATGTTCAAATAAGTGATGATAGCTCTTTTGCAAAAATTATTGCTGAGCCATTAGAAAAAGGTTATGGTTTAACTCTTGGTAATTCATTAAGAAGAATTCTTTTATCATCAATTAGAGGTACTGCAGTCACGTCAATTCAAATCGATGGAGTATTACATGAATTTACATCAATTAAAGGTGTGAGAGAAGATGTTACAGATATTGTATTAAATGTAAAATCTTTAGCTCTTAAAAGTTCATCAGATGAAGCAAAAAAACTAATACTTGACGCAAAAGGTCCTGGAGAGATTAAAGCTTCTGATATAACCTCTGTTGCTGATATTGAAATATTAAATCCAGATTTAGTTATATGTAACTTAGACGAAAATACAAAGTTTCATATGGAAATGACAGTAGGAACTGGAAAAGGATATGTATCAGCAGATATGAATAAACCTGAGGAACCACCTCTAGGTTTAATTCCAATAGACTCCTTATTTAGTCCAGTTAAGAAAGTATCTTACTCAGTGAGCACTGCTAGAGAAGGAAAAGCACTAGATTATGATAAATTAACAATGGAAGTTGAAACAAATGGGTCAATTTCAGCAGAAGATGCGGTAGCTTATTCAGCAAGAATTTTCCAAGATCAACTAGGAATGTTTGTTAATTTTGATGAACCACAAGAAGTTATTGTGAAAGAGCAACCTTCAGAGCCAGAATTTAATAAGAATTTGTTAAGAAAAGTTGATGAGTTAGAGCTCTCTGTAAGATCTATGAACTGCCTAAAAAATGATAATATTATCTATATTGGTGATCTAGTTCAAAAATCAGAAGGGGAAATGTTAAGAACACCTAATTTTGGTAGAAAATCGTTAAATGAAATTAAAGAAGTTTTGACAGGAATGTCATTATATCTTGGAATGGAAATTCCAAACTGGCCACCAGATAATATCGCTGAATTATCTAAAAAACTAGAGGAAGCTATCTAATGAGACATAAAATGGGCTATAAAAAGCTCAACCGAACATCAGAACATAGAAAAGCTTTAATTAAAAATATGCTTAATTCATTAATAAAGTATGAGCAAATAACAACTACTTTACCAAAAGCAAAAGTTTTAAAGCCTCAAGCAGACAAAATCATTACACTAGGCAAAAAAAATACTTTATCTAATACAAAAACATTAATCTCAAAGTTACAAGACCTTAAATCTACAAACAAAGTTAAAAAAACTCTTTCTAAGAGATATGAAAATAGAAAAGGTGGATACACTAGAATTATAAAGGCTGGATTTAGATATGGTGATAATGCACCAATGGCAGTAATAGAGTTTGTAGACAGAGATATTGAAGCAAAAAGAGTTGATAAAAAGAAAAAGAACCCAACTAAAGATACGTCAAAAGCAGAAGACAAAAAGCAAGCTACAGCTTAGTCTTTAATTCATATTTTATTTAATTGATGTTGTAAAACACTCATCTAGTATTTTATATTAACTAAATGAAAAATATAATTTTTCAAATAATTATAATATTTTTTTTTATAACTAATAATTTAAAAGCAAATCCACCAAAAATTGATGGGTTAAAATTTTATACCTTAGATAACGATAATATGCCTTGGTTTAATTTAGATAATGAAAAAGATTTAATAGACTTATCAAATATTGACTGTCAATGGAGTCATGGAAAAAAAACCAAATGCAGAATGCACTTGTCACCTTTATATAATTTTCCTAAAGATGGATTATTAATTCAAAATAAAATTGTTAGATCTGGCAAAATTGCTTGGAAATTTAAAAATGGTGATGGTGATTGTGGCCAACAAAGAAAATCAGACGAGTGCAATACCTTTAGAGAAAGATCTGAAGTCAGCATGTTAGGATTAAAGTCTAAAAATACATGGTTTAAATTTAGCATTTATATCCCTGATAATAGTGAATTTACTATTCCTATAAGTAATACTATATGGCAAATACATTCAAAAGCAGGTCCAGTAAATTTTATGTTTAGAATTGCTCCAAATGGAGATTTACAATGGACAGATTTTGTAAATCATAGTTTTGGAGGTTTTGACACTTATAAAATTTTAGAAGCAAA